>Ga0126342_10003477_pt1 | contig 26050 bp, 20 predicted proteins | sample Cyp1metagenome_FD_92528 | JGI IMG/M metagenome (GOLD analysis project Ga0126342, IMG submission 92528) | Coral microbial communities from Lord Howe Island, Old Settlement Bay, Australia - Cyphastrea 1 metagenome | ecosystem: Host-associated > Invertebrates > Cnidaria > Coral ... | reverse complement strand
CATATCAGGGCGATATTCACTCATCCAGTTTTTTCCTCTTCTCGACGCTTCAGTGCCAGAGCGCTTGTGGCAACGCAGAAGCCACAGACTGCAACAAGGCGACATTGTGACGCCATGTCCAGCTGTAGGCCCAAGCGTATCTTTTTTTTTGGTACACTGTTGTTTTTTGGTGTGGCATCGACATAGGTCGCAATTTTTTGAGGTGTTTCCATGTTCCTTAACGTAAAGGAAGTACTCGTAAAGGACGTTAACACACCCCCCCACCCCCCTGATGATCATACGACAGCATGTGCAACGTGTACATGTTCCGTACCGTAAGGGAAGTGCTCGTCAAGGATGTTAATACACCCCCCCCAACCCCCCCCGATGATCATACGACAGCATGTGCAACATGTTAAAGACGCCAAAAGATCAAATCCTATACCCCCATTTGGGAAAGCATCATTTTTGAAATTTGCAACCCTTCCAAGGGATCGTAAATGGCACATCTCAAAATTGACAACCCTTCCCAGGGTGCCGTATCAGCCGCATGCCAAAAACAACCACACCAAAAAGGATTCAAAAGGTGATTCTGAATGCATGTGGTCCTCATTATAGCATCATGAACAGTTGACACTGATAGATTATCAGGGTGCTTCCCTTTGATGTTTTGGTTAATGGGTTTGTGCTGAGTCAAACTTGGAATAAGAAACTGAGAAAACCGTTGCATGGCCAGTAAACCTTGACGGGGAAGGGGGGACTCAAGATGAGAATCATGTTTGTTAGCTTACCCTCTGGTAATTTAACATAGCTATGGAAAATCACCATTTTTAATGGGAAAACTCACTATAAATGGCCATTTTCAATAGCTATGTTAAATTACCAGAGGGTAGCCGTGCTTGGGCACGATTGTCATTGACTCAGTTGCTAATGCGTAGAGGATGCCCATGGATACCCCAAATTCCCATGATTTCCAGTCGTTTTTCCATGGTGTTTCCCTGAAAAAAACCAAACTCACCCATGGTGAAACCAGGCGAATTGCGCTACAATTTGATTGGCGACTCTTTGAACCTCGGCGGCTCAAAACCCAAAGTGGACCAGTTTCCGTTTGTTTTTTTTACTTTTAAAGGAGGACGTAATTACTGAGTATGATATTTGCACTGAGTATATATATATATACACACATATATAATTATACATATATACATCTCTGAGTATCATATTTAACGATGAAGGTTCTGGGTGTTTTGGTGGGTGACCCTGTGCTGCACTTTACGAAAGAATCACACAAGACCTGGGCGGTCTTCGGTTCAAATCAGACAGCGAAGCTGGTATATAACCTGGGGATCCTAGGGTAAACGAACATAGATATGATAAATCCATGGTTTCACTGCATGATCTATAAATGGTAGATTTTCTGTGTTGTTTAACGTGGTCGATTTTGTAGAAATGCTCTGAGAAACTCGCATGTTCCCTGAACCTGAGATACTGCAGCTAGATGCTTCATGACTAAGGTCCGAGAACATCAAAGCACGAATGGATCATGATGGATCGATACTCAAATCAGCTCAAATCACCCCAAATTTGGGGTGTGAATATCTGTGATATTCACATCCCAGGATTGTTCCCTTAATCTTCAACCGTGTGACCACAAGGCCAGGGCCCCGGGGTTTTGGCGCGTGAGGATCGGCGTCATTCACAAGAAACCCAAGGAGGGCGGCATCTCTGCCGTGGGCGGTACTGGATCCATCTACACTTTCTATGGTCGCTGGGCGAAAGACATGGCCGTGGTGATGGCAGGGTTGGAAAGGACGACAATGGATGGTGCCCTTTGAAGATCTCATTTCGATTGATTGTTTATCTAATAAAATAATAATAATATGTTTATCTCTTCCATCCAGTTCATTCCAACCTGATTCTAAGCCTTGTATTTTGCAGGCAAGAAATCATCCGATCTGTTGTTCTTCTGTTGCTGCAATCGTGGTGAACTATCATTGATAAGTTGGAAGATGCTCCTCGCAACTGCTAGCTGGGCCAGCCACTGCCTTTGATCTTTCCTGTGTCTGACATTTAAGGGGAAAACCCTATCCGCTGGTGAATCATAATGGTAATGATAATAATCGTCTTCATCATCATCCTCATCCTGGGATTTAACTCCAATATATAAATATATATATATATATATACATATATTATATAATATAAAATATTGAGGTTAGAGCCCAAATATGCCCAAATTTTCATGGTGCCACAGCCACCAGATGACACCAGTATCTGGACATAGCTCAAGACACATGTGCACAGATATGCACATGCAGACACTGGCAGAAACCCATGTGTATGTATATATAGACACACACATAGGTACACATACATAAGTATATACAGTATATATATATATATATACATTTATATTTATAATCGCATATATATATATATGTATATATGCACATACTCAGGTACTTATAGCATATGCATGCCTACATGCGCAACATGCACAAATAAGTAGATATTGATACGTCTGGTAGTCATCCTGGAGTAGGTGGAATATGGACATTGCAAGAAAAGAAACCTCACCAAAACGGGACACTGCTTGAAAATCCTACATTCTATCTTCCCTAGCATAACAGGATGATGATGTATATAATTGCATATATAATTATATATATATATATACACCATCTGGTTATTCAACATAGCCATGGAAAATCCCTCATAAATGGAGGTTTTAATGGGAAAATCATCTATAAATGGGCCATTTTCCATGGCTATGTTAAACAACCAGAGGGTATATACACATATATACCGTATTGCATTTAAGTGTATTATGTGTAAATGTGTGTGTGCGCGCGCCTTATGACCAGCCAAGGCCCGGAGGAGCCACTGTTCAAGAGTTTGACGGAAAACTTCTTGAAGAAAGACTTGCCACATGTCGCCTGCAAAAAATTCCAGACATGCGGCTTCGGAATGGGCAACAAAATGGAAGATATTATGATAATTACAGGTAATTGGTTACATAGCGAACTGGAAAAACCCACCATGTTTAATGGGTACTGTAAATCAACTATAAATGGCCATTTTCAATAGCTATGTTAGTTTACCAGAGGGTAATTACAATGGTTTGGATCTCTGGAATCAACAAATTAGGAAATCCATTCTCTTCGAGGGGCTGCTGTCGAACGGTGGACCTCAATGGGTTGATTCTACCACTCTTTCTGCAGATGGAACCATATGAACCTCGAGGGAAAAATGAACGGAACCACGCATCTGCGAATAAACCATCCAAATATGGGGATAAATTAGGCGATAAACTCACAGAACTTCCCCAAACAAGTTCAGGATTTGGCCATGGGTCAATACCAGATAAAACCCAAATTGGCTTGAAAGTCATATCCTGCTTGATGACCATGTCTTTTGTCATTTTTGGAACGTGATATCCTCATATCTCTATTGTAATCAAACACATTTTTATTGTAACTACACATGGCTGATTGGAAAATACCCTGTTTGTAGATCACTTTCTATGAACCTCTATGCGGGAATCTTGAAGCTAGGCTAGAACATCTGGGCGGGACCAACTAATCCCGAGGTGATGTTGAATACATCAGGTGTATGTCCATCGTTTTGATGGCTTTGACTCCAGAACTTTCACATACTTTCACTGGAATGATGGGAATACTCCACTTATATAACTTTCACTGGAATGATGGGAATTGGATTTTCGACAACTATCCACTGATGATACTCCAGTCATATATTAAGTTTTAAAGATTTCATATGATAACCTATTTTTTTTCCACCAGTAATTTAATCCCACAAGTCTAGGAAAACATGTTGTTGCTGAACAACGTAAAACATGGGATGGTTTTTCCAGTGATTGATTGCCGGAACGCATGAATTTTCTTTGGTGGAGTATTTCGAACACCAATGGACCCCAGCTATTGGCAGTCCCTGTGTGTCTCCGGTTTCATGTTGCACTCCAGTACACTAACATGGATGTACACAATCCACCATGAAAGTAGATCAGAAAAGATCAGGAACCTCATTTCTTTATTACAGGGTGACCTCCAAGAAGAGTCACGAAGATGCTGAACAGCTTCATTTTATCACAGTTTTAGTATATTTTTACTAGATTCGGATTGTACTTTTCTATATTCTTTTTCGTTTGCTGTAATACTGACCACCGGGAAAAGTAAAATCCAACATACAAATAATTTCCATAAGATTTGCCCTGCTTGTTTTCCTTGAAAAAAAGACTTCTGGTTAAAAAAACCTGTGGTCAAGTGGTCAACCTCGCAATAAAACCATCCCATTAACCAACCATAAAAATGGGGGTCACGAAAAAAAAACAATCACTTAGTAACGATTCTTCACCATTCTTAGCCACTATTGACCATCAATACTGGGATTATTAAAATTATTAACCAGCAACATGAGCCAATAAAAAAACCTTGTTGATTGGTTGCTGCCAGGAGTGATACTACCCGGTTATGGGGGATTATGAACAAAGCCTCACAAGAATGGGACACCGTTTTCAACCATAATAACCCATGTAAATCCATACCATTTCCTGTATATATATATATATCATTGTAATTCCATATAAATCCCTATTCTTCTTGGTTAAAAGATCCATTAAGCACCATGATTCACCATTGTTTCAACCAGCTTTCTGAACAGGTTTCATGATTATAGTCCCAATTACCCACCAATATTAATCCCATCCATCACTATTATATAATCTCCCCAGTATATTCCCATGATATTCCGAAGTTGAGATATATCCCCTACAAGTGTGGTTATATATCCACTGCAGGATCAAAAAATGGAGGTACTCTACCATATCAGGCCGTATTTTGTGGGATCTTCCCTTAGCCACGATATATGGTAGGTACCTCCAGTAAATCGGTTCCTGAAAAGGCCATTGATCAACCATCAATCACCCATTACCCTGGTAAACTAACATAGCTATGGAAAATCACAATCTTCAATAGGTAAATCTTAAATATAAATGGGCCGTTTTCCAGTTCGCTATGTAACAAATTGCCAAGAGCCTAATCTACCCATTATGGATTTATAGGGATTTATATGGACTCACCATGGTTTCAACCAGCTTTCTTAACAGGTTTCATGATTATTGTCCCAGCTCACCCACTAATTAATTTCCTTATCTGGTTGGTGGTGACTGGAACCATGGAATTTTGAATGACTTTCCATTCAGTTGGGAATGGAAAATCATCCCAACTGACTCTCACTCCATCATTTTTCAGAGGGGTAGGACTCAACCACCAACCAGTTATTAATGAAAGATCCCCTGTGACGGCCAGGTGATGCCCTCTCTGGACCTCGCCTCGGAGCCTCTGCCTTTGTGGTGGACCACCGATTTCATCAACGCCTCACCGCCAGGTGCGGGTCAGCGACGCATCGCATCGATTTTTATTATTGAGGTGAGAACATGAGTTGGAAAAAAATAACGCATGGAGTTTTAATCCCACCAAAAAAACGATATCTATAGTTGAGAAATTCGCAGGGGTCTTGGATTCTTATAGCAACGTGTCTATAAATGTCTATAGTTATGATTTATGATGTTCATAATGGTTGACATTCAAGAGTTGGTCATTAGACATTGTGTCCACTTCTTGTTGTGGTTACGAAGTAGGTGCCTAATTTTGAATCATATTTGCAGTAAAGAACGAATATCTCCCAGTGAAGAACTCAAGAATTTCCGTCGCACCTGGATTCACAACCACAGCTGAGCGTGTTTCTGCGCGTCACGATGGAGATTTGAAGCGACGCGAAGATGATGGGTTATCACATTAATATCCCCCCAAAAAATTGGGGTGCAGTCACTGGAGATTTATGGGGCAACAACAGCGAGATGCAACCTACCTAAAAATACAAAAACCGATTTGCAACAGAATGCGGTCCAACTGTATGCCAAAGCAGGAACCGCCCCTGAAGAAGAGAAGTGGAGCCTTGCTTGAAGACATGGGCGAAAAGGATAGGAGTCACAGAACCGACTCTGGTTAAAAGTGGGGAGTTTACCTGGGCGAATACCGACCATTGGGGATGGTTGACTACTGTGTTCATCACATTCAAGAGAATCCCCTTTCTACAATCAACAATGCGCCGCCCCGTCTTATTCAGTGACTTCTATCATCTTCTATCCCATTCACTGAACTTCAAGTTCCCCGCAGAATTCAACGTGACCCAGGCCCAATACTTTTTTTCCTCTCTAATTTGAGAAAGTCCGTAACCACTATCCCGGCAATGTGGTAAATCCACTGCTAAATCGTTTAGCGTTTGTGGGGCATTGTGGCTACGTGAAGAGAAGCTTGTTGCTTTGCATCAGGATGTGGGATGGGCAAAGGGGCAAAGGCATGGGGATACATCAAACATGTTGAAAGCACCTATCCAACTGCAAATACCATCAAGAAAGGGTTTCTTGCGTTGGGGATATCACATGATATCACATCATTCATCGTGATAAGTGGGAAGCCAACTGATTGACAACCCTGCAAATAGTAAGACCCTAATTTGCTGGGCTATTCCATATGGCCTCCGGAAATTTGACGCTGTGGAAAATTGCCTATTTGTAGATGATTCAGTTACTGATTCACCTATTGAACATTACCATTTTCCATAGCCATGTTAATTTACCGGTGGTTACTCGCTTAAAAAACATGGGTGAACTAAGTGGCTGTTTTTCAGCCTCTCATCCAGTGTGATCATCCTCCAAATGCCGATGGTCGGGTGTGAATTCGTCGGTGAAAACACTTTCAGGCGAGAAATCCTGTGGTTTACAGGTATGGTGAGTCCTGGGGCCACGAAAGTAGGGTCTGTGTTTCCGCAGCTGCGAGCATCGATGCTGAGGACAAGTATACGAGACTGTAGCAAGAGCTCGGTTTGCATTTTAAAACGTTCTTAAACCGAGGGGGTCGGGGCACTTTTGGAAGATGAGTTGATTCATTGCTTCATTCATCCTTTCATTGGTTCACTCATTCACACATTCATTCATTCATTCATTCATTCACTCACTCACTCAGTCACTCACTCAATCACTCACGCACGTTCGTTCGCTAGTTCATTCAGTCATCCATTGATTCATTCATTCGTTGATTCAGTGGTTGAGTCATTCCTTCTTTCATTCTTTCATGCATGCATGCAGTCGGTCGGTCAGTCAGTCAGTCAGTCAGTCCCAGATCGATTCTTTCATGTCATTTCATTGGCATGTCAACAACCATTTACTCATTCGTTGATGCACTTGACAGCCTCAACATTCCATTTCTGTTGCGATCACAAAGATTCCTTTAGGCCATGGATTTCCCAAAAACCCGCAATTTTTTTATTCTCGAAACTTCCAACCGCAGCACGGCCGGGCACTACTGTACCTGGTAATATCCACCTAACTATTCCAATATTCAGTGGAGTATTGCTGCCTTTTGGAATTTTGAACTTATCCAGTTTAATCAACGTGTTATTTTGTGGATTGCCACATCTCAATATTAAAGGGCGCTGTATCAGGGTTATATATGGTTGTATTATATGATGTTAGATGGTTATAGATATGGTTGTATCCCACCACGCATCCCCAAGTAGCCCTTAATAATCTCAATGACAAGACCATGTTATATTTCAACAAGTCCGAAAGCCAACTTACAAGGTACAGCCCTAAGAATCCGAAAGTTTGAGGCCCAGGGCCCTTCAAATTTTAATTTGTAAATGCAGGGAAATTTCCACCCTAATAGGCCGAGGGCCCCTCAGATTCTTAGAACATTTTTATTTGTATTATATATATATATAAGTAGCGTTATATAACTACGCCCATGCCTGCGGAAGAGGAAAAGAAAGAACAGGCCCTGAAGAGCCACTGATGGGCCCTGATACGAATTTCACATGTCGGGAAGGTGGGTGGTGGGCTGTTTGGACCCTTCCAGATGGAGGCAAGGGCCCTGTGGCTCTGTGGTTGCCGACCTTCAGGCTCGCAGGTTATGAGCTCGAATCCCGGTGCGCGCCACTAATTCCAAAATGGCGTGCGACCTCTGGAGTCTGCCTGTATGTGTTTTTCTTGGTTTGCTTTCCGTTTGTCTTTCACAATCACACCACGTGGTTTTCGCAAACACACACGCAGGCCTGAAAACTTCATTGTGACAGAATTTACCTTCATTGTTGTTTTGGTTTGGTGATTTTCCTATGCTTGCCCAGGCCGCAGCTTCGCACGTATCAATAGTAACTTAAGAATTTGGCGATCCTATCCCAGGGGCCCTCAAATTTTTAAAGTACTATGTCCTTGGTATATCTGAAAATATGTAGCCCGCATTGGATCCGAGTCCCCTTATACAATTCATTCTTATACAATACTCAAGCCGTAATAATTTGTCATTTTGTATCTTAAACCAACCGGTTTATATTCTATGGATATGCTTTCACACCAGCACCACATAGGAAGGCTGACTTCACCTGTCTCGCTGCAGGATCGTGGGCGAGTTTAATTGCAGCTGTGTCGGCATCAGCCGATGCTTGGCGGCCTACTGCAAGGATGACACGCCCAACGCCTGCTGGGATGACATCTCGGAGGAGGACAAGGCGGAGGCCCGGACGGGAGATGGGGATGGGGGGATGGGCATGTGGTCCTCGCTGCGGGAAAGAGTTCATGAGGTTTATTTGAACTATTGATTTAATAGGTGGCAGTGGTTTGACCAATTTTATGTTTTCCATCTTGCTTTCGATGATGATCCCCAATGACAGTCGCAGTCTCGCTTAGGCTAAAAAGATGGGCGACTTGATGGGAGAGAAGGCGCTGGCCATCCTTTCCAAGTGATGCGAACCATGCCCAGCCCGGATGTCTGCAGCAAGCGGCCTGTTTCACAATGGAGGGAGTTGGATCAACAGTTTGAAATGATTGCATAACAATGGTCTTACGCCAAGATCTGGTGAACCTAGGGGCTGACAATCGTGTGAATTGGGGGTAAGACTCATGTAAGAAAAAGGTAATCGGCAGCGGATACCTCGCTGCGACTCCCTTCCTGTAATCTCTTGTGCCGATGCGGCCAGATGAGCAGATGCACCGCACCTGAATTTCGGATCACACATAGCCGGACAGTTGGCAACTAGAAAGTGGTGGTTACCCCTATTTAGTTCGATATAGTTCGATGATTAGCACCTCCGTTCATGGGGAATTTTCCATTGGCTTTTTTGATTACTTGAAGGTTCTCTCTATCGCTAGTTGAACATGTTCCATGTCTGGGCACTGCACGTATGTACTTGTATGTGTATATAATAAAATTATATATATATAACTACAAGTATAGCAATATATTTAGTATTAACATCTATAGAAAAGTCTAAGATATTTAGATAGATAGATGGATGGATGGATAGATAGATAGATATATAGATATATAGATACGTGTGTGTGTGTGTGCGTGTTGTGTGTGTGTGCGTGTGTGTGTTTTTCTGGTTCCTTGAAAATCTTGCTTTACACAGCATGCAAAAACACAAAAAACATGCACATACAACTGTGTGTGTGTGTAAATTGTGGCACCTGAGTGTACATTCCTATCAAGATGCATGTAAGCCTGACACACACGTACACACTTATACACACACACATCTAGTATACCTGTATGCTGATGACGATGACGATGACGATGAGGACGAGGATGATGATGATGATGATGATGATGATGTAGATGATGATGTATACCCAACTATATATGCACATGTCTCTGTATACGTGCATGTATGATCATGTATGTGTGTTTGACGCCAAGTTTGTGTCTCCGGACTGAACAAAGCTTTTGGTGGAGAAGGGCGAGTTGGGCATTTAACGTCCCTTGCCCCAACAATTTCCAACTACGTTCTTGATGCGATGTTAATAACTTGCCCCAACAACTTCCAACCACGTTCTTCATGCTACGCTACTCACTTGTCTTACGGATTTTCAAACATGAGCGTGTGTCCCACCACAAGGGGGAATTCACATACACGGTATTTCACGGATGTAAAAAATCATTACTTGTCATAAGGGCACAACTGATGCTGTATGGTCTGCATTCAATAACTTTCCCAACACTTTGTCATCTCAAAGCCACGATTTGCTGCTCTACTGGCAGTCTTGGCAGTGGAGGTACGTCAACCTGAGTCAACCTCCATGCCAACTTGGCTAAAGAAGACCATATAAACCTTGAGGCGCATCTTCTGGAAAAACATGTTTTAGTCTATGGCAAAACGCGAACACCACCAAGTTGTGGATTTCATTTTTGTGGTGATTTTGGGATGGAAAAATCGTTTTTCGCTACACTGCCAAGCTATTTTTTTAAAAAGGTGCTTTTACGAGCAGTGTTTCCGGTTCGGGATGTTTTTGTATATTTATGTATCCAAAAATGCGTAAATACATAGACATATGGTGGAATATGCATATAGATATGTGCTGCCATAACTGTATAAACGCATGCATCAGCATATGTATATTCATATTCATTATTCATGTGCATCTGCATGTGCAAATAGATTTGCATTTAGATGTGCAATCATTTACATAGTCATAAAATGTAACAAGTGATATGCACGGACATATGCATGCTGATGTTTACAGTCCTAATTGCAGCACATTTTTCCATTGGTTAGATCCTTGTGCATATTGGCGTATTTTTAGCATTTGAACTCGCATCACTCTTCGCATTTGATCTCGGCATGGGCCGAGCTGCATTTGGCCGCGTCGCGGCGCCTGGCCGCTGCTGCATAGACATTGAAAGCCCCAGCAGCAGCAAATGAGTTGAGAGAGTACCGTTGATTCGCTGATGAATCACCATGATGTTATAAAGTGGGTGTGATTGAAATTGAAAGTATGGTGTACAACATAGCCACTAAAGAGGGAATCTGATAAATTATCAAGATTTGAGCACAGATTGGATACTAATCCCTTCCAAGATTTGTGAAATACCATGAAATACCATGAAATACCATGAAATACCATGAAACACCACCATAAGACCCCCCACAATGAAGAATTCCAATGCTAAAACCAAGGTCTCTCAGGGGGTGTTTGCACAGGCTAATCTTGCAAATGGCTACAGTACCCGAAAGCGACCAAAGTGTGTTTTCATTTGGCATCGAGCACATGATACCGTTTGGCATGTCTTATTACATGTTCTTGCCTCTGTGGAGGTGTGCAGAAGGTGAAAGCAGCCAACATACCCTTCCAGACAACGAACATGCGAATTTTTCGAACAACGCATGCGGATTCTGGACTTGTTGAAATAGTGCCACCATCCTTGTGGACAGGCATGGTCCGGTACCTGGTAGTGTTGTAATTTTTCTCGTGTACATGTGTAGTTATATGATATAGGTTTTGTTTCATGGCAGACATACACGCATACCAGTACACATTGAATCACCTTGATGTATTTACAAATGTATTTCATACATGGAGAACCGCTTTGTTGTCTCCCCCCCTTGTCACCCTGCCCCTTCTCCTCCTCGTGCGCACGTGATTTGACCTGTGCCTGGATCGAAGATGTTCCAGGCATCCTGCAAAACTACAACTCCGGCAGATTCCCACCGCACTTAGCAAATGGCCAATGGGAATGGTATGGACTTGTGGCATGCATCGTCATGGGTATGCCCGGCACATTGATGCATGCGATTGACCCCAAGATTCAACATGGACCATGACAGAAGCAACTAGAAAAGTGATCATCCTGGTCCCATTTTTAGGGTGTAACGGTGTAACCACGAAGTCTTCCGAGCTGCCTTTTCGGGACTTTTAGCTGAACTTTTGTGCCCGTCGTGACGCCCAACGGCGCGCCCCTGGCCGACGGGCTGCACTTTGCTGAAGAGCAGTCACAGCGGAATCACCTGTTGTTCGACGAGTGGGCGAAGACTGTCACTCGTTGCCGGGTGGATGTATGATGGGACTGCTGCAAAAACGTGCCAATGAATGTCGAGAATATTGGGGATGAAGGGTGAAAGATACTAGGAATGTAGGAATGCAAGGGGAAAACATCAGCAGTTGGAGAAACAAGATCTACTGTCGGGATTAATGTCTGGAGGATGTTGTTGACGATTGAGGTGGCCAGTGGTATTGACAAAGTCAAATGGTTGATGAGTGATGAGAGTTTTGCAATCAGCTCACAAGGTTGCGGGCAGGAGCGCAACCAAGCGCACTTAGTTTCAGTTGAAGTTTGCAAGATCCCAAACTCTCTCTCTCTCTCTCTCTTGCGGGAGAATAACTCATTTGTAGCAAGTGCCGTTTCATTCGGGTGGTAAACCCGGCATTGGGTTTACTTCTTCAACCCTGTAATGATTTATATAGCCATGAACATTCGCATGGAAAATGCCTGCACTCCACCAGATCTATTTTTCTATGACCAGTTCATTTGGGGCAAAAAACTACCACTTAGATATTTAGATGACTTATTTTGAGTTATCACTTAGTTGTGTACAGATTACACCTGTCCAATCAGCAATTGTCTATGTTGCATCTTCATTTTCCATTACAACTGTTATATAGTTGCTATTGTTGTGACATAGAGATGTTAATTTTCCATCTCTACAAGTTACAACTATGTACACATTAGATCATCTAGTCGTTATTTAGCATCCCCCATGAATCAAGGATTATTTTCTATATATATATTATTATTTTTCATGGCTCTACCACCCCCCAAGTTAACATAGACCCCGCGTTTAAATCGGGGTTGATGTCGCCGGGGGTTCCACGCAGGTGGGTGCCTTCATTCCCAAGTCCATGTTGCCCCAGCCCGAAGCCGCCACGATCATCTGCCGCGTCAATGGGCGCCGCGGCGCATGGGGGGGTTTATAGATGTTTATAAGCCCGAAAGAAGTATGGTTACCTACATTTACCTACTCAATTTGTGGAAAACCCCATATATAACCCGTAGTTATAGCTACCCACTTAATTTGTGGATAACCCCTTGTTATAGCATTTGATAGCTATATAGTTGCAGAACCAGTTCCGCTGCACCCGCAGAACCGGCAACTGTATTGAGGAAGACGGTGGCGCAAGATGCCACGAATCGGATGAAGTTCTCCATCGCAGAACAAGTAGCGGATGTGGCCTGGTGGAAATCCTTGGTGCTTGTCGTTTCTAGGTCTACCTATCTACCTATCTACCTATCTACCTAGCTACCTATCTACCTAGCTACCTATCTACCTAGCTACCTATCTATTGATCTATCTATCTATCTGTCTGTCTGTCTGTCTGTCTATCCATCTTACTTTCGCTTGGCTTAGCTTAGTTTGTCTTACCATCTATCTGTGTTATCCATCTATCTATCCATCCATCAATTGTTTGTCGATTGCCTATCTGTGTATCTGTATGTAATTTATTGTAATTTTATCATATTTTATCACTACATTTGTATAGGCACTAGAACTTGTAGGGTTGTGACCAGTGACCCATTTGACATATTTAGCAAACATTGGCGGAAACCTTCAAAACAGGAAAGGATGTTGTATGCACACAAACAAACATAAAAACATAATATATATATATATACACATTTGCATACATGTATGTGTATATGTGTGTATATATATATATATATGTATATGTCTATCTGATGATACATACACACACATAAATAAATAAATATATATATATACAATATACACATTATATACACATTATATACACACATTTGCATACATGAATGCACATATATGTTCAGAACGCATGCCAGATACTTTCTCAGTACCCATCCCTGTTTGGTTTGCCGGTTTGTCTAGAATACATGGTTTATTGCGCCGGTAGAATTGCACGAAGAGATGTTGGATCAAGCTGGTGGCCATTACGACCATCACCGAATAGAATTCTTGTGCGTGTGTGTTCTTGTTTCTTCCAACTCCATCTCTGAAGGTAGGGATTGTTTGGGCAATGTTTTTTTTTTTAATATAAGGCATGCTGAAAATTTCAACCATGATTACTTGGTGGTTTGGGCTGGTGGATTTGAATGAGCCATTTACGGAGATGCACTGAGATGCACATCCAATCGCCGGGTTTTCAATGGTGTTCAGCCCCCACCTCTGTTGGTTTGTCGCCCCATCCCACAACAGTTGGATTAATATTGATAGATCCATGAATTTAGGGTCATTTAGGAAAATTTGGAACAGTTGTGGTTTTGCACAGAACAGGCCCAGCGAAAAGCCGCGTGATTTTTTCGAACGAAGCACCTCACTGAATCAGGCCAGTGAGCTGACGCCTCTGAAGCGGGGGGACATCCTTCTGACGGGAGCAGGAGCCGTGCGGGCCATGCGGGCCATGGAGTGGATCCAGATGGAGTTGATTGGGATTTCACTGCGAAGATTTTGAGATTTACCTGGTAAACATTTGAATATGGAAAATACATTGGGTTCCCTTCGAAATGATCTACACATGGTTACTTTTCCATTTGGAGGACTGGAGGACATGCATTGCTTGATTATGCTGTGGTACATCGAAATGTCTTAAATGTCGGGGGTGCATTCACCCCACCTAGAAAGAGATTTGACGTGGACCACAGAAAATCAGAGATTATATACCCTCTGGTAAACTAACATAGACATAGCGATGGAAAATCACTTTTTTTAATGGGTAAATCCACTACAAATGGCCATTTTCAATAGTTTTTTGTATGTTTACCAGGCCGGGTAACCACCATAAAACGCGACCCACGTCCAGATCTTGGGCAACAAAAACACTCGAATCAAGGCCAACAAAGACGGGGTCTTGGTTAGCCTTCAGAATCCGGGTGATTGACACACAATATCCAGAATGTCAGTAAGAACTATGATCATTAATAGTTTCCAGTTCGGATATAATGGTTCAAATGGCAATTGAAATTATGATGAATCATTGTCAGTAACAACTAATTATTCCATCATGTTTCAAATCGGTTCAAATGGCAATAATAGTTCCCAGTGAAACACAATGTGAAGACATATACGTTTCAAATGCAATCATCTCTGCCTAGCAAAGTAAGTGCAGAACCTGAACTGCGTGTTGTTTGTCTACATTTGGCCCTCGAGATTTCAGCATGCAACCTGCAACCCCAAAGATGTGCCGGGGAAAAACCATCGAAAGAGAAAAACACGGTTTTGAATATTAAGATGGGCCCTCAAAGATGGGGGCATGTTTCTCTCAATCTTTCATGACATGAACATGATTCAAGTTGTTCATAAGTTTTCCAAGTGTTCAATGTCTAATAGATCAATTGTTGGTGAGTATATCCCCGCTTGATCCAAGTGCGCATCAGGATCCTTAGGGCCCTTGGCCATCGGTGATTTGGTGGAGGGTTGCATTGAAGGCTTGGAGTCCAAGTATACCGTGCCTTGGCGCCAAGATCGATGGAAGGCTTGGTTTTTTTTGGGGATTTATGGGGATTTAATGGGATGTTATACGGAAACATCTGGACAGACTTGAAATTTATCATAGTGTATCTGTTCAATTTTTGATCAATTCTTTTGTCTCATCATATCTGATTATCTTTTCAAAAGTATAGCAGCCCCAAAGAAACGTAGAGCGATGTAGAACGATAGGACATCTCAAAATTGGTGAGTAGCTGGCGAAAAGGTGATTCAGATCGGAGTCCAATCGTTAGAGAACGGAGTAGGATCAAATCATCAACATTCATTCACAAGACGTCTGAAAATAGTAACAGCAGCTACCTTTATGATCCTTTATGTACCCTTGTGGTTCCCTTAAAATCCTTGGGATTTTTCCATTATTTTTTTTGATCCATCCCTTTATCGCCCTGTTTAGCGGCGCCCTAGCCGGCCCTAGGTGAGCAGCACATTGATTTTAAAAGCCCAGCACAAAAGAAAGGCTGCGGAAGCCAAACTCTGACAGGCAGGGATCCGACAGAGGAACTCCATGGAACTCCGAAAGATTCCAGATTTTGTGACCATTTTGATAGATTCTGGAAACATTCTAGTTGGAGATATTTGGATGATAATAGATTAGGAACACACACACACATATATATATATGCATCTATAATATTTTAAAATATACATTGCATCTTTGTTGGCTGGTTGTATCCAGAGTTGGAGTAGATAATTTATTTGAATTATATGTTACATTATATCAATTTATAATATGTTCCCAAGTTGGATCTTCTCATTGTAAGTTGCGTGTTGGATTCTAGTCGTCACCTGTTTTTTCAGAGCAACATCGGGTGGGAACCGGCCGGTCACGGCCCCCCCTTTTGAACAGATCCTCTGCAGAGATCGCCTGTTTCTTTTTGTTCATCAGCTTGATGCCCTAAAATACTTTCAATTTTCAATTCTAGGATCATGATCTTCATTTAATAGATAATTTCTAATATGTGTGATTCTATTATCTATGGGGGTGATCTTCACATATATATATAATTCAATTAATTTTCTTGAATATAGTTTATTCTATTTTATATGAGGGTTGAATACCTCAACCCACCATTAGCAAGGCAAATTTCACAGCGTTCGGGGTGGAGTTTCAGCACGGCAACCCGTTCCAGCTGCTGACCGACGCCTTTTGAATCCTTTTGAGTCGCGCGGCAACGGCAACAAGCAGCGGTTTTTGACAGAGAGGGCAGGCAAAATGCTGGCCCGTAGCTAGGATTACCCGAACTGGGGCTGGGGCGATGCATAAAATCATGTTTAAACGCATTATAATATTTATATTATATATATATATATTTAGATGTAGACACTATCACTATCTAAAACTCCTTGTGAGTAGATACTGTAGCTGTTTTGGTACTGTTTTGATTGGGTAAATTCATCAAGCTCGTGGAAACAGAAGGTCAAGCTTGCGCAGTCTGGGATGCAGAAGTTGGCGTGTGGCAAACCCAAAGTTTAGACCAATCTGTTGCCTATGGGTTTTTTTATATTCACCACGTGGTAAAAAAAGGGGCTGATTGCTGTGAGAAAGTTTTGTTTGTTTCTGATTTAGGAAGCTTTATGGACGGCAGTGCTGACCGCGACCACGGCTGGTAGGACCTTGAAAGCAGTCCGGAAAAAAACAACTTCCGGACAATGAATTTCTGTATGATGATGAATGAGAATCTATAGAAATCTATAGTACCATATTTTTTTGGGGTGATGGACATCTATAAGTCCTATCAGTCAGGGGGTTTCAACTGAAGCGCCCAAGGCGCCCTGACAGGTTTCCCAATGTCCCACCAGGTGGGTGCAGGTGGAACCCTCCAGTACACTAAACATATACCAAAAACCATGGGAAAATCCATGTTTTAGTGGGAAAATGATCTGAAAAAAAGGGGAAGGGATTATTATCGGAGTAACCCCCTTGAATTGAAGATGCAGTCAATTTTACATGCCCAAGCGGGCCCCTCTGTTTTGTGCCCAGCTGGGACATGATGGTCCCAGTAGCTTCAGCCCCTGGATGCATATTTTGGACGCCTGGGAGCAGCTGAGACCGGGCAGAACAGTTGATGGTTGGTGGCTGCAGTTGATGTTCACGGTATAAAACCCTCAAGATAATGGATGGTTTAGACTCAAATGACCAATTCTGTGGACCTATCCCAGGTTTGACCTGTAAGACTCTATGTGCCGTGCACAAGCATGTCCATGATGTAATATAGCCTTTGAATCTGCTCGTTACAAGATGACTTTGCCACCAGTGACATACCGGGAAAAAAGAACAAACACCACATACAGGTTACCTTTGTAATCCCAAGAGGCAATTGGTGTGTATCACTGAGTTGGCCGGGTTTGTTTAACTTTTGACAGGAACTGGGTTTTGTCACGATGGAGCTTTCCAGCAAGATATTTTCTCACTGTGTTTCCGAAGCGCCAACCAGAGACATTTCGCCAAAATTTTCTTTGCAGAACAAGGACTCAAGTCGCGATGAAAAAGAAAGGGAAGGTTCGCAACAGGTGCCCCACAACTGGGCTTCAGAAGTTCACCCCTTGCATCAGGGTTGATGGGCTTAACCCTATCCATGGGGCATCGGAATCATCTCATTTTATCTTGAAAAACCAGGGGCTCGGCCGAAATCCAATCGCACGTGATTCATGGATGCGAGCTGTTTGGGTTGTTGTTTCGTGCTTTTTTTGGATGGGGATTTGCGTTCAAATTCACCCGAAACTCTTCCCCACTTCCCGTGATTTTTGGAAAAGAAACTTCTGGGAGAATTGATCTCAGTGCTCCATTTGTTTTTTTTCATTATCTGATTAGTAATTAGTGGTTTGGAAGATTTTTTTCCCATATATTGGGAATTTCATCATCCCAAGTGACTTTCAGTCCATCCTTTTTCAGAGGGTTAGGGCTCAACCACCAACCAGATTTTTATTAACCATCATTATCCATATAATAACCATTAGTATATTGACCATTAATATTAACAGTATATTCACCAGATTATGTTATCCCATGTGGATTTTATGATTGGATAAAGTGATTTCCCACTGAGGGAAACCATTGGGCCCATAACGCTTGGATCATCGCCACGTGACTTCTGGATGCCGACACGTTGAAAGATTTAATGAATATAGCACCCCCAAACAGATACCCTCTGGTAAACATACAAAAAGCTATTGAAAATTGCCATTTATAGTTGATTTACCCATGAAACATGGTGATTTTCCATGTTTATGTTAGTTTACCAGAGGGTAGAACAGTGCTTTCAGGATGGTCCCTTTATGCTATTCACCAAATAGTTCCAGGTTTCCCACTTTCCGGCATCTATGACTTGGTCTTGCTATACATGAAAAACATATGTAACAAATCATGTACAGTATGCATTTTTTAAGGCCCACAGTCCATAGGAGCCCATAAAAGGTCAGCAACATTCAGCAACTGGGATATATATTTCCTTAGATTTCCATGGCGTCAACCGCCGGCGGTAGCAATAAACATCGTTTTTTCAAGTGCCCCAAAAAAGAATCAAACTAAATCCCTCCAACTGAAGTAATAGATAGTAATGGTATGTAGTAGTGATAAATCAATTTTTCAATCACATTATAAGTCTATCTCTCTTTTTTTTGGGGGGGTTACAAAAATTCGAAATCATCAGAAACCACCTCGATGCCATGTCCGTCCTTTTGGTCCTCGGCCTTGCGAGCCTCACCCGCACCTTGGCGGACGGACCGAGCACCGAGACCACGGAGAGCACCACACGTAGCGATGGACCGAGCTGCGGGTGTTCCACCACGAGTTTCGTGCTGGTCTATGGAGCAGCTTGGGTTTCAACATGTTTCAACCCAGGTTGTCTGGGTGGCCTAAGTCGCCCCTGAGGTCGCCCCTGAGGTTTCGTGATACGAATTGCATTTTTTTTGATATTTGATGTCTTTATCCATGTTTCTTCGTGTTTTTTGCTGCATCGTTGGTGGTTTCTAAGGTGTTTCTGTTTAAGTTCCCTTCATTTGTGATATCAGGAACCTCCAACATAGAAAAGGAAGCTGCGCGGTGATGTGGGGCGAGTGATGTCCATCCGTTCCAGGATGGAATTCCTACAGGTGCCTCCCCTGAGTTACCTCCACAAGAAAATAGGGATACACTAAGCCCCCAAAAGTCATCAGCCAAAAGTCAGGGATATTTCATCGCAACCCCAAAAACCACCTTGATCCCCCAAAGTAACATAGCGACGACTGGTATAGATGGCCCAAAAAACAGTCCCATGATTTAACCCTTTTAAAGGGTAAGGTTATCGTGATTTTCCATGCTGATGTCACAAAAAACCAGGGATTTTTTTTTGGGGGAACACATCATTGGGGATGGTGATCAGCACGGATTTTTTTTTCGACTCAGGAGTCTCCCACTGATCTCCTGATCCGCAAGAACGACACCAGTTTTGGAAGCGCCACCATTCCTGAGTCTCGCTACCGTTTTCATTCAGTTTTTCAATGGCCATTTTAGGAACCGATTTATTGGAGGTACCTACCATATATAAGGCCTATGCAAGGCCTATGTAAGGGAATATCCCCACTTTTTTTTCCGGGAGGTTGCACTTTTTTTGGGTGATTTGTAGCCACACATATCGCATCGTGCCGAATCAATCACAGAAAATGTCCAGTTTAAATTGTCTTTGGATAATGACATGTTTTCACTGTTTTGGAGGGTATCTATATTCGTAGACACCCAACCCACCCTCTAGCCCCCCCTTCCCAGAAAACGAATTAATGCTTTTATAAAGCCCTAATAAGGCCTTAAGAAGGCCTTATCAAGGCCTTATAAGGTTATGAACAAAAATAAACCTTAATTTTTGCCAAATTATTCGAATTCAGTCTTAATTTTGGTGGCATCTGCCGTGTTTCACGTTTATTCAACTGTTCCCGTGTATATTCCAGATTCTGTGGGTGAAGATCTTTAATTTCGTCCTATTTGGTCTACTTCTCCCAATGTAGTCGGGTTGTTTTGGTTGTATTTATGAATTGGATGGGTGTGAATATATGTCTTGTGATTTTCTGTGACATGGCTTTTGCCCTAGTTTGACTTTGATGTGGCCTTAATTCGGTCTTAATTTAACTGGAAGTTGTGCTTTTCAATGTTTTTGCAACTGTTTTGTGCTTTTTTAGTGTCACAAAATTTGGTTAAGCCGGAAGTGGTTTTTTCCATCGAGGCGTCCAGGAAAGGGGGAATCCAGATAATCCAGGTCACCGAGCTCACCTATCAAAGATCCTGGAAGTACATATGGAAATAATTTTTGGACATATTCAAAGGATATCAATTTTGGTGACATTCCATGCATATAATATGCATATCATATGCATATAATACACAAACATTATATGATAGTATATGGAATATGATGGAGATCCCACACCACAGTCACCCCGTTGTGTTGCCGAGCTTCTAGGGCTCTTTCACCTCGCCGGTTTCGCAAGATGCGTGTGAAGATGCATTGCTACTCCACCCTTCAGCGATCGCTTACAGTTGCTCAGACCTTAGTCAGGTTGCGCAACCCCAAGTCATAGACGCGGGAAAGTTGGAGAACTGGGAATTATGAGGTAACTATCATATATATATATATTCATTATATACACTTATATACCCGGAAAAACTGTTTGACTTTTCTGTTAAGCCCTATAAACCATGGTTGTTTTGCGATGCATTAAGCTGCAAACACAGGGAGTGATACAGATGAGTCAGGTACGTCTGGTTGGCTAGATAGCTTGATGTGCTGACACCAGAAATAGATCCAACAAGATCAATTGGCATGGATAATTTCCTGCATAGACAGATTGGTGAAGGGTAGTTTGATGTTGTGTTTTGCCACTTTCATGGAGGTGTTTTTTTTTTTGGTTTTCCCTACTAAAGACTACACGTTGTGCAGAATGTCCCAAAATATCCATGAGATGCTCTGATTAGATGGGTTTGACACATTTCCGGCTACGAGTTCACGACGAGTTCACTGAGTTCACTTTTCAGCAGGTCATCAAAAAGCCGAAGGTTTTGTAAGCAACACAGGAACATCAGGGACCTAGGTCAATCTTACATTGGATACTATAATCCTTTATCTTTTGGTATCAATGGGATTATCTACTAACCAGCAAAGAATTTAATTTGTTGCAGGGTATCTAAGATTGGCAATGGAACATGGATTTTCCCATTCAGGACCATGACTTCGTTTGCTAAGCCTTGAAGTCTTTTTCAGTGGGAAGGAGTCTAAACAAAGCCACTGGCTATGGGCTTGTGGCTATTAGCTAAGCTATTAGTTAAGCTATTAGCTGAGCTATTACATACCATGTCTATGGATCACTGCCCATCTGGGACGGGTCATCTCTGCTTAGGCTATGTGGTCCTCACGCAGTCCTGTGTGCTGCTGTCGGAAATTTCTGAGGCGGTTTCTGCACCCAATACACACAGTGGAGCCAAAATTCAGGCTGGGACCCAGCGAATAGCAGTTGTGATGACGGCTTCAAGTTCTGGTCTTCGTTGTGAAAGTGTTTGACCCACAGAGGTTCCTTTTCCACGTGTGGGATCATCATAAACCCGTCCCAAGTTGTGGTTTATTCTTTCAGCATGGGGACATATGTGACATAGTAGTATGGTATAAATTGGGGTGCAGTCCGGGGTATGAATAAATTGGAATAAGAGTTGCCCTTTGGTAATTTAACATAGCTATTGAAAATGACCATTTATAGTGGATTTTCCCATTAAAAAATGGCGATTTTCCATAGTTATGTTAGTTTACCAGAGGGTGGGATATAGCTGATATAGCCCCCACGACCATGGTTTTATATGAGCACTTTTCACTGGAGCTGCAGCCCCAAGAATTCGGCCGATCAAGAGCCTCTGGGGTGTTCCTTGGGGATGAACTGCGTCACCTGGGCCCTGGTGGTTCCGCTGCATGAGACCAAGTTTGGGGTGAACATGAAATGTCTTCCAAAACTGGTTGGAAACTAACATAGCCATGGAAAATCACCATTTTTAATAGGTAAACCAGCTATAAATGGGCCATTTTCCATGGCTATGTTAAATAACCAGAGGGTACTAACTAGCTGATTGGTGGTTTGGAACATTTTTTTGTTTTCCCCAATAGTTATAATAGTTGGGATGATGATCCAATCTGACTTTCATATTTTTCAGAGGGGTAGGTATACCACCAACCAGAAAAGATGATGAATTTGGATGAAAACATGGTACTGCTTGAATCTGTTCCATATGGGGTAAAAGAATGTGGCCCCATTTGACCGAACCAAAGATGCCATAGATGATTCGAATATGATTCGAATTGGATTGGGAACATCGTCCCCAAATGGAAGAAATAATCTGCTTGAGGATTCTGTTGTCATTGTACCCGAATTTTTCTGGGGAGAAAAAAAATGCCCAGGACGCCCAAGAAACCAACCAACATAGCTATCCAGGAACCCCCTGGATTTCCATAGCTACTGTATGTTTGCAGGGCATGCTAAATTGATTGCATCACAACACTGGTTACAACACTGAGCAAAACATCTCCCCAAGAGCTTCTCAACGAGATGATATCAATCCGCGTTTTGCAGATTGCATTGCCAACAGCTGCATCTGTTTCTTGTCTCAAACGAAAAGTCTTGCCTACAGTATTCGAAGTCGGATTCCTTTGTATGGAAGGTTGTTTTGTTTTCTCACTGATATTTAAAGGGCTGTTCAGATGTATCAGCCTGTGCCACTTCAATGGCGAGTGTTTCCTAGTCCCACTAGATGGTACCCCTGAGAAGTTGGTTTATCCCATCAGAGTTATAAGCGCCATAAACTCTAATGTGACCAACTTAGTTGTATAAATGTTATATAACAAAAATCAACAATCAATTTATATATATATATTACACACACACACATATATATATATATGTGTGTGTGTGATAACTGTTGGCGGTTTAAGCTCCACATTCCGAAGCGAAGCATTGAACATAACCTCCTGCAAACTAACACTTCGATGTGGAGTTCCCCCACCATCTGTAGATCATTTCCCGACCGGTTTCCACCATGAGTTTTCCAACATATTTTTGCAGCTTTACCTCAGGTATCCAACGTCAATTGCCAGGACTTCCCTTGGCTTTGTCATGTTCTTTGCACTGCCAACGCCGATGATAGATGGACGGGTGTGGTGCGGACGTCGTTTTATGACGCGCACCCGACGCCTTCGTGCCAGTGCTGCTACAATGAGGCTAGCAGGGTACCACGCCCAGAGGTGTCACTGGGTGCTGGAATTGGATGGAAAATTCGAACCGTAGAGCAATGCCACATTTTTTATTTTGGGATTTTGCCCTGGCTTCCGATGTTCAAAACAAAATCAATCCTTTGAAATTGGCTGCTAAAAATATCCATGGACAGAGTTGTCTCTAGTGCAGGGGAAGAAAACTTCTTGGAAGGAAAAAACACTCGCCCAGGCCAATGAATCAGCAAAATTGCTGGAACCACCCATACTTCGTAAAAGCCCAGGATCATGATCCGGATGGGTTGAAATCACTACCGAGGCATCACTACATGTGTTCATCTTTCACTTGCATAGCAGCTCAGCAGCCATGGGTGAGGAGGAGATGATTGGGATGAACCAAACTCAAATATACACAGCGCCCATTTCTGGATCGTCTGGGTGGCTTCTTTCAATGGCAGCCACAGATGTCCACCGCTGATTTTTTCGCAGGGGCCATGACATGATTCCAAGAATCGGTTCTTCAAACCCACGCAACGGTTTCAGCGATAATCTAATCAAACATATCAAACTTTGTCTGAAAATCGGGAGGGATATTTAGTGCTAAAAATCATTGTTTTCCTTATTGGAATGGTAGAATGGCTGGGCTAGTTGGGGGGTGATACCTCGTGGTTTCAACGAAACAGCACACACTTCTCCGAGGAATGCACTGGGAACCCGTCATCTGATGCAACAACATCTAGCACGAGCCTGCTGCAGCCCAGAGAAACGTGGATTTGGTCCTGGAAAGTGCTGCTGGTGTTTGTAGCAGCCTTTTCTTAGGACATTTCTGCTTGTAAATGGGGTATACCACCAAGTTACGGCTATTTTTAATTTGGGGTCAATAATGATCCATCAATGGAGTTGTTGTGTTTTCTCATGATTTTTATATTCAAAAAATCATGTGTAGTCCCGTTTCCTCAGGTGAGCACTTGACTAAAAAAGGATAAAAAGGCACGACTATCAACCTGGCGACGTGACGTGGCCATACATGGCCGTCATTGAAAAGTCGGTTCATGTCGGTTCCGTTTACCCTCTGGATCCCTCTGGTAAACGTTTACATAACTATGGAAAATTACAATTTTTTATGGGTAAATCAACTATAAATGATTATAAATGGCCATTTTCGATAGCTATTTGTATGTTTACCAGAGGGTAACTCCATTTTTTAAGAGTTTGGTTATGGAAATCACCAATGTTGGGCCTCCAAACAGGGGCAATCCAGCCACCAAAAAATGACACATAGTGACACCCTCAAGGGGTGCATCTTGACCACCCAAAGTGCTGGTCCAGTGCTGTGTTTTCCCGTTTCGTGGATGGTCAAGGCGTCGTCTTGGAAAAGAGGTAGCCCAGGTAGCTGATGCAGAATCCTGAAGCGTCACTCCTGGAAGTTCTGTGGCTGTGACGGTTTAATCTGCTTGAAGCCCTAGCGTGTTTCGCATCACTTGTTCAATTCTGAAGCCAGTACTCGATTCTGAAGCTGTTGAACCATCCTGAAACCAAAGACTGGCGAAGGGGCCCATTTACAGTTACACATGTCCCAAGTGTTTTCATTGCCTCAAGATATTTGCTTGGAATATGGGGATGTGTTGAAATAAAGTATCCCCCAATCCAGTGCTCAATGATTATTTTCCCAACTAAAGTAAAATTTCATTTGGAGGTATACCACATTTTCTGACACACCCATATCAAATCATATAATAACAATCACAATATGATCATATCATACCGTATCATACCATGTAATTAATTTGATTATCATATCACCATGATTTGCATGATGCTCGAATGGGACAATTCAGTGCCCCTGTTGCCAACTTGCAATTTGGTGTTCTTTCAAAAGGTTGTGAATTTCCGGCTGGGTGTGGTGTGAGCTGGCCAGCTTCAGAACAGAGATGAAGGGCTGGCCACTGGTCGTATGGAGGGTCTCTATATAGAATAGGGGAGCAAATCATCCAAAATTCCACTATTTGAATATTGAAACCCCTGTGTTGAGGGAACCCAGGGGGAATGCACATATGGCTTAGCATGAAAACTCACGTTTCGGTGCATTACTGGTTTCAAAGAAGCGCCCAGTTTGACACTTTGGCCGAAAGATACCAATGAGAGAAGATGTGATAGTGACAATCTGAGGCATTCTTTAGAATTTTAGAAGGAGTTGTAACGCCCCTTAGACCGCAGCGAGGCTACCATGATCTATGGTGTCTTTGCGCACACTATCACTATGGCACTCAAAAGCTATTTTTGGCCCCAAGACACGCCTCAGACAAAGCCCGTTAGAGGGAGAGACATGGCCCGGTCATTGATGGCAAAGTGCCTTGCTCTGACGGCAGCCGCGGTGGCACTCTTTGCTTTGCCCTCAGCTTTCGTTCCTGCCCGGCAGGGTGCTCCGGCTGTGTCGCCGGCAGTTGCGGCAGGAGTGGCTGCGGGGTCCATGGCGTTGCCAGCTT
>Ga0126342_10003476_pt1 | contig 26059 bp, 18 predicted proteins | sample Cyp1metagenome_FD_92528 | JGI IMG/M metagenome (GOLD analysis project Ga0126342, IMG submission 92528) | Coral microbial communities from Lord Howe Island, Old Settlement Bay, Australia - Cyphastrea 1 metagenome | ecosystem: Host-associated > Invertebrates > Cnidaria > Coral ... | reverse complement strand
TGCTCGTTTTTTTCTCTTTGTCGTCTTTCGTCGTCCGTCGTGTTTCAATGGGGATCCTTGAGACAGACACTTGACCTGAGCAAGACCACAAACGAGAAAGTACCTTGGCGCAGACCTTCGATTGAATCGACAGAGTTGGGTTGGTGAGAAATCATCCCAAAACCAGTCTACTTTGGACTTGTTTGTCATTTGCCTTGGACGCAACGTCCAATGAAAGGCCCAAATTTGGACCTGAAATGTTTCTACACATCCATCCCAACTGGTGGCTTCATTCATACCATCCCTGTTTCCCAAAAAACCAAGTCTCGCCTTTGGCAATTTGGTCATGCACGATGGAAAAACATCGACCTCCCATAGATCAAAAGGCTATTTTGGTCAGAAACTGAATAACCCTGAATCACTACTTGGCATATCCACTTCCATGTTCATGCCTCAAAAAAAACAAAATATAGCTATCCAGTCATCCCAAAGATTTTTCAACATCTTTCCAGCATGAAAAATTGAGAGTTTCCGGAGTTTCCGTGTCCAGGTGACATCCCGCGCAGAGGACCAGAAGCTTCTTAGGCTCCAGGTTGAGGAGGCGGTTTCCTCGGCGGAACCAATGGATTGGTTGATGTTGGTTGGTCCCAACAATGGGACGAACGGAAAATCATGGTTAATGGATGTTAATGGTGATCTTTTCTATGGAATTATACGGGTTTTATAACATTTATATGGGTGAATTTCATGGTGATTCATGGAAGATTGAGGGTTGATATAGCTTAATGGTTAATAAGGTGGTGATGAATGATGATTAATAATTAACCAGCTTAAGAATGCTTGATGAGTGGTGATTAAATGTGATTAATGGCGAATACCTGAAGTATACGTAGCTTGTTTGGTGTTTTTGCCTAGTGATTCAATACGGGTGTTGCACATGATAACTCATGAAAGCACCTTGAATAACTTCAGCAGTGGCTGCGATCTAGCCCGATTCTTCTTCACTATTTCAGGTAAACAGCTTGTCACTACTTGGGAGTGCAATTCCAACTGTCAGGTTGTAGTTCTATCCCAATATCCCACCGTCTCATGGTAGCCATGAATATCCTCGACTCAACGGCATTCGTAAAATGCTTCTATACCCATAGGATCCATGTATGCCATATATGGTAACATTTACCATCACTATACCCCCAATGTTAGCATATATACCATACATGGATCCTATGGGTTCTAAATATTGTTGTCTAAGCATAGTGCTTCTATCCCAATCATCATGAAGCCATCCATCGGTGGCCCCCGGAGGTGGAAGATTTACGTCAGCGTTTGTTCACCGACTCCATTCAGGTGACCCTGACCGAGTCAGAGGAGGACGGTGATTTTTTTTCTGTCGCCGTGACGTCGTGAAACACGGGGGAAATCCCATGGGAATTTGGCCATGTTCATGGGTTCAAATGGAGTTGAGCAATATATTTATGGTGAAGTTCAATGGAATTTCAGCCGCAAAAATGTGGATTCGACTGATTTAAGCAGCAAAGTTCGATTGGATTTTGACTGATTGATATTTCAGAAAGATTGGTGTCTTAAGGATGAAACATAGGTCAAAGTAAGCGTGAATACTATAGTAGAATAGGAGACGGTTTACACAATGAACCTGCAGGATATGGGGTTGTCCATCACCTGCAGAAATGGCTTTGTCGGAAAATAGGATACCCCCAAAAAATCCACTGGTTCTTCATCACGCTCCTATCCTATCAATATCGCCATTTTATGTAATTATCATGAAAATTATCATGAAAATTATCATTAATTATCATAAAAATTATCCACCATGTTCATAAAAAACACCATTCATCAAAGAAAATCCAGCTGGTTTTTCTGATGACGTAGGCGAAATCCATGGGATCGGTGTCGGATCCTGGGAGGCATCCCCCAGTCACCATGGCTACCAAGTCATGGTCCATGACTGGATGATTTGGGGTACTATGACTTCGGAAAACACCAGAAAACGAAGATCGGAATCCGATCGGCACGGTGTTTTTCGGCACTTTCCGACGTTCAGGAGCATCAAGCACTGGACAAAAACATCTTTGAAGATCTTGCCGCCATGGCTGCGGAGATTGAAGACTTGGAAGAGATGGCAGTGACCAAGGTGAACGCAATGAAAGGCCCAAGTTGCAGGAAAATCATGCGGATAGAAAGGGACCATCGAAACGGATTTCATATGTTTAATGAACATATGTAAACCATCAACTAAAAGGATTCTATTGGAATTTATAGGATCTAATGGGTTTTAACATGTTTTAACTGGCAATTCAGAAAGGGATGTAATGGAATACACTGGCATATAGCATCAACTTGATATGATATATATATATATATTGATATATAATATGAATAATGAGATATCATGGGATACCTATGTTATCTATGTTTATCTATGTTTATTTGCTGCATGTTTATCTATGGGTATCTGAGTTCATCTAAGCAAGAAACCTGCGGAGTTAACCATCCATTTCAGCGGGATGAAAAACACCATTTAACCAACGAAAAAATGGTGGTGTCATGAAGATTTAATGCTGATAAAGGTCGTTTCATGGGGGATAATGATGGTATACGATTTTTGTGGGGGGTTGGTTTCCCTCTCCCCGGTATTTTTTTCCCAGCCCAGTTTGTACCCACTCAGCAAGCCAGCAAGCCAGCCAGCAAGCAAGCAAACCACGCAAGTAAGCCAGAGCAAGCCAAGCCAGGAAGGCAGCAAACAAGCAATTGAGGAAGCAAGCAAGTAAGCAAGCGAGCCAGCCAGCCAGCCACCATAAATAAAGTTTTGAGCCAATCGTAGATAAACCCTCAAGCCAGGCCAACCATTGAGAAAAATTACGAACCAACCTTCAATAAAGGCCGAAAGCAACCCTAAACCAACTTTAAATAAAGTTCTAAGCCAGCCGCAACCCAAATCCAACCTTGCTTAAGCTTTGAAGGAACTTCAATATGTAAGCTAACTTTAACTAAACCGTAAGTAAAGCCTTCAACCAAACTTTAACTAACCCTAAACAAGACTCACAATTCAAACAAGAACAAAGCTTAGATAAACCTTAAATCAAACATAAAAAATGCAAAACCAACTGTAAAGAAAACCTTGAACCAGCCCTCAATAGAAAGACAAACCAGCCCTTAATAAAGCACCAGCCAATTTGAAATACAGTTTGAAACCAACATCAAAGGACCCGTAAAAAAAATAACACTAAACCTTAAACCAACTCTAAGTACACCGCAAATCAACCTTAAATAGGTTTTACCAGCCCCAAACCAATTCTCAACCAAACCGTAAACCTATTTAAAACATAAAATACAACAGCACTAAATCAACCCTAAACCAACTTGAATTAGCCATTAAACCAACTTTAAATAAACCCTTAACAATTTTAAATCCATTTGCAACCAACATTCAATGAAAAATCAAACCAACCTTCAAAAATCCCTAAACCAACCCAGCAACCATAAAGAAAACCTTAATCCAACCCCAAATAACTAGCCTTAAATCAATCCTTTCTAATATTAAACCCCCACGAATAGGAAATTGTAAACAAACCTTAAAGTCAAACCTCAAGCCAGCTTTAATTTTTCCGCCAACCTTAAATAAACCCTGAAACGAATGCCAAATAAAGGTTTAACCCAACCCAAAATAACCCCAAATCCAAACCTACCTGAACACAAATGAACTTTTGGCAAATTGAATTTTCAATAAACCTTACACCAACCTTAAGCCAACCAGCAATAAACCACTGACCCAACCCGGAATCAACCCTAAACCAACCCAAAAGAAAATTAAACCACATGAATCTTAAAAACACAAAACACACCATAAACAAAACCCAAAACTAATGTTAAATAAACATTACGCTAACATTGAATAAATCCAGAGTCCAGGGTAAACCTTAAGCTAACACTAAACCCACCCAAACTGAACCCTAAATAATCTTAAATACAATTTCAAGACGACCAACCAAACCTAAACCAACCCTGAACAGATCTTAAAAGAAAAAAACAAAATACCTTCACCCAAGCCGAAACAAATCCTACAGCATCCCTAACAACATGATATTTGAACCAACCCTAAAACTCAGCGGACTCCTACCTCAACCGCAGACTGACCCTAAACAACATATTGAAACACACTAAAGCAACATTACACAAACCCGGAAACCATGCACAAGCCAGCCTTAAGCCGACCTGAAATAATTAAGCCAACCCACGGTACCTTCAACCAACCCTAACCACACACAGCCCCAACAACACTTCTAGCTGAACCAACCCCCAAAAGGCCAAACTGCTGCAGGTAACGTAGAAGTGGCAGCTGCTAGCTCCAACAAAATGCTGCACTTACCTTCAGTTTCTAGCCCCAAAATGCTGCAATTACCGTGGAAATGGTTCCAAAACGTTGCTAATACTGTCGACGTGGCAGCTTCGAGGTTTAACATGCTGCAAATAGCCAGGGAATCGATGCGGCATTGACAGGGAAAACAATTCCCTAGGAGGGAGGAAAAATTCCCTGGCGCAAACTGGTACTGATAATGATGGTATATGTATATAGAGTATATGTATATGCGTATCTGGATATGTGTATGCATGTGTATACATAACTTTTATATAACCAACCGTAGAAAGTCATTTGATGGGGATTGGTTCTGTGGGTGTTATGGGTATTTGGCCAAACAACATGGGGATACAAGTAGGATGCAATTGGGATACACGTGGAATATATAAGAAACTTCATATTATGTGGCGCCACGTGCAGTTCGTAAGCGCCAAAAAGATGAAGAAGTTAGTGTTGTATGACAACATCCCATGCAGGTCATGATTCAATACTATGGTTTCTGTAGGATTTTGCTGTCCGTGGCCCATCGAAAACGCTCTAGCTCCAGGCTTAGTTCCTGAACTGCCTGGGGTGATGCCAGACATGGTTCCTTGCCCCATCTACGCCACTGTTTGTGTGGGAAACTCCTGAGTGAAATGGTGATTTCATAGAAATTTGATGGGATTTCATCATAAATTTTAGACCATTTAATAACCAACTACTATGATCTACTACTGCACAGGGACAGAATGGGGATATGTGTAATTGGGATATGTAAGCAACTTTACATGAGTTGGATTTGTCCAATTTCTTGCACGGAAAATGGCAATAAGCCAGTAGATGTTGGGATATTTTGGGGCACCCTGGCACCCTGTGTTCATTGGGCATTTGGGCATTTCCTGATACAGAGGGTACCATAAACCCATGGGTTTCAATATTGTTTCAATACTAAGATATCTAAAATGTTCTTTTTTTATCTGGGATGATTTTAAGGGATCTTATTTCAGGCAACCCCCATTTAGGAACCAAGCGAAACTTGATGGACTTTGGGACATCCCTCTGGCAGCTTGAATTTGCATCAAAAAGCCCAAATGAATCACCGTTAATTCCAGTTTCAGGGAAAAGTTGCAGGAATTTTCTTGTGTGAAAACCCGATTTCGATTTTCCATCAAAACATCTGCGACCGAGCGCTTCACCTGCCATAAGGCCATTGAGGATGAAGCAATTTGCTCATCTGCAAGCTCACCCGACTCACAAAGTCCCGACTTTGAGGCAGTACCCACCAACGACACAGGTCGGAAATGTGTGTGTGTGTTTTTGTGGCGCGGCAAAAAGACAAGCTCATAGAAATGTCGCTAGGTTTTCCCAGGCCTTTTTTCTGTGACCACATCACCACTGCGGAAGTTACTGGTGAAAATTGGTCTTTTTCCCAGGCAATCGGTCACCACGAAAAGCGTCTTGGCGAGTCTGCCTGCTGGTGTTGGATAAGAGACATGGAAATCTCTCATGAAACCTTAAGACTTACCATCTGGTTATTTAACATAACCATGGAAAATCGCCATTTCTTATAGGTAAACCCTCTATAAATGGGCCATTTTCCATGGCTATGTTAAATAACCAGAGGGTAACCTTAAGAAAAAGAGGGCCGGGCCTGATCAATTTGAGTAGACAAGGTCCATGGTTTGCGAGTTCCATACTGAATCATACTGAATTTCTGAACGGCGTACTCGAATTCACAGCGGATGACTGTCCGAGAGTTGACCTTCGGATGGCCTAAACTCCAGCGGTAGAGGGGGGATCCAGTAGACCCAGCGACATGGATTCAAAACCTCGGGACCAGCCGGTGTCATCATGCCAGTGGCACTGGGAAATCCATGGAAATCCTCTCCGTAATGGAGGTTTCAAATGCTTTTCATCGGAAAATCCATCTTATAAATCGGGGATTTTCCAGCACGTCACGTTGACACCGGACGGGTAAACATCAACAGCTCAACGGGACATGAAGATTTCACTCCATCAAAGGTTCATCCCACTGGGTTAGAAACTGGATGGTATAGCAGAAAATGTTCATCATCCAGATATGGATTGGTATTATATATATAATAAATTATAATAATATATATTAATATATAAAATATAATTTAATATCATATAAAGATAGAAGTTTAATTGCATCCCATACTGCGAAGCCAAGCCAGTGGAGATTCTCCGTGGAATTCGGCCAGTTTGGGGGCCGCGGCTTCATTTGCTGTAAGGTACGACGTCACACCTGGGGTTTGCCCATGCCTTCTCAGCTTCAGAAGGAGGTCCGGGAAACGCTTCAACGTTTCACCCGCTCCGGGCGCAGCACTTGCGAAGCCTTCACGGGCCTCGCGTAGTGCGCCCTTGAGCCACGGTCCACACGAAAGGGAGGAAGTTGGGATCCCCGTTTGTTTATGGCATGTGTTCCTGGTTGACCCGAGTTAGCAGAATCGATTAGTGGAACCAGATGTAGAACCTGATATATTTCCTTGTTCCAGCTTTGGAAGGATTGGGCTCCAAGTGACTCACATGTTTGCCCCTTGGAACCGTACGTAGGTTACCACAATTCCCCGTTTTGCGGAGGTTTGCGGCCTAGCAAGATGGTATCCCAGATCACAAGTCTTCATCCCGTGTGGAAACGAAAGGCAGATCAGTAATCTCGAAATGACCGGCACACAAGTGGTTGGCTTGCCCGCCGAGCAGGGCTGCTATGGCTCGACAAGGCTACCTTGAGACTGTCAAGATGTATTTCATGGATGCGAGTTGTGTTGTTGTGAATTTCAAAACACTCAAGAGATCTGAAACGTATGAGGCTATGTCACAGTCCAAAACGGAAGAAACCGTTGCATAAAGCATTCCAAGTATGCTGAAGGTCGCCTTCAAATTTACGTTTCGTCATCCCATGTGCACCCTGCAGTCAGGGCCTTTCAAGAAAGCCACTGACAACACAAGAGACTGCGCCGGTTCTTCGTTTCGAACTTTTCAAGTTCCAAGGGCACACCCGGAAGCCCTTCAGCATGGACTGTCGTAGGCCACTGGGTGGTTGTGTTAAGATATGGTGCGGAAAAATGACTGCACTCCATTGATTATGAAAGCCCCTTGTGGATTTGGCGATTGCATTGCAATCATTTATTTGATCTGATCTTGGCATTTCAAATTGCGTCATTTGAAATTATCGAACTTTGAATTTGGTGTTTAAGCAGTTGAAAAAGCACCATGAAATGGTCGCTTGGAAGCTGCGTTGTTCACAACCAGGGCGTCGATCAAAACTTGCTTTGTTTTTTGATGGGAAATAGTCTTCACGGTGATGGTATAGGTTATTTGAAAGCAAAGTGAAAATTGAAAGCCTCACAAGTTACAGTAACTCTGCAGCTAGAAATGACCGTTTTCAGTTTGCTGCTCATGTTTGGCTTCCACTTTGATTTTGATCGGCATGAATTTGAAAGCCTAGTTTGTGCTTGCAGGCGGTTCAAGGTCTGCCTGGATGAGTCATTTAATCATGGCCTCAATTCGCGAGGCGTTCAAGTGGAAAGTCACCGTGGACTAAGATTTGATTGTGGTTTGAAACGTCGTTTGAATTTACTCAAGCCAGAACTAGATGGTGTTGTACGAAAAATAACTAGCGATCTCCAACATTGTACTGCATTTTCGAGCCATACTCATTTCGGGTGACTTGCACACTTGCTTAATTTAACATATTTAATCTGGTTGGTGGTTTGGAACATTTGGATACATTTGGATTATTTTTCCATATATTGATAATCATCCCACTGACGAACTCATATTTTTCAGAGGGGTGGCTCAACCACCAACCAGCAACTTTCAAGTCTTAAGCCATCGAATCACGGTCCCCATGTTGACTGTGGCATGGCCGGTAGTGTGTGACTCCAGTTGTATATCTAGCCACAAATGTACAGCACAACGTGGCACCCCAGAAGAGCAGCCAGAAATGGATGAATCATGATGAATCCAAGGCCGTCGGCAAGGGTTTGAATCCACTTAACAGACCATGGATGTTTGAATGGTACAATATGGATATTTCTATGGTACAATCAAGAGTCAAGTATCATGTCGTCCTGGGATGGAATATGATGGAGTGTGGAAATTTCATGAAAAAGATGTCATGATGTTGGAGGATTTGTTGAGGTATCTACATTTACTCCAGGGTGAATGATATATACCGACAAAATTATTGTAACATGTTGTAACGCTAATTTAGTCTTTGCTTCGCCTTGGCCTTTCCGAGGTTGCACAAACCTTCATAACCGATAGGGGACGACCCTATACCGATACCCCATTTGTGATACCTCCGGGAATACTGAAATCCTCACAACCGATAGGGGACGACCTTAATTTGTGCATGGCATTAAATTTAACATATAATTTTGTCCGCTACTCATATATATGTATATATATAATGTGTATATATATATACATAATATTATAAATATAATGTATATATTATATCTAATCAGTGACATTGGTTGTGGTTTCAGAGGCTTATATAGTTCAGTTGTTGCCATCCCCAAGCGGCCATAGCCCTCTGCACCATCGAGATGTGGAGTTGTTCTGAATCCAATCGAATGTGTGGTTTGGTACTGGCCCTATGCATTTTGGTTGATGATTATAGTCATTTCATATGGTTTTAACATGTTTTAACCATCAAAATGTATGGAAATAAGTGGATATAACATGATATAATTGATAAATGATGGTTGATTGATGATTAGTTGGGGGATAAAAAACTACCCTTTATATTAGTTGGGGATTCTAACAATCCAAGAACGGTTAAGTTCCTCCCGTTCTTAAGCAACCAGTATTTCAGGGGATGGATCCCTATTGCGATCCCCTATGAAAAATCGTGTTTGGCTGTGCAAAACCTCTTATATCATCCAAAAATATCCCCATGAAATCTACTAAATCCCATGAGACTTTATTAAAATCCCATTAAATCCTATTAGTTGATGGTTTTAACCCCCAAAAAATATTCCCATTTTAAGATCCCAATGGTCCCATCATCATTTCGGGACCCAGGGCCGTTTAGAAGATTTCCTCAGCTACGTAGCGCAAGTGGACAGCTATGCCGACAGCGATGCGAAGGACTTTTTTTTGGGAACCCGACTGGATGGAGAGTGACCAAAATTGGGTAAAACCCAATGTGGTAAACCTTTTGGTGAACTCAACATCACCTTTTGATAATAGTTGTACCAATGTTCATGGTATAAACTATGAACATGGTATTTCTTTATACTTCTAGTAATGTGATTAGATGTTCATAGTAATCAATAGTCAATGGCCATTTCAGGTACCTATACTGGAGGTACTGTACAATATAGCCATATTTTGGGGGCGGTATATCCCCTTACATAGACCTTATATATGGTATTAGATATGATTATAGATTGTTGTAGATGGTATATAGATGGTTGTGGTTATAGATGGTATACAGGTGTTTATCATTGTAATACAAAGTAGTGCTCGAAAGTACTTCGGTGCAAGCTTTGTAGTACAAAGTAGTACTGGGGAGTACTTTGTGCAAGTCTTGTAATACAAAGTAGTACTGGGAAGTGCTTCGTGCAAGCGTTGTAGTACAAAGTAGTAGCTTCGTAGTACAAAGTAGGACTAAGAAGTGCTTTGTGTAAGTCTTGTAGTACAAAGTAGTACTGGGAAGTGCTTTGTGCAAGTCTTGTAGTACAAAGTAGTACTGGGATGTGCCTTGCGCAAGCTCTGTAGCACAACGTAGTACTGGGAAGTTCTTTGTGCAAAGTTTGTAGTAGAATGTAGTAGGGAACGGGAACTATTTTGTGCAAGTCTTGTAGTACTGGGAAGCTTTTGTTGAAAGCTGAGATGACATATGAGAAGAGATGAGAAGAGATGAGCTCCGATAAAGGTGGGAAGAGTTCAGATGAGATGAAGTGTGGAGTGTGAAGAGTGCAGTGTGAAGTGTGGGGCGTGAAGAGTGCAGTGTGAAGAGTGAAGTGTGAAGTGTGGAGTGTGAAGTGTGAAGTGTGGAGTGTGAAGAAAGCAGTGAGAAGTGTGGAGTGTGAAGTGTGGAGTCTTAAGAGTGCAGTGTGAAGTGTGGAGCGTGAAGTGTGGAGTGTGAAGAGTGCAGTGAGAAGTGTGGAGTGTTAAGTGTGGAGTGTGGAGTGTGAAGAGTGCAGTGAGAAGTGTGGAGTGTGAAGTGTGGAGTGTGAAGAGTGCAGTGAGAAGTGTGAAGTGCGAAGTGGAGCTTCAAGTGTGACATTTGAAACAGGACACCACTTTCGCAGAATGCACGCACGCACAGGCCTGGCTGGCGCACGGCGCATGCAAGTTCTATAGATGAGAAAGGTCTTATAGTATATCCCTAAGGCAACTTCCGCCCCGCCTTGTGCGGGTACTACTGGTAGATGTTTATATAATGTTATAATTTTATAGATGGTATACAGATGGTTATAGATGATGATAGATGGTAATGTGCATGGATAGTTTTAGATGTTTATAGATATTTGTAGTACTGTGGTAAACCTCCGAGTTTATACAATCCATGAGAATGGTGATATTGGGGATGGTTTTTATTGGGTTAATCACATTAACCAAAAAAAGCGAAAAGGTTCAATCACCACGATTTTTACTGCGTGGGATTTATTTGCGTGTATCTTTCTCTGGGATTTTAACATCTTTTGCTGCAAGGGGGGGATATCCTGTCATCCAAAGGGGTTGCTTTACATTCCGTTAATCTAACGTGGCAATGTAAAATCCACCATTTCTTGATCCCATCTCGACCTCCATGTACAGGGGATTTCCCATTGCCACGTTTGATGACACCGGAGAGTATTAGCGCCAAGGTTAAACTCCCCATTTTGCCCCAGGCCAATCTCAACCACCGAAGCACTGGGGCATTGTTGAGAGATGTGGATTAGTCTGGGAGTGGGGAGCCGCGTTTTAAAAGATAAAACCCCATGTTTCTAATATAGAAAGGATCCAATGACTATAAACTGGGCTGGGGAAAAACCTAAAAAACAAACAAAAAACATGGCAAAAGTCAAAACATGTTTTTTTCCGCCAAACATTGATGGTTAATTCCCCAGTATTGCGGGTACATCAGCATGATGTGGTTTCCGCATGGGAGACGAGAGAAAGTCGGCAGTTGAACCTTGCTGACATGAGGTTCAAAAGAAAAATGTTTGAAGATTGGTTGTGGTTTGTTGTTGTTTTTTTCAAGTTCCCACGGTTCAACTTGAGAAAAAAATCGGAAAGACTCAAGATTTTCCAACGACTACTGTAGATTCTCAGAGGGAAACCCAAGGCCGTGAACACTTTCCATGCGCAGGAACAACGACCCTGACAAGCTGCAAAAAAAGGAAACTGCGCGAAAGAGAGCGCCATGGTTGGCCATGGCTGTAGTATCTGGGTTTGGGCCCCCAGGGTTTTGGTTGGGAATTATAGGGAAAATGTCAAGTTCCGGTCCGGTCATGAGATTAAGCAGATTTTGCGATACCTTGATTTTCAAATTTTCGCAATCCAGTTTTCGACAAAAAAGTGGCACATGACTCGGGATGACAAATGGATTGTGTTTAGCCAGTGCTCAGATGTGATGTACGTCGCTACCTATATCAACATATATCAGCCGCAATGGATGCACCGGTGCCTTGACCGTGCAGCAGGCATGTCTTCAACAAATTTGTGATACCTATACGCTGTACCTGGAACCTTTGTCATACACTCGGCAATGAGATGTTTCAAACCCCCATAAGTTAAATCATGTTAATTCACTGAACAAATCAGAAGTGTTTTTCATAGAGTCTTGTCCTAAAGTGTTCAACGTCAAAACTTAAAACCAGGAATAATTTCACTTGGACGGCATGGTTGTCCTTGATTTAAATGGGTGATGTGCCTCAAAATTGTCATCGGATAATGAGAAACTGGTTGGTGGTTTGGAACCGTTTTTATTTTTCCACAATCTAGGGATAATCCTTCCCATTGACTAATATTTTTCGAGATGGTTAAAACATGTTAAAACCACCAACCAGAGATAAAATGCAAAAATTGTTCTAAACCATGAGCCAAAAGGACTACTCTATGATACTCCGTGTTCAGACACAGCGGTATCATTCGTGGTCTAGCGACCTATGGTGGCCACCTCCATTGACTTATCGACACGCAGCGGTTTTCTGCTCTCCGAACAGTGAGTCGGCTATGGTTGCAATGATCTTTCGGGCAAGACATGACAAGCTTGGGAAGTTTTCAACATTATGACATCAACACAACCTCAACCACCAAACAAACCTGAAGCACCATCCAACCTCAACCACCACCAACATCATGTCACAGTGATTTCCTCAATCCTCACCGTCACCGCGATGGCATTGACAGGAGTGGAGTCTGGAGCCTGTTTTTTCATGTTGGTGATCCACAGTGAAAAACCATCGAAATTGTCTGGTTGATCATTGGGTGTACGTCCACTACTTGGGATATCCTTGGGACATCTTGGGACTGATATCTCCGTCTGTGGTTTTTGATGTGCGGAACCGATGTTGATCGTGTGGTTAATGTGAGTGTTCTCGTTGAGTGAGTTCCTGGTCGTCATCCCGTCACCCCGTCAGCCAAGCTGGGGAGCTGACGAAAGATTGTGAGATATATAATTCCTATGTAAGAAAAATAATATAGAATAATGATGATAATCATCATCACCATCACCATGATTCGGACCAACAGTTCCTAGAATCTACATATAGAAATGGTTTTACTAGTCTGTTGGTGTGTACGCTCTGGTAAATCTAACATAGCTACGGGGAAATACCCCTTTAAGGTAGATCTTTTTCCTATCTCAATGTGTGCTTTTCCATAGGCTATAATTACATATTATGTTAATTTACTGGAGGCTAGATTTCCGGCAGGATAGATTCATTCTCAATCAGCCTGGTGGTACATCTTGAAGAGGCATGAACCATCATTTCTGTTGCTCCACTGCTTGCATCCCTAACGTGTTGGAACGGCGTTCTTAATATTTTCGACCTGCTCCGAACCAGGCATGAACCGGTCGGATTTCAAGGTCTGGATTGGTCGGGCCGAGTCGGGCCCGGTAGCTGTATGACAAACATAGAAAACACCACAGATCCCACCATATCCCACCAATGTGATTCCTTTATTAGAGGTTTCACCCTCTGGTTATGTCAAAATAGCTATTGAAAATGACCATTTACAGTGGATTTACCTACTATAGATGGTGATTTTCCATAGCTATGTTAAATTACCAGAGGTTTTTAATGGTTTTAAATCGAGACTGTTCATTTTGGAGGAGTAAAAAACATGTTCATTCGTAGGCCATACAAAGTGGGCACTTCGCTCGGTGTGGACATCCCAGGATCAGTTCACCAAGCTGTAGTTGTATTAATATATATATATAGATAGATAGATACAATATCATGTGGTAAATGGTTTATCTATCAGAATGCCAAAGAGAATTCTAGCCATGTCGGCGTTTCGCGTTTCTCTAAATTCCGGACCAAACCCGGGGATTCCGTAGCAAAATGAGTAATTCTGGTGGCTTTGGGGTCCCCAGTACTTCCATATTGTTAGGAAAAGACTGATAGGAGACCGATCACTGGCCAAGGTGTTGAGTCCTGTGTGTGGTGGTTGTGAATGGCTACAACACATGTGGGTTACAACTGCTGGCTTTTGCCCCCTCCCCAAATTGACTTAAAAGCTTGGTGCAGGGGACAAAGTGTCAAGCTTCTTCATGCTTCATTGGGTCAAAAATGGTTGGACACAGGCCAAAAGCACACAAATGAGCAAGAATTGTTGCAAAGCTATCTTCGCGAATCTACTTTTGGACATGGCTGAAGAATCATTAAACTGACACCATGACACGGATGCTTTGATTCCAGATGTCCCATATCGGTACCGGGCACAGATGACTGATCGACCTTTGGGCAGGCGCGACGTCAACGCGCCTCATGCTGCGGAAGCCGCCAGCAAAAGAATGGAGATATAGATAGATATAGCATGATATCACTATACATACTATTAATACATACTATATACCTATTGTACAATACAGCATAATACTATTACCGCTCTTATTAGAATAGATTGGTGGTTTTCTATGAAAGGTCTTATTCTTTTTCAATCCCTACTTTGGATCGTTATGATTGTCACCCACATTGATCGGTTGATGTTTGGAATGGGTGCTTCAACCGCCACCAATCATCAGATATCGATCGTGCAGACTGGTCTGGGAAACAACCCCCAGGAACCACGGTGGATGTAGGGGATGAAATCACATATGACTAGGACCATGCAATGGGGGGTGTTGAATATTAAGGGGATGATATTAGTTTCAACCTCTCTCAGTAGGTTCAAGGTATAGATTCCAACATCTTCTTTGATCTGAAACTCCTGATGTTGTTGGGAAGAAGATGGCAGTCCATTGGTTTCAGTACTGTCGCAGCATTGCTCAACTAATTGTGTTTAAGTGCCCATCGATGGTTAGTCGGTTGTCTGATTCTCACGCTCCATTTTTTGGAACCTTCACCAGATTCCAACCATTTGTATCCATTTGTACCCTCTGGTTATATAACATACTGAATTGCCTAGATTATAGATTATTTATGATGTTTTAGCTAGCAATAGCTAGCAATTTCCATAGATTTCCATAGCCACCAAGACCTTTTTTTTAAAAACCAGAAACTAACTGGATTCACAACGGTCGCCAAAAATTCCACCTTAGGTCGATGCGCAAAGTTCGCATGTTTGACCTTGGTCCCTTGGACCCGGCACGGTGGAGAGGATAAAATCATCATATGATTGGGGGAGCTGGGATGCTTTAGCAGCGTGTTTTTTTCGCTGCTTTTCCAAGGTGAAAAACTCCTCCATTGAGGCTTGAAATGATGAATAATGAAACATCTTGCAGAAATCAATGGAAATTTATCACATGTTTTACCCTGACTAATGTGGTAAACCCAAGAATAGATTATCCCCAAAATCACCATTTTCATGGTATAAAACATCCCCAAATGGTAGGTTTATGGCAATGGGTTTGGATTTTCCAGATGCAAATCGTGAATCCCACATTTTTGGGATGGGTGGAAATCGCCAACTGCACGACCTGAGGGCATTGGCATGTGTTTCATCAACGGTTTCCAGTCAGGTGCGGCTGTTGCTACATGGCCGTGTCACTCCCTGAAGCATGTGGGATAGTTCGCCAAAATGATCAGAGTGGAGATGTTGAACAACCAGCAAGGGGATACAAGCAGCATTAAAGAGATAGGGATATAAGATGATATAACCATCAAACTGATAAGCTGCTGCTTCATGGTTTCAAGGTGCTACACTAAGGAATATTCCTAGGCTGAGCCTAGCGATTCCAAGGTGCTGAGACAGCAGGTTTTTTCAGCACCAGGACCAAATGGTGCCACCCCAGAAGCTAGAATTTTTATAACTATGAGTTGTAAAAAGGTGTTGGACGCAGCTGTTTGGTTCCTCATGTACCAGAGAATCTGGATATCAAGAATGCATAGCTACATGGAACTTCGGAAAATCTGGATGGATGGATGGATGAACACCGAGTGATTCATCAGCTAAATTCTGGAGTGAAAGGCCGGACCGATCCGATCTTGACAAAGACACACAAAGACAAGGCAGTTGGAGTTAGTTGTAAAGTGGATGCGACTATGATTCATAACCACCATAAATTGGTCTAGAACTCCTTTACTTGTTGCTGGGCTCAAGTATGTGTTTCAGTTTCCAACCCTAGAATGATAATCCCACTTGACTTTCATAGTTCTCAGATGGGTGGCTCAACCCATGCGATGCGCGCCATGCCGGCTTGCACTGCAAGGCGTGGGATGATGGTGTTGCTGTGGTTTCAAATGTTTACCCTCCGGTAAACTGTATAACATAGCCATGGAAAATGGATGAAAATGGCCTCTTTGTAGATAGATAAACTAGCAGTTTGCTATGGAAAATTGCCTGTGGATGATGTAGCTCTTATTTCCATGCTGATTTTCCATAGGCTCTAGACTTGGGGATGAATCCAGATGAAAACTTGGGAGCTCGCGCCAGGGGGTGCGCTGGGACCTCAGAATGGTCGGAGGCTTTCGGAGTTTGGGGTGAACTAAAAATATCTAAAAGTGATGGAAAGAACTAAAGAAACCATAAGAAACTCCCAGGAGTTTTCCCATGTTTTCTCTAGAAAATCCCAAGCGTTGACGGCTGCACAAAGGGAGATCGGAGGATATTTAAGCAGTCTGGGGATTCAAGCATCAGCCTTGGGGATTTTCGTTGCGCCTTATGCTGAAAATCGGATGTGTCATACTAGACATGACCAAAATATAAGCCAATTTATGCCAAGTTAGGGGATTTGGATGGATTTGGGGGTTTCTCAGATTTGGAACTCAATCTCATAAAATTGATGTAGCAGCTGCTTTTGTATGTGCTTATACAGAGGATAGAAAGTGAAGATCTTCAGGAACACAGCTCAAATGCTTGACCTTGACTGTGCGCAGCGGCAAACTGCAAGGGACAGGTCGAAACGGAAAAGTGCTGGGACTGCTGGGAGACTCAGTGCTGATTCTGCTTTCCCTGCCGGCTGAGAACGTGTGAAATATGTCACCTATAGCAAACCCCAAAAAGATAGTAGGCTCCGACTATGTAGAAAGGTGATTAATTACTTTTCATCTTTTTTGGGGCTACTATAAACTTCCAACAAAAATGTACAGAAAGACTACACGCACCTTTGTCTTGGCATGAAGCTTGGCAATCATTCCGAATTAGAATCAATGGCCTGGCTTGATACAAAAGTGAGTCCTGCCCCCCACACACCTCAATCAAGCCCCACGTTTGAAGCCATTTCTCAATATTTCTCATATCGGAGAATCATCTGTAACATGATATAAAATGCTTGAAACATGGCCTTTTTTGTTTGGTACTTATAATCTGGTTGGTGGTTTCAAACATTCTTTATTTTCCATTTCATATATGGGATGTCATCCCAACCCCATTGACGAACTCATATTTTTCCAGATGGTTAAAACATGTTAAAACCACCAACCAGCAATCCTGATGGCTCCACCCATTTCTGGCGACCATAAAAAATCCATCGCTGGCGATTTTTTTCCTGCGGAAAATCCCGCGGCCCGCAAGTGGTGAAAATAACATAGGTAGTTAGTAAGTCAACTAACTGCCATAAACATAGTTAGATAATGTTAGATATAGTTAGTAAGTCCACTTGACAATACTACTGAACATAGTTTGTAAACTTGTCAACTGGGGTCCCAGGCAATCGACGCCTGTGCTCGAGCAGTGCAATGGCAGAAAGCTTTGGGCCTGGCACGGCAGGCGGGTCACGTTGAAAGAGCTCCTGGTTTCAAGCTGGTTCCCCAAGTGGGTCGGGGTCTCCAAAAAAAAGTCAAAAAGTAAAAGAGCTCTCAAAAAATCGGGAAAAATGTGAATTCCTATTCCATTTTGAGAATTGCCTTTTGATCTAAGTGTTTGCCTGCGACTCTAAAACCATGCGTTTTGATATGTGTTTCACGTTACGCACCCATGTTTTGCATGTGCTGCGGCTGCGATGCTGGCGGTGGAGCTTTGTCGCAACGATGACCCGGGGAAAGAACAGCTGTCGGCCGAGTGTTTAGGGTGCCGAAACACATTCGTTTGGTACATGTCCATCACAAATTGTGCAACAATCCAAGACAAAGAGCACTTCGCATTGAAGTTGAACTGCATATTCTTCATATCCTGAATTTTGAAATGTGAATCCACAACATAGGTCAATCATGGTAAATCTCTGGGACCCCGAAAATCGACCGAAGTCATCCTGCAAGTTGAAATTTCCCCTTTTTGATGTGGGAAGAAATTATGAAGCTCAAAGGTTGGGTCATTTCCATGGAATTTTCCATGTCCTTTCGTGGATCTTCTGTCACTTCGCCACGGTGAATTCCAATTTTTTGTGCGGCCCGTGGACCTCGCAGGCGAGCGAAGATCTCAATGTGGCAGAGTACACCACTCTTCTCAACACCTTGGGCAGAGGCGGGTCCCAGCATCTGGATCCGGAGGATCCGGAACCAAGGAGGGGTATAAGAATCAATCATATTCAATAATGATATATAACTGATATCACTGGTTGGTGGTTTGGAACATGACTTTTATGACTTTCCATATATTGGGAATGTCATCATCCCAACTGACGAACTCATATTTTTCAGAGGGGTTGAAACTATGAACGAGATAATGATGGATGATGGATATATATTATTATATATTATTATATTATATATACAGTTAAAATATTATTTATCTATACATACATAATACAATTTCCTGAATATGTCTGAATCATTTTTTGCCACATAGCGATTCGCGATTTGATGGCATCATTTGGCCCGGCATTTCGTCAGGTCAGCAGTGGCACCTTGCGACGGTTGGAGCACCCGATGGCATTTTCGCAGTGTTCAAAATCCCTGGTTGAAATTGTGGGTTAACCAATGTTAATTGGTTGGTGGTTGGTGGTTTGGAATAATCTATAATGGTGGTTAACCAATGTCCAAATCCCTATGTTAATACAATCTATACAATTACTCTTTGGTGGTTTGGACCAATTTTTTCCCATACAGTTGGGAATGGAATGTCATCATCCCAACTGACGAACTCCATAATTTTTCAGAGGGGTAGGTATACCACCAACCAGATTGTGATCCCCAATATTATTGAATCCCCACATTTCATCAACCAGGGATTTTGAAGACTGCTCCATAGTGATGATCCCTCACAGCAATCATCGCTGGCGTTGCTGGCCCTTAGGAGATGTTCCGACAAATGCCCACAGTGAGACTCGAGCCCACGGTGCGCCGAGCTTCCGTTTGGATCACCGGTTAGACGGCTCGATGTCGTGTGGTTCGATGTCGATGTCGATTTTTCTTTAGGAATGCTTCGGTATTTGCGTTATATTACCGTTATTGGGTACCTTTAACTCGGGATATTGGGTATATATCTATGTAATTTCTACGTATATATATATATCATGCCCTTTGGCAATCTAATATAATTAGCTAATATAGCTATGGAAAATGGCTCATAAAGGTAGATGACTGACGTATTAACCATGATGGTTTTTCATGGCAAACTATGGGATAACCAGAGGGTATGACATGATATGACAAGAATTAGAGAATCCGTCTGGTGCAATTCTCGAAGGAACTTGGTTCCGTTTGGAGGGACACCAGTCTGGTGTGATGTTTACGTCATGTGACCAGGGGAAACCAATGGACACCAGCGAAATATGATAACTATTGATAACTATTTTCATAAAAGTGACAAGATTCTGGAAACGTCTGCACTCGAAGTTTGGACATTTGAATATATTTGAATTCAACTGGTGCCCCCCGGCAGTCGCATGATGCCAGGTGGTGACGTACAATACCATGATCAACGCCTGCACTACGGCGAAATGCTGGCAGCAGGCGACAGCTGGTAGCAGCTGAGATGCCGATGTCGAATGTTTCATCTCGTTGATGGTCACATGTTTACATTTTGAATGGATTTAATCATATAGTATTATCATAGTTATATCCTCAGAAATGGGATTTTCATATCCCATTTGGAAAGTTCTGAGGATATATATAATATATATTTAGAACCATTATGAACCATTTATAATCATTTATAGGTGATTGTTCACAATTTTTTATAGGTAAAACTTCGGTTATTAAACTTTCCAGAGACATAGAGGTCTATCTAGATCGATGTACATATATATATATATCAGATTCTACTATCCAACATGGTAAATGGTAGGTACTACATTGATTATTATACATTTTTACTATCCAGATAGATGTTTTCCATATCTTATCTATCATATATCTATTTACATACCCTCTGGTAATTTAACAGTTTGCTATTGAAAATGGCCAATAGAAATAGTTGATTTACCGAACTTAAAGATGGTAGATTTTCCATATAAATCCCTGTTTTCCCATGGTTTTCCAACATTGTCCAACCAGGGAAACCAGGGAAACTGATTGCAGGGTTCACCTGCGAGGCCCTCAGCTGGTTCTCTGCCTTGGTTGACGAGAAAGCACTGCGGCCCACGGTCAGGGCTCCTTTCTCGTGCCGAAAATCCCAACATGAGAGGGGTAGTCAATGGGGATACTGTACATAATATACATGTATATGTATATGTACGTGTATATATATATACATCTATATATATGACCATATATATATATATATGCAATTATGTATGTATATATATATACATATGTATGTAGTTATATATATATATGATATGTATATATTATAGCTATATATATACGAATGGGATGTTTCATTCATGTGATATAACCAACAAGACGATACTTTGGTTTGTCCGGAAATGGTGGAATTAGCCCAATTCGGTTGGGAATATCGGACAAGCTCAGTTACCAACTTATCAGGCGATGGGTCCAAAATACGTGTGGAATCTTCCTCATAGAACCCACAAATGATGCTGTCGGATCTAAGTCACATCCCAAAAATTCTTCCAAATTATACGTATATAATATATATATATACATATATATATACATATATATATATATACATATACATATATACATATATATGTATATATGTGATCCTCGGTGGAAAGCATCAGTTTCAAATAGTGTTATATGACCATTCCTGTTTGGAATGATCATCCCCAATTCTGGACCGAAATTTGGGAGAATATGATTTCTTGCAGAATACTTCCGGGATACGAATAAAATGAATACAAACTCAAGATTATCATGTATTCCGCATGTATTCATGTCGTACTGGCCATGGAATGCATGAGAAATCCTGGGAATACATTCTTTCTGAACAGAAACTAAAGACGAAAAACTCCTGGCTTCGGGCCAATTCATTAAAAAAATGATGAGTTTCCACTAAAAAATATGGGTTTTTCTCAGGCTCGAAGCGTGAAAATGTAAATCCTGGTTTGTTTCGCTCAAAATGGCAAGGTCATCAGCTACAACAGCCTGATCAATGCCCTGAACGTGGGCAGCCGCTGGCCGGAGGCCGACCCTTTTATGGGATTTGTTTAACCTGAAAATGGAAGAAAAGGCCTCCAATTATAGCCATTAAAATCCTTTCAAGAGGGAAAATGATGACTAACCAGTAGATGTTTAATCAGTGTTAGGCCATTCCAAATCAGTACTTTTTTTTGTGTTATGTTTGAGTTGTTGAATACTTTTCAAGTCAGCAATCTCATGAACATGTAACGTTCAACAAATGGCTGATATATGTTGATATTGGTTGATGGGTCAAGTTTGGCCATGCCATGCAAATGGAAGTTCTGGCGCCCCATTCACGATCGACTTTCCAACAAGGTCGTAAGACTTGTAAGATATCCAACATTTCTAAAATACACAGTTACATACTAATATCTCAAACAGTATCTCCAAAAACATATCCCAACGGTCAAGATTTGTGATACCATTCGTATACTGACTGTCTCGTTTGCCACTTGGCGGATCATCCCACTTTGCAAGTGGTTAACAACCATATTGATAACCCAGTTATATAATAGGGGATAACCCCACTTAGGGGACTTACTAACACAAACTATTTCGTTCGCCCATCCCTGTGACGCTGTTCCGGTTCCCCGTCGCGGTAAGTTTCGCGCTTCGCAGGCGCTCCTTGCATGGCAGAAGATGCAGGATGAGGTGAAACACCGGGCACTGGAGCTGTCCAAATGCATGGGAAAACAATCGTTATTTAAATCAATAAGTCGTTTATTTTTTGATATAGCTATCTAATGCTATGTAATGCTAATTTCAGATTTAAATGCCTAAATGATTGATATATATGGTAACATAAATTGTCGGACGGAACTCACCATTGAGTTATTCACTACTGCTGTTGGTCAATCGATATCTGCAGGACAGCCCTTATTTGTTACACCCTATTGATACATGTCATATCCCCATTCTTTATTGCTGAATCTTCCCTGGCAATCTATTATATAAGGGTTACCATGTTGGACAACTTAGTCTTATGTCATCATCCCTTGTTGAGCACGCTCTATGGGAATACTAAGATCCTATGGTTAACATGATCCTGTCCAATCCTTATTTATTAGTGCATATTATTGTATAGTACTATCATGATTGTATTTTACTGTACATATACATATACATATGTATATATATATATAATATAAAGACACATATACACCAGTGTTCGTATTTTTTTTGTACATGTGTTGTTGCCCTTTGTTTCAGGGTGTTGAAACCAGCAACCAGTTGTTCTCGAGCGACGCCGCAGGATCTTCAACCTACAGCAGCTACCATCAGCAGCCTGTGCCGACAAGGGCAAGGACAAGACATCGACGTGGCTGGTGGATGTTGGTGTTTTGTGGTTGTATTTGACGTAGATGTGGGAAAACCTATTTAGATAATGGGATAGTGGCAGTGGAATAATGGGATAGATCATATGAATCATATAATGTATAGAATTGTATAGATAGTATAGATAGATATTTTGTCTACAATGGGATTAAGAATCAAACTCTATTAGGGGAAACCTTTGTGTTTAGGCTACGACTCCTGTTTTTTGTTTCGGGATCGATGAGGTGGACCCATGTGGACCCTAGGATCATCCCCAGGATCTCTACGCTTGCTCTCTCTATGTGAAGAAGCAGCAGTGAGGCGATGAGCACCGGGAAACTCTGGGGAGTTTTCATTGGAGCCCCCAAAAACAAACATGAAGACGGCCAAAAAAACAAATAGAAGATGTCAGATAGAAAATTTCAAATGGTATGTTGTTTCAGAATATTTGGTCTATATAATTTGGGGTTCATGTTTCTTTGATCAACATGAAGTTTGGAATTTCCGGTTGCAGAAAAAATCCCATGCCGCCCCCAGACCTGACCTGGTGCTGTGCAACATCTTTCTGGACAACTGCCAACGACAGCTCTTATGGCAGCGAGCCATGTGGCTGTTGGAGGAGTCGGGGAGACTGTGGGAGACCAGACGAGTTCAGTTTCCCACAAGTTCCAAGAGTTTTTTGAACTGGACGATTGAATCAATTGAATAGTCAGTAGAAATCAATAGATGTTGACTTACAACTATTGACTTTGGTTGGTGGTTTGGAACATTTGGATTATTTTTCCATATATTGGGAATGTCATCATCCCAACTGACGAACTCCATCATTTTTCAGAGGGGTGGCTCAACCACCAACCAGGTGACTATTGAATCACTTGATTGATCCTTGAATCAATAGATGTCAGTCTTGTCCCGATCACCGGAGCAGATGTGGTGGATCTTCTCTCGCCATATCAAGCCAGGTAGATTTCTGGAGTATCCTCCCTGACTGGGTCCGGTCATTTCCATATGGGAAACCATGGATTCTCCATATCGAACTGTTGGTTTCCCGGCGGATCCATATATCGATTCCCGTGAACCGAAGCCTGGAACCAGGAAATGCCATCGAAGCTGAATATCCAACCGGATGAGGCAACGCCCCATTTACCCTGGTGGTTGGTCGTTATATGTTGTTGTTTACTGGTTAAAGGGGCATGATTATAGAGGGTTTTGGTCACTCCTCACTTGAGAATCAGGGCGTATCAACGGGGTTTACCACATTATACCACATTATAGCAAACCCCAGAAAGTACAAACCTACAACAATAATAATACTAAGAACAATACTGGTAAATTACTGTTCAGTACCTTTCTATTCTTTTGGGGGGAACAATGGCATGATGCTAGGAAACTGCCTCCGGTGATACACTTGTGAGATCCCCAGCTGTGGAGGGTTAAAATGATGCTAAAATGCGTCGAATATGTGTTATCACAATGTATATAGATATAGATATAGATATACATGATTTGATTTTCTCTAGAACTTCTACGCTCATGTTTGCTGGTGAATCGTGTAAAACCATGAAGATGTCTCAGATTGGGGATCGTTATTATTACATATTATTACCAACAATCATCTCAAATTCCCATATTCCTTAGTTAAATCTAGTTGAATCCCCTTTTTGTGTCTTGGTGAAGCTTGTTGAAACCTCAAATCATCTACCTGGCGGCGCCTAACTGTGAAAGCAGGTGTCCTACAACAGCGCTATCAACGCCTTAGAACTCAGCAAGAAGTCGTGGCCTTTGGCGGCGCCTTGGAGGATTAGGGGATTGAATGATTTTTCATGGGGAGAGTTTTGATCAAATTTCGATATATCATGATATATCACCAGCTTGATATCATGGGTTTATCCAAAAAATGTGGGGTATCTTTTTTGAATGGCCGAGAATGGCTTGCCATGTGCCTGGCTGCATCATCAAACCCTGGGGAGTCGGTGGGTATCCCAGTCAATATCCCATAATATATAGATGGAAATAACGATAGCTTATATATGCCATTCTATTGCCGATGGATATATCCACATATGTATATATATATACATATAAACATCCTATATGTTAAGTTATATTAGCCTTCATTGAATAGTTGGTATAATTGTGGCTTCTCGCTGAACGACGAACTTATCTACAGAACTTTTCATTGGAATTCGAATATGAAACCACACAAATCCCAAGAAACCATCGAAAAGCCAAGAAAAACAAACCTTGGATCACAAAAAGTTCACCTTTTCGGCTGGCTTCCCACTTCTTGAGTTCTTTGTAGTAGTGCATTCCTATTGAAAAAATGTAGGGAAAAGGTTTGTGGACGATGCTAAGGTGCAGTTGCTCCAAAAGATGCGGACGGCGTCGTCTCTGAAGCCCAGTGACTTGTACCGGAAGGATCCGGAAGGGGGATAGAACCAGGATAGAGAAAACAGAGGATATGATATTTATATAGTAACATATATGTATAATTATGTATATATGTGTATGTATATGTATATATATATGTGTGTGTGTGATATGCCTCGTAAATGCACAAGAACTGAGATTGATTAAAAGCTTGGGTTGATTTTGCCAACAAGTAATTCGGATATGGTTTGTGGTTTCAATGAGTGTTGAATGTTCAACCCCCGCTGTCAGATGATTATCCCAACTGACTCAGATCGGGGAATGAAGTGAATGCATTCCTGGTGTCTAGCCATTGCTTTACAAGTGGCTTTGATAGAGGAATACAGGGCATTGATCTAGTCATAGAGGAAGTCGCAATCAGATCATGTTGGATGAAGTCTCTCTGAGTCAAAAAATTGCACCAGATGACTGTGACTGGGAGGGACCATGTTTCACCACACTGAAGAGCAAGATGAATACCCCAGATTGCTGAGAATCATTAAGAATCATTAAGAATCCACAATAGTTCAAGATCACTTTTCAAGCCTCATCTTCTGAAAATCACTCAGAGCTGTAACTTTTGGAACGTCGGTCACAGCACCACGGACAAGAGATGCCATGCAGGTCCCTCCCGTCGGTCAGTCGAGGTATCATCAGCTACAATTGCACCATGGCGGCGACGGAGAAGAGCAGCATGTGGGAGAGGACCCTGAGTTTGTGGGAAAGTTTCTGAAGCTGCAGTGGTTTCAAGTCTCAAGTTGTGCTGTGATTTTTGTTTTGTGTTTGTGTGTTTCTTGTGTGTTTTTGTACGGATTACAGTTGACTCTTTTGCTGGTGTTTTAATCCCCCATGTATAGCTCACTATAAAGTGGACATCCTTTGCGCTTATAAAGTGGGTTTCCGGTCGCCACTTTATATACCGACAATGGGGGATAAAGCCGTGTTTTGCGCGAGAAACATG
>Ga0126342_10003475_pt1:0-25000 | contig 26061 bp, 22 predicted proteins | sample Cyp1metagenome_FD_92528 | JGI IMG/M metagenome (GOLD analysis project Ga0126342, IMG submission 92528) | Coral microbial communities from Lord Howe Island, Old Settlement Bay, Australia - Cyphastrea 1 metagenome | ecosystem: Host-associated > Invertebrates > Cnidaria > Coral ... | reverse complement strand
AGAGAAGAGAAGAGAAGAGAAGAGAATAGAAAAGAAGAAGAAAGAAGAAAGAAGATCAAAAAGAGAGTCTCAGAAGAAAGAAGATCCAGGTGCCCCAAAAGGTGGGAAAGTCGCGAAATACTGTGTTTTTTCCAATGATTTGTGGCTCCGGAGGGTCGAAAAGTAGGCTCGCTAAAGCGGCGGGTGCGGAGGCCGCTGGGCAGATGAGAGATGAAAAATTGCACGCGGCGCGAAGCACATTTCGAAATCAAAATGTACAGGATCGGACCACTTTTGGAAGTTGCGATGTCGAAAAAGTGCACACCGTTGTGGCGCGAAGCACATTTCGAACTCAAAATCTACAAAACACCACATGCTCGGACCACTTTTGGGCGTTCAGATGTTTCGCGTTGCAGGCGCAAGGGATTGTGGACCTTGTCAAAAGTGAGCAAAACGTGAGGGTTTTGTAGCATTTCCAAAAACGATGGCAGGCGTAAGACATTTGAAGAGGATCTGGAAAGCTGCTTTTTCCGTGGCAGGCGCAGTACAAGAGACATGTTCATCAGAGCTGTTAGGAGGCCTGGGCGCTGATTTCCTGAGAGGGGTTGCATTTTGGAGCCTCCGATCTTCAGGTTTGCTGCGATGATTTTGCGTGACAGGTGCAGCACTTCGTATGACCTGGCATCACTTTTTCGTGGCAGGCACAATACTTTAGACAGGTGAAGTGGAAAAAACGCAAAACGCATTGGTACGAGGTCGTCAGCTCTGCACTCAACTTTCCATTTTGAAGGATGTCTCGCAGGATTGCTGCGTTTTTGATGTTGTCAACCTGAAAAACTGAGAAAATCTCGCAGAATTGCTTCGTTTTTGATGTCAAGTGCAAAAATTGAGGAAGTCCCGCTGAATTGCTGCGTTTTTGATGTTGTCAAGTTTAAAAATTGAGGCGGTCAGACAGACAGACAGACAGACAGAAAGAAAGATAGATAGATAGATCGATCGATAGATCGATAGATCGATCGATAGATAGATAGATAGAAAGAAAAATAGAAAGATAGATAGATAGGTAGTTAGATAGATAGATAGACGGACAGACAGATAGATAGATAGACAGATAGACAACTACAACTACAATTCCCATTAAACTACACTACACGGTGGCTACAAGTAGAAATACAAATTTACAACGCTACATTACACTACACTAATTGCACTACACTAGTTTAATTACATCTAATTACACTACACTAAACCAATTAGACTAACAACTACAACAAATACTACTACTACTACTACTACTACTTCTTCTACTACTACTACTACTACTACCACAACTAAACTACAATGACAACTACACTACACTAACACTACATTTTTGCGCACACGATAGAAAGATAGAGGGAGAGATAGATTGATAGATTGATTGAAAGATATATGGGAAATTAGATGAGAGAGAGAGATAGGTAGATCGATAGATAGATCGATAGATAGATAGATACATAGATAGATACATAGATAGATAGGTAGGTAGGTAGGTAGTCAGAGAAAGAGAGAGAAAGAGAGAGAAAGAGAGAGAAAGAGAGAGAAAGAGAGGAGACCTCAACCACCTTTCAGTCCATCAGTGGATTTGCTCTGCCATCCGTGACTCACAACAACCAACCTCTCCTATAGGTTTCCTATTTTTGAAACTTCCGCCACCGCCTTGTGCGGTACTGGAATACCTCTGAAAAAAACAACACCATTTTTTGGTGTGATTGTTGACTTGTCAAAGGAAGTTTAGTTAGAAAACTTCCAAGTTACGGACGATTGTCATGGTTAGCATTCCCACCATCATGTCAATCACATCATCATGTCAACCGCCCATCATCAAGTATAGTTGGGAAGTGTAACAGTTCGGAAGCGTGTGAACTCACGGGTGAAACACTTTCGGACGCGAAACCCTGTGCTTTTTCGGGTAAAATGGCTGCTGGCGTCGCCGAAGTAGGGTGCGTGTTTCCGCGGTTCCGGGCCTCGAGCTGTGAAAGTTGTCCACAAAAAGTGCACAGGACTGTGGCAGCTCGATTTGCATTTCAAATAAAAAGCCGACGACGCCGGAGCACTTTTGGAACATAAGGTCGGAAAAAGTGCACAGGACTGTGGCGAGAGCTTGATTTGCACTTCGAAATGTTTAAAAAAACTGACAGTCGGAGCACTTTTAGAACAGGAGGTCGGCAAAATGTGAAAAAAAATCACGTTCGGAGCACTTTGGAAGATTAGGTCGGCCAAATGCACACGAAATTGTAGCGAGAACGCGGTTGCATTTCAAAATCGCAAAAAGCTGAAGGGATCGGAGCACTTTTCGCAGATGAAGTTGGCAAAATGCACACGAGACTGTAGCCAGAGCTCGGCTTGCATTTCAAGACTTTGCTTTGCACATCAAGCAAAAAAACTAAAGGGACCGGAGCACTTTTGGCAGATGAAGCTGGCAAAATGCGCAAGAGACTCGAGAGTTCGGTTTGCACTTCAACTCGGTTTGCCGGAGCAGTTTTGGAGGATGAGGTTGGCAAAATGCATTGATTCATTGGCTCCTTGGTTCAATGATTCACTGATCGGTTCATTCATTGATTCGTTGGTTTACTGATTCATTGAATCATTGGCCCACTAAATTGTTGAACCATTGGTTTGTTGATTCATGGATTCGTTCATTCACTGATTCATTGACTCATTGACTCAGCGAAACCTTTGATTTATTGATTCATTGGGTCGTTTATGCACTGACTCATTGATTCGTCGAATCATTGACGCACTGGAGCGCTCAATCATTGATTCATGGCTTCACTGATTCGTTGATTCACTGATTCGTTGATTCAGTAGTCATTGACTCATCGAGTCAATGATTCGTTGGTTCATTGATGATTCATTGATTCATTGAATCTTCGAATCATTGACTCATTGGTTCCTTGATTCAGTAATTCATTGGCTCACTGATTCGTTGATTCGTTGAATCATTGACTCACTGGATCGCTCAATCATTGATTCATGGATTCACTGATTCGTTGATTCACTGATTCATTGTTTCATTGAGTCGTTGAACCGTTGATTTTTTGATTCATTGATTTGCTGCTTCATCGTTTCATTGATTCGTTGAACTTCTGAAGCATTGGTTGATTGATTCTGTGATTCACTGATTCATTGATTTGTTGGTTTGTTGATTCATTGATCCACTGGTACATTGGTTAGTTGAATCCTTCATTCATTGGTTCATTCGGTGAGCTGTGCATGGATTCTTTCATTTCACTGCCATCTCAGCAACCATTTGCTCATTTTTGGTCCACATCACAGCGTCAACACTTCATTGCTGCTGCATCACAAAAACTTTCCTAGAGGCCACGAATTTCTTAGTCATTTCATTTTTTCGAAGATTCCGCCCGGCATGGGCCGGGCACTAGTGGTAGTCACAGAAGAACTGAGCCCCCAGGTGGGTCTTAAATCACGCGCTCGGAACGAAGCCAAAACGAGGACGACACGAGGTCAGCAATAACACAATACAAGGGATCTAGAGGATGCGGCTTCTACAGTCGGAAGTTTGAGTCACATTAAGCTTCTGCGACGCGAAAACTTCGCTATCGTGCACAAGTGGAGCAGCAGCCTGCAACAGTCAAGCAGCAGTCCAGCAGCAGCAGCCCTCTGCAACAGTTTAGCAGCAGTTTACCACCAGCCCGGCAGCAATCTCTGGCAGGAGTCTAGAAGCAGTCTGGCAGCAGCTCAGCAGCAGTTTGCACGCTGCCCATGGTGATGCCCAGCAGCCATTTAGCAGCAGCCCAGCATCAGCCCAACAACAGCCTAGCAGCAGGCCAGCAGCAATTTTGCAGCAGCCTATATAATCGAAATCTACCAGCAATCTTGCAGCAGGTTGGACACGCACTCAGCAGCCCCACAGCAGTCCAGCAGCTCCTTAGCTGAAGTCTAGCAGAAGTTTGGCAGCCCATGGCAACAACCCAGAGTGCATCAGCTATTTCTCTCCCACATCACCATATTAGGCAGATGTGCAATGGAGGCAGAGGGAGGGGGAGAGCGAGAGAGAGACAGAGAGGGACGGAGAGAGACAGAGAGAGACAGAGAGAGACAGAGAGAGACAGAGAGAGAGAGACAGAGAGAGAGAGCGAGAGCAGGAGCAGGAGGGAAGGAGGATGCTGTTGTAGAAACAAGCATATGCGACATGATCTATACAACAAGCACCTTTAACTGCACCTACTGCAATTAGATGAATCGAAGAATGGTTCCCCCACCGGCAGGGCGACAACACGTGACTGGATTTGCTCGACGGTCACATGAATGAGCCAGGCATGACAAAACAACAAGTTCACCAGTGTAAACACAAGCTAAATAAAGAAATATTTAATTATGTTCAAAACATAATTTTCTATCTTACGTAACTGCTCCACAGCAACTAAACGCATGTTGGGGCGACTTTCCCGGGAAGTCTCCCCCAACTAAAGGCAATATGTATGCCACATCAAAATCCGAGATCTGTGTCAGCACTTACTCTGACATTGCAACAAAGTTTGCGTCTGTCTTGGCCTTTCTGCTGATTCTCTTGGACTGGGATCAATGTCGTCTTTGGACTGATCTTCGAAATCAAACTCCTCAAATGCTCAGTCGTCCCAAGTCGTCCCATCCAGTGTCTCTCAACCAATCTGAACTGTCATCTCTGGAGTGTCCTCGAAATCATCCCCAATCAGCCCAGAGCCTTCAGCCGATCGATGCCTCCGAATTCTGGGCCACAACACAGTTCAACACTGCCAGACAGCAAGAAACCACCAATGAATTTAGAACAAAAAGCTTTGTTATAACAAGCACCATACAGTATGATTTTTTGCCGAAGACACCTCTCCTCTCATCACGATCATCGCGAACAGCCAGGGGCCAACATACATGGCTGCAGGCGTCAAATACTATGGTTGGTGTCATCCAATCTCGTGTGGTAGTGTGACTATGCAGTTGCAAGTTGCTCAAAAAAATGGAACCTCAAGACTACCCAAAAAGCAGCTCACACAGCTCACACAGCCTTTGAGCCAACATTGTTATCACTTCAGGATGTTGCTTGAATTGTCATCTGGCATCTCACAAGTCGTTGATGAATTTTGTGGCCTCTCGAAGTTCATCATCAGCTTGACTTGCGGCCTTGTGAGAAGATGGAAAGCACAGAATCACATCTTCACAAGTTGATCAATCACCTGACTTTGGGTCTGGGCTTTTCAGATTCAAGCTATAGCTGAAGAATACATTGTGCACAAGCCTATGTAATGCTGCCGCAAACTGCAAAGCATTTTCTCGTTTGGTCTATAGATCTATCATGTTCAAGCTACAAGCGCAGGAACTTCTTTCACAAATTTCTTGGTCGCTGCAAGGGAGAAGTGAAAGCCTCCATGATTCTATTGCAGTCTTTAGCTCGATTACAAAGAGGGACATAGATGGTTGAACTGATTAGGAAAGAACGAAGCATCATTGACAGTCTTGTGACTCATTTGAGTGGCGGCTTGAATCCTTATCCGTCAGATTCCTGCCGTTTGCAAGCAATCTCACAACTGCCAGCAGAGATATCTGAGATATCTATTTGAGATTTATTGGGGCCCAGAGGTGTTATGCATCTTATGATCTTCAGCTTTACTTTTAGATGTTTGAGGACCCAGCCACTTCCGCGTCCCACAGCATGGATTGCACCTTGAGTTGTGCACGGCATGGATTGCTAACAAGGTCACATCTCCGACATCTCCACGATGAAACTGCGGCCTTCTCCTGGTATTGGTGTGTCTCCCTCGACTTTGCTTTGGCTGCCTGGAGAACATACATGTTTGCACACATGCATACCCTTGAATCGAATACATGGTATATGCATAGTATTGAATAGAATCCTGGAAACAAATCTTGGCGGTGATATTTCAATATATTTCATACCACCGGGGTAACAGCAGCTTGGTGGTCTCCTCCACTTTCGCCAAACAAGCACGATGGTGTTGCTCAGCATCCCTGACCCGTTCTGCCTAGGCGGATGAAATTCCACAAGATTTGTCGTCTCAAGTACCGGAATAGCATGAGTTTGTGACGTTGGATCCGAAAGATTTTCAAAGAAGGGTAGGGAGTTTCTCACATTTCAAAGACCCCGCTCAACCTACCAACTCATCATTAATCAAACATCAGTCATCCACGTGAATTCAAAGCAAAACATCTACATCTCCAATCAATAGTTTTTTGCGGCATGACCGTTTGGGTGATAAAATCATAAATCCTGTTGAAAAAATGTCAATTACCACATCCACATTTTTTTCAACATCCACCACTCACCTTCATTAATCGTTGGAATATCCAGCAATGGCTGGATGTTTCGAGTGCCATTGGGGTGGACGTCTACAATCCGGTAGCCTGGATATCAATATTTTGGCCATAATTGGTTGGTTTTTGTAGTGCAAAAGGATGCCTTGAAATTTAGTTCTTTATGTTCACTATCCACGCTTGGATGATCGTTCCTTCTGGTGGAAAACAACCCCATATCAACAGTAACTCGTTTCTGTATGCGACAGACACGTACTCATCTCCTTGAATTTTCAAGCAACGGCTTCAGCCATGGTTGCCACCAAGCCCAAATCGAACCCGCGCCATACAGGCAAAATTGGACGGTATGTATGTATATGAATGTATGTCCTTAACAAGACTGACATCTCTGTATGTAGCTTGTTCATGCTTGTTCCATCTGACCACCCACATGCAAATAACTCACGACTTTTTTCCCATCCTGCTTGCAGGGAGGGATGCACAACATTGCCGCCACACCCATTTGAGAGTTGAGCAAAAGGAACCCCTCAGAGAAAGCAATAGCCGCCAATAGCCGCATAGCCTCAGTTCACCTCAGTTGAATGCAACACTGTGCACGGTTGCCTTGTTGCCCACTGAAAACAAACGCTCTCCAGTGCCACCTCCCAGCTGTGCCATCCTCAGACCAAAGATCCAGATCAAACGAAACATCCAGCACAGCCCGGCCATGCTTTGCAGTCAGTGGCGCACAAAGGCCACATCCCAAACCCCAGAACTGTCAGCTGCTGTGACCCGGGAAGCTGTGGGATCGAAGGCAGCTTTGTAGACGCGGTCCTTATGTCGCTACTGGTCCTTTGTTACTGCTCAGATCCCAAACCTTTGCTGCACGATCGCCCCCCCCAGTGACGATGCGAGTGGCAAGTGTGTCAAAAGCACCACAAAACACCAGATTATATAGTATGTTTTGCGGTGAAAATCTTGTCCCCACTTGCCACATCCCACACTATGGAGCTCTTGTCGAATGAAGCTGACAACTCTACGGCCGGATGTATCAAATGTGGCAGTCATGCACCTGTCACGGTGCTTCATTGTGAGCTTGGCCCCAGTAGATGCATCCCAAACACCAGAGCCGTCCCTTGAAGCACAAAACGTGTACCCGAAATCTCAAAAGCATTGTAAATCGCGTGCTCGTGCCGTACTGTGGTCATGTTGATCCCAATTGTTGCATCCCATACCGCTGCAGTTTTGTCGTCCAAAGCTGTGACAAAGAGGGCACCAAATGCATCGAAGGCCGGCATAGACAGAATGGCCGTGGGCGATTTGAGTTAACACCTGGTCAAGCCAATACCATCCAATACTACTGAAAATTGAAAACATTTCATATTTGGAGGAGCATTCAACGATCCAACAAAGATCCGCAAATCATCCAGCTTTGGTGCTCATTTTGACGGCCCTGCGCCTCACCCGAAGTGGCATCCCAAAGTTTTGCTGATCGGTCTTGAGATGCAGTAACCACCACCATGCCAGATGGATCAAATACAGCACTATTTACTTCAAGATCATGGGTCAAAGTTGCCACTGCCTCTCCGGTTGTAATGTCCCAAACGGAAGCTGTTCGGTCATTGGATGCTGTCACCATGTGGCTGGATTTCTCCATGGAAGTCTCGACCACGCATGGCGCCAGGGAGGAAAATTGTGCAAATTGATGTAAATTGTGTATGGGCAGTAGCTTATCAGAAAAAGGACATGACTCATTGACCCTTTCTTTCCCAAGGACCTCGAAACTTGAAACCTTGAAGGTAATCAGCTAGTTTGCGGTTTATGATGCCAACTTCACCAAGATTTTGCGAACGGAGCTGTCAGAGACTATCTCTGTTGGGTCCAGGGGAGTCTGCGTTCTGAGCCAATAATCAGCATTAAACAGCAGCATCATGAACTGTCCTCAATCTGCATTACCTTTCTCTAGTTGAATGCTTGGCTAACAACTTGACAAGTCCATCTGGGGCACTAACCCACAAATCCTGGTCTGGTCCATTCTGGTGCGGGCACCACGATAGCTCGCTTCCATCATCTATGACAAGCCTCAAATCCACTGCCATCAGAAGGGATGCGTTTGATGTGTTCTTTCCAAGGTGGAGGCACTGCCAGAGGCACTTCAAGACCCTGGCCAGTCACCCAGTCGATGAACGGCGACACCAACATCTGATTCCTGCAGATGAAAATGTGCAAGCGCTCACACTCCCAAGTCACCCTGTACGGCCACTATGGACCCAGAAGCATCAGTCCGTATCAAAAGAGGCTCGGAAAATGCTCTTCATGGCAGTAGCGCTGCTTACAAAATCCACACCTGAAGCGAGGATAGCGAAGCTAGAACTTTTCCACACTTCTCCAGCACTTGCCATTCCCAGGTCGACCGATGAGACCCCGACGAGGCTGTCGTTGCGCAGTCGGAATCAAGGCACTGCTGGGAAGCTCCGTGCTGACCTAGCGGGTTAACCCGGTAGCGGTCTAGCTCTGAAACCGCTCTAGGGTTATAAGTTATAAGGTCTGAAGGTGATGCCTACAAACACAAGATGAATAAATTGGTATAAATTATAAATTGAATAAATATATGAACAAAGAGGAAAGTGAGCAAATGCTGGAACGTTGGCCTCAAATGGAGTCGTCTGCGAGAGCCATGTACAGTGCGCAGCCTGCCTCAGGTCATGGTCCTGCAAAATAGTAAGGATGCTGGAACTGGACATAGCATGACATAGCCACGTAAAGACTGAGCAGTGCAAGAAACCACGTCCTTTCCCAATTCGCCAGCCCAACCGCAGACCTTCAAACATCGGTAGAAGGCGACATTCGGCACAGAAATGAGGATGAGGTCTGTCAAGCCTTCGAGGAGATGCTCTCATACTTTGATCCGAAGTCCTGAAAGTGGTTTCAAGATGTTTCAAGCCAATGTCCAGCATTAATTTGCTGGTACATTGGCTTGAACCAATCCAGTGGTGTTTTCCTGTAACCTTCCAATCTGTCCTCATATGGTGTCCGGTCGCAAGAGATGAAGGAAGGTGCCTTCACAGCCGCGGCTCAAATGGTCTCTGATTGACCTGTCGATCCTCTAACAACGCTCAACACTGCACCACTCAGCCACGTGCACATGGTGACTGCAAAGTCTGGAAGTACCTACCACAAAGTCACAAAGTGAGCCACGAGGTTCATGGGTTCATGACTCCACTTGTGTTGGCAGATGCGAGCTTCTAAGTTCCAAAGAGCAATAGTTGCAATGGATCAGTGTTCTCAGCATTCTCAACCTAAAGACAGCTAAGCCGAAAAAGAATGTTTTACAATCGGAAGAAACTGACGCGCGTATGGACCACATGCATTGCATTGCATTGCCACAGAGGTCACGCAATTGGCGGTTGCGAGAAGAATGAAGACTCCATTGCACATCTGATTTGTTTATTGAGGGGCAGCTGTATTGAGTGTTTAGACATCTCTGTACGTGCAGAAGGATGCAACATTGGACACTGGAAAGATGCTGTAAGATGTCCTCCTGTCGTGTTAATTCAGCCACGTACTGGAAATCCAAAGCAGCAATTTTCCGCCACAGTTTGAGTTTCACAGACTCTTTCCAACCTTGCACCCGCAAGTGGTCTCTCATCTTTAACCGCTTGATCGTGCTGGGTAGCTGGTGTGTTTCGCTGTGTTTTTAGATGAATATGTGGGCAGCCATGTGAACCAACCCTGGGTTTCTCTTTTGATTGCAAAGAGACAGCTGCCATTCACTGCACTGAAAGGCCTGGCTATCACTCAAGACCCATCGCTTGTGTATCTACGTTCTTAAAAGATTTGATCATAAGCGGTGAATAAGCAGCTAAAAGTGCGCAACCTTGCCCTCCCAAATGTGTGCACGGACTTTTTGCTTGGTTCCATTGAGCAGAAGCCTGCTCCATCAATGGAGACCTTCCTCAGGCAGTTGGCAGGTCATACAAAAAGTAGAACATGCTGAACATGCTGCTTCAGCTTGACTAAACCAAAAACCAGAACAAAGACAGAACACAGCCCAGCCTATCAATCCAATGTCATCCAATGTCTGAGCAAAAGTCAGAGCTGTGAGATGCTCTGAGTACCAGGCAGTCTGCTTCAATCCAAGAATTTTGACAGGCTCACGCGTGGGAAACATTGACAACCTGAGCTTTTGTGCGGTGAATCGGCGATGGCGATGACCAGATTTTGTTTTGCTTGGTTGAAACTTCAAACAAATGTTTGAGTTTCAATCAGGTCCAGAAACTGACACTTGTGAAGCTTGGGTTGGCAAGATTTGGACTGAGTTTGAAGCCGCACTTGTCGTTTCTCCAAGTGCACAGATTTGATGTACACGGTCACCTACCATGGCACTGGGATTCAAAAGTTCCGGTTGTGCCACAGCATCCTCTGACCGGCCTCAAAGCCTTTGTACAGGCCATTCGGTGACGCGTTGAGGTCAATATCCATGGGCGATACATAGCCTCTAACCTCTGCAGCGCAACTATCACGCCGTCAATTTTTCCAGGTTGATTGCGTCTTTGTGGTCAAATGTTAACTGAAAAATCATGTCAGCACTTTTGTTTGACTTGTGCTTGTGCAGCTTGTGCAGCTCTCGCTGTTTCATCTGGCCTCGCAATTCACATCGATGAAAACTCCATTCCCGGTCACGTTCAAGACCTTGGCCAGGCACATTGACCAAGATTTCAGATGGAATCGGAACGACTCCATTTCGACGACAAAGTCCAATCCTCCAAGCTTCTGACGGTGCCTCGCAAACCCGTTGAGTTGTCCTCTGAGGCTAAATCCTCCAACTTCCTGCCAATGTTTCCCTTCAGTTCCCTTTCTGTGACTCTGGAAGCAAGTCAACATGGGCCGAAGTCACTACCTTCACCACTCAACTCTTTGCGCCTCCTTTCGTGAACCGAGGTTAATAGCTCCTGCAAAATCTGCGAAGACACTTTGGCTCCGAGTTCATGGCAATGTGTCTTGATGGTATTTCTGCCTCATCCTTTAGCTCTCTTTGATAAAACCCGGTCGCCTTTTGAAGGCAAAGGAACATGTTTGAAGGATCTCTGAGTTCAAGGAGAAAATTGAAAGCAGAAGGTCAAGGTCTATCAAAAGTGAACTTTATCAAATACAGCGAAGTGCTTCTTGGCAGTCCTTTGCTGTGCTTACGACGCAGACTCTGTTCTCCTTATCCTTGCAAACTGAGATGTCGACAGATCGTAGTGCTGTGTAAGTCAATGCAAATATGACAGTGGTTCACTTCACTATATCTTACTTCAGTGTTGCTCGGGCACTTTGGCAGACTTTAGAGCACCAAGAACCGTGCCACTCTCAGCCAAAGAGCAAACAATATCGAGCAATTCTAAGCAACGCACCACTTTCATGCAGTACACCTTTGGATTCACTCTCACTGTGTTACATGACGTTCAATGGTTTCACAATGTTTCACGTGAAACAAGTCTACTCTCTAAGAGCCAAACCTGCTTTCCACGCCGAACATGAGTCGTTCCCATTTTGGTCTGGGGCAGGCACGCGAGCTTCTTCTCCCCGCACATAAAAACGATCAGACTGAAGCAGACCTCGAACTGATTTTCTTGACCATGTTCTGAGCGATTCTGCTTTCTGCACTTGTGGTGGGCAAATTTTGTCTGTTTGTTCCAGTGATATTGTGCATCTACATATTACATATCTATATACATTGATTAATTATGTATACAGTATTCGAAATGAGTTCTAGATTCTAGTGGCACAAAATATCTTCGACTTGCTGTGGGCTGCAACTGGAGCATTTGGGTTGCATCCAATGTGACGAGGACCTGCTTATATTACAGTAATGGTCGTGCGATCCAGGCAAAATAGATAAGGCTTGGAAGGATTGGAATGTTCCTTTCAGTCCAGACAGCGCAAAATAGTGGCAGATTAACCGCTGGTTGCAAGATCCAGCAGAGAACCATAGTGCCTTCGGAAATTTGAAGGGTCTCGTGCCGTTCAGGTAGTTTTGCAGGGAAACAACATCAAAGGGCGAACTGGTTGATATGAGGTGTCTGGCCAGGCATTTCACAGTTGAAGTCCACCAACCTGGCTGCAGTGCAAAGAAATTAAGCACTCACCAGCACTGGAAAGTCTCTAAGTTCAAGTACAACTGTCTCAAAAATCCTAGAAACAGTTCCTCTTCTGCGGCGCTTTCTTGGCTCCCTAGCGTGCCATCACGCGTTGAAGAAATCACAACTGCTCCTTAGCGACAGTTGATGCCCGCAGCAAGGTTGCTGAGATATCAATGCAGCTCAATTCTCAGCGTCAAGCGCCATGGACCCTGCCCAGGCTGAAGCCTCATCAGTCGAATCGTGTGGTGGAGACCAAAATGTAGGATCCATGCAAGCCAAATCTTGAGTCAAGAAGATTCTCGAAAACTACCATCTGAAGAATAGAAGATTGCACATCAATGTTCATCTACCTGAGAATGGGGGAACGAAAGCCAGCATCCATGCTGACCGTATGTCTCTCGCGAGCCTAACCACATACGTTTCACTAACACACTTTTCACCCAGAGACCCTTCACCCACAGGCCCTTCACCCAACGCCTTTTCACCCACAGGCTTTTCACCCACTGATGTTTCGCTCACAGACTTTTCAACCACAATTTTTCATTCACAGAGTTGTCACTCGCAGACGTTTCACATCCAGACACGTTGCACTCACATGCCCTTCACCCACAGAGTCTTTAGGCACAGACCCATCACCCATATATTTTTCACCCGTGGACTTTTCACCCAGAGACGTTTCGCCTACAGACTTTTCACCCCATATATCTGTCTAGCTAGATATCTGTCTATCTGCCTAGCTTGTCCATCTATCTTTTGGTCCCCCTGTTTATCAATCTGTTGTTCTGTCTATCTGTCAATCTGCCTCGCAATATCAATCTATCTGTTTGGGTTTCATGGACGCACTTTCCCTCTGTACCCCTGACCCGAATGGTATCTATCTATCTATCTGTCTGTCTGTCTGTCTGTCTATCTGTCTGTCTGTCTATCTGTCTATCTATCTATCTATCGGACATTTTAGGCTGAAGCATAGGCCAGAACCAACCGGACCGTGGCATGTGAATCTATTGCTCAGTTTCCGAACTGCACTCCCGCACAAGAAGCAAACCAGGAGTTTGATCAAGAAGTACTAACCCCCTGTTCCACCTTATCAACCGTCATTGATGACCGGTATATTTTGATCTCTTACCAAGGAAAAAAACATAAAGTTGAGGATCGAGATGTTTAGCGTCCATTTGGGCACCATTTTCTTAGACATTTTAAGCTTCAATTTCGGAACCAGCTGTTAGACATTTTAGGCTTCCATTTTGGGAACCAATTTTTAAGCAGCACTTCGGGAACCAGTTTAGCTTCCATTTCGGAAACAAATTATTTAGACATTTTAGGCTGCCGTTTCGAGAACCATTTTTTTAGACATAATTTTCCGGCACGCTAATGACAAGAGGTTCAAAAAAAACAAGCACAACTCGACGCGAACATTCTGTAGCTCGGTGGCCCAAATGACAGCGAAACGACACCTCGATGCATCACTCCGTCCACTTGATCCTATCATACTTGCGTTTCTTGTAGGCAACTTGGGTATCTACAGAAATGCGTGTCAGCACGGATTGCATCGTTTTTCAAAGCCACGAACTGTCGACATGGGGGGAGTCGATACCCCACCGTCACACATTTGCGTCATGGTACATGACACGCAAAAAAGACCAAAAGGCACATCCTAATCACCACCTTTTTCCGGGATTTTGTACGCAGCCAAGCCTTTGGCTGGCTTCGGTAAAAAAACGCATCAGGAACCAAAGAAAAGCCTGTAAAAGGCCAGATTTTGGGGCAAACTTTCTTTCCTCATTTTACTCTCAATAAGTTTTTGGCTGTTCTAGCTTCAGACGAGGGATCCCACCGCGCACTGGCAACCTCAGGAGCAAAGTGCTGCGCCGCATGGGATCTACAGGTTGCCACGGTTGCCTGTCCTGTGCTAAATGGAATCTGAGTCCACCACCGCAGTGGTGGCTCAGCCACCACACCTGAAAGACTTTGGATTCAGACGTCTGGGCCACGTGGACAGGGCTTGCGAACGGGATCCCACATCTTATGCGAAAGGTCTTTCAGGACTAATGGATGAGAAATGATAAGAATAATTAAAAATATATGAAATGAATTGAAATGATAGGACTAATATGGACTAATAGATTTGTGCTATGTCGTAATGTGGTTTGCCACTCGGGTAAGATCGGGTAAGCATCAGTGGTATCAAATCTGTCCGAGGCCGCGGCGGAGAAACCATGCATGTTTCGCACAGCAATAGACCTACGGACAGGGAAGGACAACGGTGAGACGATGTGAGACGAGGCGGTGCGACATAGTGCCGCTGGGAACAGGAAGGCAATGGAAGGCACCTCAACGTCGCTACCGAGGGGCCACAACTCCTGTCATGTCGCTGTCGCAGAAACTCACCAACTTGGCTTGGTGGCTTAGCATCGCTTCGCTATGCCGTGCTTTCTAATGGCCTCCCAGTCCGAATGCTCCGGCGAAGAGGAGGACGAGGACGCCTTGACAGCGGCGATGCAGCTGAAAAGTTAGGAATTCACACCTCAACGCCCAATAGGATCCCATAGGCAGCTGGCATGTTCAGGATACCAAAACCTGAGTGACTGAAACTGCTGGACAGCATGGACGTTTGGAAGCCACACTTGGCAGCGCACGCAGGAAACTCACAGTTGATGTCGACGAGCAATCCATTACCTGCATGAAATGCAAATTCGAAAATCATCACATCCAAGCGACCTTACCTGTTAGTATATCGCGGTGTCTCCAGAAGCTTCCAACATTTACAGTACTGAGACCCTCACGATTGGCCAAATATCCACAAACACGACCTCTGTAAGCTGTTCCTGGCAGGAGATACTTTGGACCCCCGAGTGGCAGGAGTGAATTCTATTCAACTTGCTGGAAAGCTACAATGCAGCTGCAAGCTTTCCAAGTGGGCCAGGGAGTCTGCCAGAGCCATCTACGTCGCTGACTGGAATCCGATCAGCAGCTCCGATTGCTGCCAATGCCTTGCTTGGGAAAGGTCATGTCATAGACCAACTGGGTTTGTCTTAAAATAAGATACAGTAAACCTAAATTGGCCCTAAATCCATTGAATCATTATCCTGTTTGAAATTGCCATTTGGGGCCATCCCCATTTTCAGACACACAATGGGCCGATCGCCGGTGATACAAAGATCTGATGTCCGGACCTCACTTGCAGCACCATTGTCAGATCCCGGATCCTCCTGGGCTGGGGAGTTGGCGTGGCTTTGCGTGTCAAGAAGTTCTTTGAGTTTTAAGAGAAACACTATCTATATGTCATAGATGTTCATAGTATTCATACATGACATGACAATATATTTATGTGAAACAAAATATATTCAAAAATATGCTATACAGGCTATACACGTGACAACATATCACAGTGATTCACAATCAACCTGAAGGAAGCGCCTCCGTGTCATCTGTGTCATCAGCCAAGCCGTGACTCCTCGCTCTACTGTGAGGCTCTTGCCCATCCTCAAGGCGGAAGCCGAGAGCATTCCCACGTCGATCAAAGAACAATTGGATGAGAATGTTCAGGGCTCACTAGACAATCTGGACACAAAATGTCATAAGAGTCATGGGAGATGAGCACTCCCTCGAACTCAAATTACTCGAGGCTCAAACTACGAGAGAAAAGGCAGCTATGGTATCGTCGGACAGGAAGGCGTGAGCCACGTTCTTCGTTAGCGCCTGGGTTTCTGACTTTACTGAAACTGTAAGGCGCTAACGAAGAAAAACCCAGGACGATTTGTCCACATTGCTTCAGGCTGGGACCTGCCAATCGTCTGCGGAACCGTCCATGTCTACCTGCACCACAGAATGGAAAAAGGAAAGTCGAAAGTAGACTTAAACAAAAAGCAACCAAAGGACACTCAGACTGAAGCTGCACTACTCATTGTACTCACTGCCGCCCTTCACCCGGTTTTCCCCTTGTGCACATTGAATCACAGTGACACCACACTCGTGTCAAGGAATCAAATCCCATGAAGTGTGTCTTCTCACCATCAGCATTGCAGAAAGCTGGCAAGAGTCAAGGGTCTGCCTTCACAACTCGTGGAGATTCAGCATCGGCATCTGTGCAATCAAAATCTCGGATAAGAAATGACACGACAATGACTATGACATTCGTTACTCCCCTACGCGCGGAAGTTACAGTGATTTGTCAAGTGCAAAGCTATGGCAAAGCACCTGAGAAAACCATGGTGCTTTGCATGGAGAGTCGTCCGTCCGGCCTTGGTACAGCAAATGATCTGGTCAAGTCGGTCAAGTTCAAAAACGTCAGTAACGTCGTGCTTTGAGGACTTATGACTTCAAAATGGTCAAATCAAATGTTGAATATCACAATTTTGCACACTGTGACGCGTTTTTTACCTCCAAATTCTTGGAGACTCAGTTTTGATCAAGGGCAACACCACCATTCGGGAGCGGGTGAGACGAGCCGCGGCATTTTTAGCCAGCTGCTCAGAGTCCTTGGGCGGTGAAAGAAGCGGGAAGCATCATTTTTTGGGGGGGACAAGAAAGTATCGTGCAGTATCAGGTTCCAAAATTTGTAGCAAAACTTCAAGAAGAAAAATGTCAGAACGTAGAAACAAGGCGGCCGGAGAACCCAAAAGCAAGACGGCACACAGCACAGCACTCGTTGTTTAAAAGATCTTGTGGTGTGGGCAGCTGTACTCTGCGCGAAATCGACAGAAGATCTTTACTGAAACATCGTGCACACTGATGGTATCAGGGGCCACAATTCACCACAGCATGCTGTGCCAGCTACGTCTACATTCTTCTAGTCGTTATTTCTGCTGATGTAACTAACTCTATCCCATCGTTCTAGTCGCTATTTATGCCTGGGTTCTTGTTTAGTTTGTCGCCGCAGAGCGAGGACGAAACTTGGACGGACAGAACACCGTGCGAAATGAAAACTAAACGACGGAGGGAGTTGACCAAAAGAGCATGAAAAGGAAGATATGAAGATGACAGATGGTGAAAGATCATGAAAAATGAGACATGACACAAAAACTTCTATGCATAAAAGCTACTGTGTGTAAAAGCGTCCGTGCGAACAAGTTTCTTTGTGTAAAAGTCCTCTGTGTGAAGGATTGTACAGGCTTTTTGTGAAAAGAATCTGTGTGTAAAAGTTTCTGTGTGTAAAAGTTTCTTTGCGTAAAAGTTCTGTATGTAAAAGCTTCTGTGGGTAAAAATTCTCTGTGTAAAGGCTTCTTTGTGTAAAAGCTTCTGTGTGTAAAAGCTTCTATGTAAAACGTCCTCTGTGTGTAAGAGTTTCTGTATGTGAAAGTTTCTTTGCGCTTCAGCTTCTGTGTGTAAAAGCTCCTCTGTTAAGGTGTTTTTTGTGTAAAAGATTCTGTGTGTAAAAGCCCATCTGTGCGTACAAGCTTCTCTGTGTCAAAGCCTCTGAGTGTATAAGCTTCTCTGTGAAAAAGTTCCTCTGTGTAAAAGCTCCTCTGTGAAAAAGCTGCTCTGTGTAAAAGGTTTCTCTGTGTAAAAGCCTCTGTGTGTGCAAGCTTCTCTGTGTCAAGACTTCTTTGTGAAAAGATTTCTCTCCCGTCTGTGTGTAAAAGCTCCTCTGCGTATAAAGGCTTTTTTGTGTAAAAGCTTCTGTGTGTGTAAAAGCTTCTGAGTGTAAAAATCTATGTGTAAAAGCTTCTGTGTATTAAAAAATATTTGTGTAAAAGCTTCTGTGTATAAAAGCTCCTGTGTGTGTACAAGCTTCGCTGCGTAAAAGATGCTCTATGTAAAAGTTCTGTGCGCCGTAAAGTTGTCTGTCTGTTTGTAAAACCTTCTGTGTGTGAACGCGTCTGTGTATACAAGATGCTGTGTGCAAAAGCTCCTCTGTGCAAAGACTTCTCTGTGTAAACGCGTCTGTGCGTAAAAGCTCCTCTGTGTAAGACTCCTCGGTGTAAAAGCTACTCTGTGCAAAAGGTTCTGTGCGTAAAAGGCTTCTGTGTGCAAAAGCTCCTCTGTGTATAGACTTCTGTGTAAACGCGTCTGTGTGTAAAAGCTCCTCTGTGTAAGACTCCTCGGTGTAAAAGCTACTCTGTGCAAAAGGTTCTGTGCGTAAAAGGCTTCTGTGTGCAAAAGCTCCTCTGTGTAAAGGCTTCTCTGTGTAAATGCGTCTGTGCGTAAAAGCTCCTCTGTGTAAGACTTCTCGGTGTAAAAAGCTTCTGTGTGTGAAAGCTGCTGTGTGTAAACGCTTTCCTGTGTAAAAGTTTCCTTGTGCGAAAGCTCCTGTGTGTAAAAACTTCTCTGTGTAAAGGCTTTTTTGTGTAAAAGCTTCTGTGTGTAAAAGCTGCTCTGTGTAAAAGTTTCTGTGCGCCGTAAGAGCCTCTATTTGTAAAACCTTCTGTGTGTAAACGCGTCTGTGTGTAAAAGCTTCTGTGTGTAAATCTCCTTTGTGTAAGGACTTCTCTGTGTGAAAGCTCCTCTGTCTCAAGACTTCTCTGTATAAAAGGCTTCTCTCTGTAAAAGCCTCTGTGTGTACAGGCTTTTCTGTGTCAAGACTTCTCTGTGTAAACACTTCTCTGTGGAAAAGCTACTCTGTGCAAAAAAACTTCTATGCGTAAAGGCTTCTGTGTGTAAACACATCCTTGTGTCAAGACTCCTCTGTGTAAACGCGTCTGTGTGTCAAAGTTTCTGTGTAATTTTTTCTGTGTAAAGAATGTTTGTGTAAAAATTGTGTGTGCAAAAACTCCTGTGTGTAAAGACTTATCTCTGCAAACCCGTCTGTGCGTAAAAGCTCCTCTGTGTGAGACTTCTCGGTGAAAATATCTTCTCTGTGTAAAAGCTTCTGTGTGTAAAAGCTTTCCTGTGTAAAAGCTTCCTTGTGCAAAAGCCTCTGTGTGTAAAAACTTCTTTGTGTAAAAGCATTTTTGTGTAAAAGCTTCTGTGTGTAAAAGCAGCTCCGTGTAAAAGTTTCACTGCGCTGTAAACGCTTCTGTGTGTAAAACTTCCTGTGTGTAAACGCGTCCGTGCGTAAAAGTTCCTGTGCGTAAATCTCCTTTATGTAACTCCTCTGTGTAAAGACTTATCTGTGTAAAAGACTTCTTTCTGTAAAAGCCTCTGTGTGTACAAGCTTGTCTGTGTCAAGACTTCTCTGTGTAAAGACTTCTCTGTGCAAAAGCTACTCTGCGTAAAAGCTTCTGTGCGTGGAGGCTTCAGTGTGTAAACGCATCCGTGTGTAAACACTCCTGTGTAAACGCGTCTGTGACCCTCTGTGTGTAAAAGCTTCTGCGTGTAAGAGTTTCTGTGTAAACGCTTTTTTGTGTAAAAGCTTCTGTGTGTAAGAGCTTCTCTGTGTAAATGCTTTCCCGTGTAAAAGCTTCTGTGTGTAAAAGCTTCTGCGTGTAAAGCTCCTCTTTGTGTAAACGTTTCTGTGTGTAAAAGCTGCTCTGTGGAAAAGTTTCTTTGTGTAAAAGCATCTGTGTGTAAAAGCCCATCTGTGCGTACAAGCTTCTCTGTGTAAAAGCTCCTCTGTGTAAAGACTTCTCTGTGTCAAAGCCTCTGCGTGTACAAGATTTCCCATGTAAAAGCTACTCTGTGTAAAAGCTGCTCCGTGTAAAAGACTTCTCTGTGTCAAAGCCTCTGCGCGTACAAGATTTCCCATGTAAAGGCTACTCTGTGCAAAAGCTGCTCTGTGTAAAAGGCTTCTCTGTGTAAAAGCCTCTGTGTGTGCAAGCTTATCTTTATGACGCAAAATGCTTCATTTTTTTTGGAAACCAGCAAAATAATATAAAAAAACAAATCCAAAAAAAAACATTTCATTTTCATTTCATTTCACGCATAAAAGGGTCTATCCCTTGCTGCTACAACTGCAATTCCGAATTACAAATTAACAAAAACTCACCAGCTAGTGCTCCCGTTGAAAATCTGGCAGCCAACACGTCCCTTCACGTATGGCTTCGCACGCTTGTCGTGCCTCGCGGATCCAACTACGGAGCTCTGTGCAGTCAGCTGCCTGTGCCGCGTGATGAAAGCGGCCTGTACGTAGGCTGACATCTAGCTGGTCAGTGATCACCTGTGCCAGTCCCGCACAAAAACGTGCTGGGTATTCCTTGTGCCGGCTTGTGCGGAAGGAGCCATCCGCATGCCTACCGATTGCGACCTCTGTGGGCCGCGCCAAAGAGCGATCAGCCTGCTTGTAGAGGGACGCGATGAAGGTCGGCAGGCGCAGTGCTAAAAGGCCAGTCGGTTTTGGCACGCTAGCTCCGAAAGGCCATTGGGGCACCACGTGTAGTGCCACATCTGGATGCTTCCGCATGAGTTCCATCCAAGGCGAAGTCCAGATTGATGGGCGCGTCTCGTCCTTCGGTGGGGCTGGGTGCTCGCTGACAAAGAAGCCGCCCTTCACCAGCTGGAGCGCAAGGAGGAATGTGCCTTGAAGGAAGAAGCTGGATCCAACCCATAGCTGCTCAATTTCACGCTTGGAAAGAGCCGGCAAGCCCAATAAGCGGTCCCTTGATCGCAATGGGCGGGGCTGTTTGACCTGTAGTCCTCCCACATCTTCCTGTAAAGGCTGGAATCTGGCTTCATTGAAGGTTTCACAAGGGGTGCCGGCCAAAGTGGCCGACACCCACCCATTCTCGTAGCACCGAAGCAGTTGGCTCCATGATGTCGACTGGCAGGATAAATTACCGTACGTCACTGAAACGGCTGTATCCATGGACAAAATGGTGACGTCCACGTTGCGTTGCTGAGCCCACAAAGCGATGCATTGGTGTACATCTCCTTGCCTCCTTCTTCCAGAGAAGATGTGCACGATCAGGAAATGTTTCCTCCCGGCCAGCGTCTGATAAATCGGTGTCGTGACCTCATCCGGGAGAGTCCTCCACTGCATTTGTCTGATCGCTCGGAGCCAGTCAGCCTGTTCATGAAACAGCGAAGGGACCTTCTGCTGAGTGGCCCGTCTCTCACGGGGGTTGGCTGTGCCTTCTCGCACTGGTCGGTGCGGAGCAGGTGCAGCCTGTGCTTCTGTCTCAATGTGGTTGAGCTTCTGCTTGAGAAATGCTATTCGATCAAGGGTCTCTGTTCGTGGGAGCACCTTGTAGATGTCATAGTACACCTCCTCAATAGCAATCTCGATGTCTCCATCCATGACATTCGCCAGGAGGTCTGGCAAAACATGTTGCCCCCACGACAGAAACACCAGCTCAGTCCACGGTTCAAACCGCTCGTCAAAGGTGAAGAGCAGGCGCATCCACCAGTCACCCAGATCATTCATGGGTGCATCAGCACTACGTCCTCCTCTGAACTTGTCGATCCAGATGTAGGTGCATTGGGAGAGCTTGTCACTGAGGAGCTGACCTTGTGCAAGATGATCCGTTGGCACAGCTGGGAGTAGCAACTCTTCCTCAAGCGCTAGGATCTCTGCTCTGACTTGCGCCTCTTGACAAGCATTCTGAGTTGGACCTTCATATCGAGGGCCAGCCGCTTGCAAGGAATCCAGGCGGAGTGCTCCTCGTAAGGGTCGTGCAACCATGGCTATCTGGTAGCCTCCTCTAAAGCCCTTGTCGAGCAACGCTTGATAGCATTGATTGACTCCTCCTCCCCTTGGTATATACGCCAGGTGTTGCTGGAGCCTTGCGCTTGACCAATAGAAGCGCATGCAGTTGGGACAAGTGGCTCCGCAGGTCATTGCATGTTCCGGTGCGTAAAGCTGATGCGCACGCACTCGGTGGAGTGCAAGGCCTTGTGGAGTGTCAAATTGCCTTCCACATGGACACTTGTGGACCTCCGTCCTTGTTGATTCACCATCGATGCCAAAGTCCGGGTTGAACTCCGCGCCGGCACGCCTCAAAGTGGTGAAAAATTGTGAATGCAAGACTTGAAGATCACTCATCATATGCTCCTGTGTGGAGGCCATGCGTTTGATGTGCCGCAAAATGCGCTTCCATGGAGTGCACGGTTTCTGCCAGAAGTCAATGATGTTGGTGAAATCTGAGCTCTCTAAAGTTGGTAGCCGATCAGGCGCAAGAGTGTTTGCCCAACGTAGATCTTCTGCCAAGCCGTGCAACCATGAATCCTTGCTGTACTGGAACTCCCCGTGCATCAGGGTCTGAAGGAATTCCGGACCGTCGCAAAAAAGCTTGCGTGCATACCGCAATCGGTCCAGAGCCAGAAGCTGGCGGACATCCAGGGTTCCAGCTCTCCTCAGAATCTGCCCATTGGTGCAGGGTACATCTCCTCTCTGTCGCAGAACGCGCTTCAGCATACTGATGTATGTTGTCCTCAACAGCTGCATTTGCTTCAGAGTGGGGGTTCTCCATGTTCCCAGGCCATAGAAAAGGCGCGTTTCCACAAACACACGAAATAATCGTAATCGAAGGTCAGTGGGGAAATGTTTGTTGGTGAGGATACTCCTGCCCAGCATGGTCATCGCATGTTTGGCTTGTCCAATACGTTGTCTGATCTCGACCTCAATGGACTGAGAAGCCGCATAGGTGAAACCCAGATGCTTGTAGTAAGGCTGACAGTGCAGCCAGACGGAGCTTCCATTTGCCAGAGGGCACTCAAATCCTGGCCGCTCTTTCAAAAGAAATTGCCGTCTATGATCTGGGGCTTGTGGTCCTTGAAAGCTCAACACAACGTTCGTCTTGTTAAGCCCATAGTTGACTGTAAACCCATTGGCTGAAAAGCAGGAGTCAACCATCTGAACAAGTGCTTGCACGGCTGGCAACAGATCCGCCGCACATGATGCCGCCAAAGGAATGGCAACATCATCAGCCCAAACAATCGTCAAGAGCGGCAGCTGGAACTCGGTCAAAATCTTCATGAAAACATCATGGTCGGCTAACCAAGAGCGCACATCCTGGATGATGTGCGTCATGATGACATGAAAAACCGCGTCCGCTAACGGGGAACCTGGGCGTGTGCCCCGAGTAGTCCGGACGGCTTCCTGCTGTGTGATCGTGAACCATGTGTCTGTGTGCACGTCACGCAAAATTCTTAGAAGACGATCATCACAACCCAATGCTTGTAGAACCCCCACAATTCGCAGGCCTGCTTCTTGGGCTTGGAGGGGATGTCCGGCTTCCGCAAGAGCCGCAAGCAAATGGGTGAAGTCAGCTTCACAGGCCACACCAAGGACAAGTTCTCTCACCAAATGATGAAATGCGCTGGCAAGATCAATGTACAAGACAGCTGTGCTGTATCCGTGCGTCTCAAGAACATGGGTCCACGTGGTAATGGCATGAAATCCAAAATGAACCATCTGTTTGGAGAATCCTCCCAATTGCCCTTCTGCTCGTTTGGGGCTCAGCGTATTCATGAGAGAGCTTCGCAGAAGGCTATGGAAGCGCTTGGCCACTGAGGTGAGCAGGAGGATTCCCCTGTAGTTGGCTGCAACCTTTGGGTCGCCTCTCTTGGGTATCAGCGTCATAACCCCTCCTTTGAATTGTATGGGCTCTACACACCAAAGGTGCATCTTCAGGAGGAGAGCATAGTAGAATCGTGCCACCACAGGCGCCTGATCATGGTGCACTCTCGATGGAATTGGGTCTAGGCCCGTTGCTTTGTCCGGCTTTGTGGCACGCAAGGCAGTCTCAAAGCTGGACAGCGATGGCAGGGAGCTGGCCACAACTGTTTGGCCCTGCAGCTCATTCATCGTGGTCAGTTGCCGCTGATGACAATCAGAAAGAAGTTCAGCTGGTGTGATAACTGTACCCTGTTCGGGCTGGCAGAGATGTGGCAGCATCTGATGTTCCAGAGCTTCAATGTTAGCCGGTGCAAGGTGCAGTCGTCGCTGCTTGAACTTTGGTAGTGAGCGTCGCAAAATGGACCAAAACCGCTTGACATCTTGAGGGCCTAAAAGGTCAGCTCCTTCAGCGAGCAAATTCTGGAAGAACACGATGTCATCGCGTCTCAATGCCGCTGTGACCTGGCGTCCCACAATGCGGAATGCCGCCAGTGCACCGGCAATGAGGACGTCCTGGTTGCTCATGAGCGTGTCAAAACCTGTAATAGCTTCAGATGCCAATGGTTGCGGCGAATGTTCTCGACCCCTCCATAAGGCAAAGAAAAGCTCCTGCGTCGTCTTGCGCTGACAGGCTGTGTATTGGGCCAGCTGGGCTCGTAGATCACGCTTTGATAACACCAATTGCCAGGTCGCCTCTGACATAGTCTTCTTCACTGGCGTGCGTTTAGCACGGTCTTGCTGGCAGTAGACTGTTCGCACAAGGCTTTCCTGCAGCAATGCTGCATGGTCATGGACATTGGTGTGAAAGGGTAGATCCTCGGCCGAGATCAGCTGCGACAAGTCCACCGCCTTGCTGTCGTCAAGTTTGATTTTGTGATGTACTGGGAGTTTGCGACTTCCTCGAATCGGGCTAATGAAGGAAACCTCAGCACATGCTGCAAGGTGATCTGTTTTGGAGATGGAAGCATCAATGATGTCGCTGATCCAGGCGCTGCATTTGATGGGAGTCCAAACAAGTGGAAGCCCCACAAAATCGATGCGTCGCTCTGATCCGGAACTGTGTGTCCAGGTCATACCTGGTCCCTCCTGAAAATCTTGAAAAGTGGCAGGCAGCCACAGGTTGTGCTCAACGAGGAAGCTCTCAAAAGGGTCTGCTTTCGGTTCATAGGACCCTGAC
>Ga0126342_10003474_pt1 | contig 26063 bp, 26 predicted proteins | sample Cyp1metagenome_FD_92528 | JGI IMG/M metagenome (GOLD analysis project Ga0126342, IMG submission 92528) | Coral microbial communities from Lord Howe Island, Old Settlement Bay, Australia - Cyphastrea 1 metagenome | ecosystem: Host-associated > Invertebrates > Cnidaria > Coral ... | reverse complement strand
TATGTGTATAGATGTGTAGATATGTATAAATACATATGTAAATATGTGTATATATGCATATGTATATATATATGTGTAAATATGTATATATTTATTATATACATGTTTACACGTATATATGTAAATATTTATATATGTATATGTGTAGATATGTATACATGTATACATGTATTTATGTATATATGTATCCCCAGATGCTGGATAATAATATTAATTCCATAATACCCCTATATTTGATGGTTAAGTCTACAAAGTTATACCATATATCATATCATACATATAATTACATTTATCATTATTTATCTAAACCTCTATGCCCAAGTATGAACATATCTTGATGTCTCTGCATATTGACCCATCTGATCCAATATGTATATATCCCCGTGAGTTCCCCCGGCTGTCCGAAACCGGTCCTTGTCCCCGAAACCGCACATCAAGTCACCCTGGTCAGTGGTGTAGATCACCTACGTGCAGAAATCCCGGGTGGCCATGACGCTTTCTGCTGAGGGTTAACCAACTCAAATGGTGACCTTGGGATAGATAAATATTCGTACATTTATTTGTGAAATTATTCAATCAGGTGAGGACAAAGTCATCCATATCGTCTGTGTATATACATATCTACTTAGTTAGTGTTTTCAGATTTGTATCTAAACCCACACAATAATACATATATATATATATGCACACTTGTTTTGTATAGATCCAATGTACGCTAAAAATACAAGCTAGTTTTTTCAAAAAAAAATAAATATGTTATACTACATGTTAATATATTGGTACATATTGTTAATACACGGGTGTCTTCTGAGACATATGAGGTTAATATTTCAAAATCGTTTGGTATAATGTGTTTGACGTGAAATTTGAAAAATGAAAACAATGATGGGTATTAAAACCCGAGATACAAAAAATACTATATTATGCGGATATACTCGGTCATAAATATTTATATATAAACAATTATATACATATTGTTTTGTGTATATAGAAATACATACGCATAGATTCAACAGCATAGACTTAATAGTTTGTAGAAAACAACTGACAACATCATAGAGATTTCCTTGGAGTATCATGGGATAAAGCGGGATATAACAATCAGCTATATAAATTCAGCAGTGTTCAGCCTCCCCCGTCATTCCATCATACTGGTTCGTTCATAGGATAGGAGTTCCCGTAGTAAATGATGATAACCAAATGGTATGCTTATACAATGCCATATGCAAGTCAATCAACAAGGGTTTTGAAAACTGCTCAGGTGGCCAACTCATGAAAACACCAAAACATATATATATATATATCTAAATATATATTATATATATATATCATTTTTGGGAATTAAGAACTGGCCTTAAACTGGCCTTAAGTTGCTGAACTACGAAGGACAAAGCAGTTTTTTGAGATAAGTTGACCAAACCATCTTGGTTCGAGATTGCTACGAACGGTTTCAAGCATACCCACAAGAGCAAAACGGTTCTTCCAAAAATATTGCGGTTTCACCTTAAAGGTGTGAGAATTTCAACAGGTTTTCCCCAACTTCACGAGGTTTAGTCAAGGTGCATGCAGGGATCTGGGTATGGAAGTCCTGAGTGATGTCGAGGCCGGGAGCGACATTATCATCCTCTGCTGTAGGCTGCCAGAAAGCCTTGCAGCAAAAATCTCCGGAGGCGGATGCCGCGCTCGCGTGAGCGGATCAACGAAGAGCATGCCCTGCCCTTGCCTGGCAGCAGGTGCATGCGCGATATACATAATGCGCGGCGCCCATCAGTAAGGGCGAGAATGCAACGGAATTGTCGGGCGGCAAAAAGGATAGCCTCTTTGTCAAACAGGCCGAGGTCAAGGGTATGCTGACTTTTCAACTTGAAAAAGATTCGCCCGGTCGCTATTTGACGGAAAAATGCTGGGTTTCTTTAAGTTCGCGGATTTTGAAGACAATAAGCAAGGGAATGCCAGATGAAATTCTAGATGGAAGAATTTACATAAACCCCGGAAGCAAACTGAATTAGCAGGACGGGCCTCAGTGAGCGCGACTTCGATGCTGGTGGGGACCTCCAGCATTTTGCTCGGTGTGAGCAGCAGCGGCACGCGTGAGTACGCGTCCTGTCGCAAAGGGGCCATCCCTCCTGGGTACCAGAGGGGAAGCCAATGCAGAGATGGAAGAAAACATATATACGGAAATCATGGTTACCCAATCGATGCAACCAGAAAATGTGAAATCTAATCCAGGGATGGAACCCTGACGTCAGCCTGACGTCAGCCTGACGTCCTGCTTGTTTTTCATGGGCCCTGGCCGACGCACTACACAAGGGCACAGAGGCATAGTAGAGTTGGCCGGACTCTTTGCCGGCCAGGGCTCGCAAGCCAAGACGGTTTCCATCGTCTCCCCTCAGACGTAGCGGCTTCTTGGCCTTGTCCTGATGGCGATAAAGCAAAAAGCGACGACTGTAGAACGCTTCACTGGGGATGGGACATTAACCAAGCAATTTTGTTGAAACGGGGGCGCGTATGCAGTGAGACATGACATGAGAAGGAGTCGGATCTGTGCTTAAGTCATGCCAATCACGAGAAACGCGACCGCCCGGGCGCCTCCCAATCTATACGCAGTACAGCTCCACCCCCAACTCCCAGCTCAGGCGGCACGATTCCAAGGGCATCAGAGACAGTGCCTGCCAACCGCTCCGAATGAGGGGGGCCTCAATGCCGCGGCGTTTGGGAAGAGCTTCGGCCGGCGCGTCCTCCTCCGCATCCGCTTCCGCTTTATCCATGCCTTTGCCCTGCCCCTTGAAGAAAAGGTGGACCAAGTTCCAGCCAATGCCTGAAATCAAAAAACTTCACCGAACTTCACCGGATATCCATCACGCCTTCAAAATTCATTGTGGGCTCACCATAAACAGTGGAATTTGTTTTCATTTTTCTCGACGCTTTAGATGATCACTTGGTTGTCACCAGGTTTTCAATCAGGGTGTCATCAAATTTTCATCAGGTTGTCGCTTGCGTTCTCACTCATGTTTTCACCAGGTTTCACCAATCTTCCACCAGCCTTTTGCCAAATGTTGGGGGGTCTGGAAAGTGGCAACCACGCGGCTGGTTTCCAACGAAGCGTGTTTATTTTTTCTTTCCTTTCATGTGAATACCTAACAAGCATTTTGTCCGTTCTTCCACAAGCAAAACAAAAACGATCAAAAACGTTTCTTGGGAACAAAAGATTAGTGGATCCCTGAAAACTCTCCGGAAGCAACTTCACGGAATTGAATACAAGGAATATTTTTGGGTTGGCCCACAAACGGGCCAGTTCAATCAACCATAGATGGTAACTTAGTGGAATACAGTCTCAACAACATATGACCTGGCATGATGCAGTTGGATTTCGAGGCGAGCCCTGAATCATCATATTGGGGTACTGCAGTTGAAACTGGGATTGAGAGATCAGAACTCCGTGTGAAAAGGGGTCCCTTCTAAGCGAGATGCCAGGCGGTATGGCCCATGGCCGGCGCCTCCAGGAACAAATCCCAGCGAACTGCGAAGAGTGTGCTGAGCAAAAGTGCCTTACGCACCTATCACAGCACCATTTTTCTTGCGTCAGGAAAAACACAAGGAAATTTCCATGCACAATCAGCTGATGAAGTCTGCCATTGTTTTCTGCATTTGATCAACGCGCCAAAGTTGACATTTGCTTGAAAACAGGTCGTGCCCTGCCAGAGCTGGAAGTGCCATCACCCATTCGGCGGGATTCGGCAACAACCAAAGTCACATGGGTGCTTCCCAAAATTCGTGCCCACGAAACTATTATTATTGTTAATGCCGTTCGGCAATCGGCAATGTTTGAATCATTTTTGGATTGCCACAAATTTTCGGAACCCCTTAGATAAAGAGGTTAACCATTCGGCTCTGAAGGTGTTTTGTTTAGGCTTGGCCTGATCCATGGATTTGTTCACCAGGAGCTGTCCCGATTCCTGATCTGTGCGGGGGGAGCGGCATGACACCCGCAATGACTGCACACAATGACCTAAGTATAGAAAGATGTGCAAGTGTCTGTTTTCAACCGACCCCATGGTCGAATCATGGTCCTGGGATGCTGTTGCTACAGCCTCTGCCGCCTCTGCGCGCCAATTCCTCCTGCAGCACCCATGCGACCACCCATAATTCATCACCACCAACATCACCATCCGCATCTTCAGCGCCCATCATTACTTACTTTGTTTGGCGTGCATTGCATCATGGCTGTCGTTCTTGTCGCAGTCGTCATCATGTTCGCAACGTTCGTCATTATTAATTTGTTCTTCCTTGTCATCACCATCATCATTATCACCATCATCATCATCATCATCACCATCATCATCATTGATTATTCTTCTGTTTATTCTTATAGTCTTATTATTCTTATAGAAAGCAAAAATAATGATTATTACTTTGCTCCTTCAGCTGCAACTTCTTTCTTGAGGGCGCGCGCGTGCATGATGAAACAAGCAAAAGGCCTCACCAAGTTGACAAGCTGGCCCTGAAGTTGAGCCCCGGAATGTATGGAACCAAAGGAGCCTAGCTATCCTAGCTCAGGTTAACTACAGCTATCTGGGACCAGGAAGTTGGCAAATGTCCGTAGGTTTTCCCTGCTACTGCTAGTTGCGATGCCTATGCGGGATTCATGATTAAGAAGTTTCTTTTGTGGGATTTTTTTAAAGTGTTGTAAGAGGACATGGAACCAAGTCTGTTTCAGTGCAAGCTGCGCGACGAGAACGTGCATGTAAAAGGGTTCGGTGCAAGGCCTGCAAGCAATGGCGGACATATTAAATGAAGCACAACTATCACGACAATTTGTTCCTTCTGCTGCTGCCGCAGAGCAGTTGGTGCTGCTGCTCATCATCATGATGACGACGATGGTGGTGATGAGGATGATGCGGAGAGGAGGAGGAGGAGGACGAGGAGGAGGAGGATGGCGCAAATGATGACAATGATTGCTGATCCTGCTGCTCAATATGATGATGAACATGAAAATCATTAGACTCATCTCATCGTAAGCACAAACATGATCGTGATGATCATGATGATTACCTTGATTCTCATTGTGAAGACAAAAGAGATCAAAAGAGCTGAGCAAACATTACTTTCCTTCGAGTGATCCCCACCATGGCCTTTTAAGGCATCTATTCTAACATATATACTGTCAATACTGTCAATGAAACTGTACTACCCTGGCAGCACTAAACGTACGCATCGCAATTCTTTGTGAACGTTTTCAATGTGTCTGGCATTCTATCTGGCATATCTTCTCACATTCTTTCTGGCATTCTATCTGACATATCTTCTGACCGTTTTTTCTGGCATTCTATCTCACATATGTTCTGACATCCTTTCTGGTATATATTTACTCTGACATCCTATCTGACATGCTTTCTGGCATTCTATCTGGCATATCTTCTGATAGTTTTTTCTGGCATTCTATCTCACATATGTTCTGACATTCCTTCTGGTATATACTCTGACATCCTATCTGACATGCTTTCTGGCATTCTATCTGGCATTTTTTCTGACATTCATTCTATCTGGCATCTATTTTGACGGTCTATCTGCCATTCTATTTGGCATTCTGTTTGGCATTCTCTCTGGCATGTGTTCCGGTCCAGGGCCAGTCCACAGCCTGTCCAGGGCCACTCCACAGCCTCCTTAGCTTGTGATGTCACGGGTGGAGTGGCCACTCCACAGCCTCCCGACCTCGCAGTTGAGATTCGGCAGTGCCCACTGCGAGCTACAGTTGAGGTTCGGCAGTGCCCACTGAGATGTGGAGCTCGCAGTTGAAGTCCGGGAGGAGGAAGGAGAAGGAGAAGGAGGAGAAGGAGAAGGAGAAGGAGCAAGTAACTCTGATAAATCTAGAGACCCTCACCTGGCAGGTGGGGAAAAACTCTTATTTTCACGATACACACCAAGAAGACAAACACGATTTTGAAACGAAGAACATGTCTACCCCAGCACATTGGTCATGTTTGAGGGAGGCCATTAGGGAGTGCTCACAGCAACCGACTTTGGTGCCCAACTCTGCTAAGAACAAGGCCCAAGTTGGCTCAAGTGCACCCATCTAACTACAGTTATATTTACCTTTTCAACCGCATCTAGCCTGGTTGTTAACCAACTTAGCCACCGTAAATTGACAGTATGAACCCTGACTGTTGTTCGTTGAATCCGCGTTATTGTTAGTTAAAATCCAACATGTTTAAACGTATAATGGGCCCCCAACGTTGTAACCTTGTAACTATGATGTATGTATTTAACAATGTATCAATGTATCAATGTATGTATGTATGTATGTATGTATGTATGTATGCATGTATGCATGTATGCATGTATGCATGTATGCATGTATGCATGTATGCATGTATGCAAGTATCCACGTATCCATGTATGCATGAATGCATGTATGCATGTATGCATGTATGCATCTATGCATCTGTGCATCTATGGATGTATGGATGTATGGATGTATGTATGTATGGATGTATGCATGAATGTATGTATGTATGCATGCATGGATGTATGTATGTATGCATGTATGCATGCATGCTTGCATGCATGCACATGCATGTATGCATGTATGCATGTATACATGTATGCATGTATGCATGTATGCATCTATGCATCTATGCATCTATGCACCTATGCATCTATGCATCTATGCATGTATGGATGTATGGATGTATGGATGTATGTATGTATGTATGGATGGATGTATGAATGAATGTATGTATGCATGCATGTATGCATGTATGCATGTATACATGTATGCATGTATCCATGTATGTATGTATGTATGTATGTATGCACATGCATGTATATATGTATGTATGCATGTATGCATGTATACATGTATGCATGTATGCATTTATGCATGTATACATGTATGCACATGCATGTATGTATGAATGTATGCACATGCACGTATGTATGTATGGATGTATGCATGTATGTATGTATGCATGTATGCATGTATGTATGTATGCATGCATGTATGTATGTATGTGTGTATGCATGTATGTATGTATGTATGCATGCATGCATGCACATGCAAATATGCATGTATGTATGTATGCACATGCATGTATGTATGTATGTATGCATGTATGCATGTATGTATGTATGCATGTATGTATGTATGCATGGATGTCTGTATGCATGCATGCATGTATGTATGTATGGATGCATGGATGTATGTATGCATGCATGCATGTATGTATGTATGCATGGATGTATGTATGTATGCATGTATGCATGCATGCTTGCATGCATGCACATGCATGTATGCATGTATGCATGTATGCATGTATCTGTTTATGTATGAATGCACATGCATGTATGTATGTATATTTGCATGTATGCATGTATGTATGTATGCATGTATGCATGTGTGTATGTATGTATGCATGTATGCATGTATGTATGTATGCATGTATGTATGTATGTATGTATGCGTGTATGCATGTATGTATGTATGCATGTATGCATGTATGCATGTATGCATGTATGCTGTATGTATGTATGCATGTATGTATGTATGTATGCATCTATGCATGTATGAATGTATGCATGTATGCATGTATGTATGCATGTATGCATGTATGTATGTAGGCATGCATGTATGCATGTATGCATGTATGCATGTATCCACGTATCCATGTATGCATGTATGCATGTATGCATGTATGCATCTATGCATCTATGCATGTATGGATGTATGGATGTATGGATGTATGGATGTATGTATGTATGGATGTATGCATGAATGTATGTATGTATGTATGCATGCATGGATGTATGTATGTATGTATGCATGTATGTATGCATGTATGCATGTATGCATGCATGTATGTATGCATGTATGTATGTATGTATGCATGTATGCATGTATGTATGTATGCATGTGTGCATGTATGTATGTATGTATGCATGTATGCATGTACGTATGTATGTATGCATGTATGTATGTATGCATGCATGCATGCACATGCATGTATGCATGTATACCTGTATGCATGTATGCATCTATGCATGTATGCATTTATGTATGTATGTATGTATGTATGTATGCACATGCATGTATGCATGTATGTATGCATGTATGCATGTATGTATGTATGCATGGATGCATGCATGCATGTATGTATGTATGCATGCATGCATGCACATGCATTTATGCATGTATACATGTATGCATGTATGCATGTATACATGTATGCACATGCATGTATGCAAGTATGCATGTATGCATGTATGCATGTATGAATGTATGCATGTATGTGTTTATGTATGAATGCACATGCATGTATGTATGCATGGTTGCACATGCATGTATGTATGTATGTATGTATGTATGTATGCAGGGTTGCACATGCATGTATGTATGTATGCATGTATGGTTCCACATGCATGTATGCATGTATGCATGTATGCATGTATGTATGCATGTATGTATGCATGGTTGCACATGCATGTATGTATGTATGCATGTATGCATGTATGTATGTATGTATGTATGCATGGTTGCACATGCATGTATGTATGTATGTATGTATGTATGCAGGGTTGCACATGCATGTATGTATGTATGCATGTATGGTTCCACATGCATGTATGCATGTATGCATGTATGCATGCATGCATGTATGTATGTATGTATGCATGGTTGCACATGCATGTATGTATGTATGCATGCATGCATACAAAGTGGCATCTAGAATAGTCATCACCCATGCTGGAATGGACCTCCAAGAAGATATACATGGGGTTGTAGCTACTCAGGTCCCATTAGTTGGCATAAGGCACTTGGCATTCACGTTGGCCAGCAATCATGTCTTACGTTGGAGGCAAATACAAAACCATGTACAGTAGATTTACGTTTCTTAAGTACACAATATGTATGGAAAGAACAAAAACATAGATAATTATTCACATTGGCGTGTGTACATGACGGAAGCCTTTCATTGCGTTGTCCGAGTGTAACGTTTGCGCAAACTTGGACCTAGCAGTCTTGGTTTCTTCAAGTCCATCGCCTCACATCTGCATTCAAGCCGTTTCTGCTTCTTAAAAAAAAAAACAACAACTTCACGTTTTACTGTCTTTACTGGTTTGTAACCCCAGGGAAGTGTAAACCACAACTATCCTTGGCTCGATGCTTACTTAGTTGTATCAACCTGTTGAAACATCTTGTAATTTGGCATACCCTCTATGAATTAAAGTAAGATGGTGATATAATGGGACACTAATAATTATATTGATGAGGATACCCCCTGGTAAACATACCAAAAACTATGGGAGGTCCACCATGAGAAAAGATCATTTCCGGGAAACAAACCCTGACGATTTTCTTAGCTGTGGGATTGTAGTTTTTTGGAAGAAGACCACAAGATGGCACAAACATGCACAAACATAATTATACCAAATTATACCCTATTCTGCCAGTTAAGTTTATACCTACACATGGGTATGGGTCACATTTGCACACGCACTTTTTTTTATCCGGGCCCCTTATGAAAACCGTCATGCTACCACCAAAAACATCACCAAGCAGATTGGTTCAATTCTTGAAGATCTTCTCATATCTGAGAAGTGCCCAATATAACAATTGGTAGGTGAACATTGGAATTCCTTTACTACGCACATATAAAAATTGGTGGAACCCAGTATGGAAGGGAAAAAACCTAAACTTAACCAATGCATGCATAACCTTTTTCATTGACCTTACCCATGTATGTCTACCATTGTGGAAGTACTCCTATGTTCAAAAATATGCAAATAATATGGTAAAAACAGTTGGTTTCTATTATTGGTAACACCCTTGTAATGAGATGATGGGATGTTCATTGTGAGCCCGAGTCTGTTTGGGTACTTTTTCATGGTTTTTGGCATTGGGTTTGCCGCATTATAACCAAGAATATTGGAAAATAGACGCTATTACTGGTTGGTGGTTTCAACCCCCTCTGAAAATTATGAAAGTCAGTTGGGATGATTATTCCCAATATATGAGGAAATAAAACATGTTCCAAACCACCAACCAGATTATATTGGCTTGTGACTGGCAAAAAATACACTCTGGTAATTTAACATAGCTGTTGATTGAAAACCACCATTTTGAATAGGTAAATCCTCTTTTTCAATGGGCCATGCTTCCACAGCAAATTGTATATAGTTAACTTGTCAGAGGATATAATCTCATGATTTTCCCATTAAATCACACATTTTCATCATGAAACCACCAGTTTCCATAATCACCTATAATCATAATATTTCCATTTTCAGTCCTATTCTAGCCACACTTTGTCCTTGATCATCCAACTCTACACCCACTGAGTACACAAGACTCTCCGGTCGTCGCACCAGGCCCCTCTTCGTCCTGGGCTTCGGCCACAGATCGGGCCAAAACACCGCGCCGAGCGGTGCACTTCGCGTTGCGTCTTGCAAGAAGCGCAGGAGATCCTACGGATGTGGAGCTGAAAGGCCGGATCTTTTAACAAATGGTATGTCAAACTAGTATCCTAACTAGGGTAGTTAGTAGTTGCCAGCGCTGTCTGCGGCCTGGTTCCAAATGCGTTTCTTGTTGCGTCATATGCCTGGGGGGTGGGGTGGGGTGGGGTGGGGCAAAAACGTCCAAAAGACTTGCGTCCATACGTCATGCTACATTCCTTCATTATCTTTAGGACTTGGACACACACGTCATGCTACGGTAACAGTATATATATATATGTTAGCAGAGAATTGTTGCTACGCTTGCACATGACGTGGATGGTCGAAAGCTGGCGTGACATTCAAAGATCAAAGCTACTGCAATGCGTGCACAAGAGACGCAAATGTGCATTCTGTGCTGACGGTGCAAGAGCGTGGCAGACAGCAGCAAAGTCATTTGGCATTTCTTGCTATCAGGTATCCCATCAATTTCGTCAATATTGTAAAAACATCTTTGATCCAAGCATTGCCCAACTCCCAAAAAAGGCAGGCCCTCAATGCTTGGACGCCGACTGGACATCCTTGAAGACGGGGCAGCCCAACCAAATAAAAAGAAAACAAAAAAGCAATGAGACTTCCAAAGTAAACCCGCGTTTGGTGAACCGTTGCTATCAGTGTTGCTGGCGAAGAAGCTTAGACAACCTTCCTCCAGGAAAGTTCCTGAAAGAACTCTAAGATCTTGAAGACGAGCCAGCGATGATGGATGAACAAAATAGTTTCCGCCGAGAACATTTTTCAACAAGACAAGAAATACCCTGAATTACACTGGCTAAAACATGGTGAAGAACAAAAACTGCCAGGCCACCAGTGGCGTAGTTCCCTAGTTACCCCAGGGTTAACTAAAAAGAACATGTGGAAGAACCATGGGGAACCCGTTGGGAAAATGATTGCGTTCAGTTCATGGGTTAAACCCACATCTATGTTAATTAGTTTACCCTAGGGTAACCAGTACAGCTGGAAACGAAAATCATAGCAGAAGGGTCCTGCGCAACACTTCCCCATGGGACACCGCGCCGCGACTAAGTCATGGCAAAGTCATTGCGTTTTGTCTTTTTGCAACGGACACCGTGTTTTTAAGAAGACATCAAAGAAGCAAGCGCGTGCTTCGAAAGAGGCATTTCCTATTGGGACACCATGAGCCAAAATAATGGTCAGCAAGCAAGCAAACAAGTAGGCAAACCAGCAAGCAGGCAAGCAAACATGCCGAGAAGGCACACAGGCAAGGGCAGGACACAAGAAGGGGGACAGGGATTGCAGCAATGAATGACTGGCTTTGGGTGATAGAGGTTCAAACGAGGTCCAAATATTTCAAATGATACTGACATTGACCTCTCGGCGCAGCGTCCAGCTGCTGCTGACGTTCCAATGTCTATCTGCATGACCCAATCTCTGCGTCGCAGGGTTCATGATCATACCCAGGTCGCCTTGCCTGGCCAACCATTAGCTGACTGGTCAGCTGATGTGGAAACTCATGCTGACAACTGGTTGAGCACCATCTGCGACCTCGTGCTTCACAACTGATTAGGCCAAGGTATATCATGCGCTGTGTTCCCACAGGCTCTTACTTCTATAAGCTTCCTGCCACTTGGGAGCTGCCCTGCTTATCTGGGCTCTACTTGTAGATGTGTATAGTATACATGAATTGCGATGTGGTGTGCGTTATCATGTTCATCATCATCATCATCAACAACAACATCATCATCATCATCATCATCATCACCATCATCATCAACATCATCATCATCACCATCATCATCATCATCAACATCAACGCTGGGGATTATGGGCCCACGGCACAGCAACGAGAGACAACAATCTGCCTAGGGGGGGGCTCTGGTTTCAGGTAGAGAATGCTCCAGATCCGAACCGTTGGACAGGATACGCGGCTGCAACGTGAACCTGAACACTGGTGCCGTTATATCTACACGTAGTCTAATGACATGCATTTGATTAAATGCATGATATATATATGTATATATATATAGAATATAAATAGATAAATGAATAATATATATATAGGGGTTGCGTCAGAATTCGGGTATGGATAGGCCCCCGGTGATCCAGACGTATGGATCGGTCTGGATCACCTGTGGTTTGGTATGGATCGGGAGTATTGATCGGCCTGTGGGTTCAAGGTATGGATCGGGGCTTTACATTTTGACTCGCAGCCATATGTGTATATATATATATATTTATAGAGAGAGAGAGAGAGAGAGGACATAAGATATCATATAGTCAAATATCATAAATCATAATCATGAAACATACCAAGATTATAATATGTACTTGTGCTGTACAAATGTACCTCAACATACATGGGTATCATACATGGAACAAACTCTGGTTGACTCCTGTGGAGGCTTCAGGGCCACGTTGTCCGCATCCAAGAAGAGACAAACGTCCTGCGGTGCGGTCGATTGAACTGCAGGCACCATTTGTTGATGGGATTTAGTATGATTTACCGGTACACACGGGGACGTAATGATTCAGGATCTATGGGTCTTTTCATCTCATGGGGACTCACCCCGAAGAAAAACTGTGATGTCATAAGTAAATTAATTTGAACTAAATATATAATGGCTATCGGTCAACCATGTGGGTGCCCCTTATTGGTTCTGAATCGCTCAGAAAAACACGACCCAAATTCCGTTGATCTTAGTGGTACATGTTTGGGCCCTGAGACGTGACGGGAAGCTGAGTTTGGCATGAATGAAAATTTACCCAACACATATAGACGTCCATGAGACTATCTATCTCATCCACCCAGTAGAAAAATGAATATATATAGTGAAATGATGTTAAATAAATATATATATATATATACCATAAATAATCCCCGTGTGGTGCCGAGGGGGTGGAACCCCCCCCCAAAAAAAAAAAATGCAGGGGCCTAAGAACAAAATGCCAGTAAAATGAGAAGGCATAAGGTAACATAGGATAATCCAAGCAAAATACAATCGACAAACACAAAGAGAATATGGCGTCGGGCCCCCCCACCTGGCAACTGTTGGACGTCAGGCGCCACTATTTTTTTTCGTTATATTGATTTTTATAGTTTCTTAGATCGTTGATAGACATTTGTACAGTATGATATGCATATATAATCATTACAGTTTCAGAACTTAATTCATCTCTAGCATTTTTGTTATACATTAAGATTATATAGGATTATCGTTCTTACTCACGATCATTTAATCTTTATGTGTCATTGTGTTTCATATTCCTTTTTCACAGCACACACTCCTGCTAGAATCGAATTTCATCGACAACAACTGCTGTTTCAGTTTCATACGCTCCATAATGTCCAAGTGATTCCAAATCTCTGGAAGGTTTCACAGAATGATCAGACCGTTCACAGCTGTGCATCTTTGCTATCATGCTATCCCTGTCACTTAACTTGATGGGTTGGGCCCCTCAAAAAATAAAATGCACCCACAAAATAAAATGCTGGGGCCTGACTCCATTTTATTTTCAGATTTGTTTGATTTTTTCTTTTTTTTAAGGGGGTCCTGCCCCCTCATTCTCTTGAGGTACACCATAGGAGGATATACATATAATTACTATAATGTATTTCTGATATCATCACGGATATTTCATCATATGTCATGCAAATATCACCCAGTTCATGGTGCCACCGACCTGTGTGCGGGGCCAGGTCTCCGGACACAGCCGCTGAGCAGCAGAATCAATGGTTTCAAAGCGTAGGCTCTGAGCCTGGCGCCATGGTTTGGAGCTTGGGAAATCTTGGGAAACCCGGCATGGCGCCATGGCTACCCTCTGGTAAACGTTTACAAAAAACTATTGAAAATGGCCATAGAAATAGTGGATTTACCCAGCTATAAAATGGTGGATCTTTCCATAGTTATGTAAACGTTTACCGAAGGGTATCTATGGCTTACCCTCTGGTAAATGTTTACAGTTTGCGAACTGGAAAATCACCATCTTTGATAGGTAAATCAACTATTTCTATGCCCCATGGGTTCAATAGCTATGTTAAATTACCAGCGGGTATGTAAGTCTTCTGTTAAGGAAACACTGGATTTTTTTTTTGGGGTTCGAAAACTATGACAACTAATGGTTTGCTGCAAGTGTCCCCACCCGATTAATTCTCTCGTTACCCTGAGTTAAACCCACGTATCCTATGGGCAACAAGCGTCAAACTGTAAATTTTGAACTATCAAACAGGGCTCCCAACAGCCCAAATATTTTGGGAAGATAGATGAAGGTAAATTGGGTACATAAAAAGGCCTAATCACCAATTACCACCCCCCAAAAAAATGGTTATCATTCCATATCATCTCTGGAGCAAATCCTGGATCGGATTGATTATAGGCTGTTGAGGTCATCTTGCACAGTGAATGATCTTAAAAATGCTACATCTTTGAATGGGTTGCTAGGGGTTCCCATATGGGGGGTTCCTAAAACAGGGATAGCCCTAAATCATCCATTTTAGTAGGATTTTCCACTATAAATCATCCATTTTGGGGATCAAACATTTATGGAAACCTCCATATCACAATGCCCATGAAACATCATTAAATACCGTTAAGCGATGTACCCACTGTAATTCACAATTTGGCGGATCACCCCACGAATTGTCACCGTTTAGTAAGTGGCGTTATAAATTAAATGGTCTATAGATGGTGTAACCCAGGAATCAGGGACTTGTTAATCAGTGTAAGATTAACAAGTTACTATGCTGGATGATCCTTGAAGTAAAAAACAACTTAGCAAACATAAATCACACAAATCAACTCTTCAATGGATTGGCTTAGGGGAAAAAAGGAAAACCCTATATTTCATGGGAAATCTATGGGGGTTTACATTTGGGGGGGTCGGTTGCCCCCCCCCATAGAGTAGATACAAAATACAAAACACAACCATTTCACTACAAAATGCAGTGCCAGCCTGCTGCAAGGAGTCTACAACATGCTGTGCTAGGCCAAAAATGGAGCTCTACAAAATGCATGATGGAAATTAGAGACCTCAAAAAATAGCATCATTTTTTTAAGTTGTGAATGACATGCATTTTGTAGAGGGGCATTTTTTGCCAAAAATGTGGAAGTTCAAAAAAATCACCAAGCATTTTGTAGAGAAAGTGAACTTTCCAACATCCAGCCCTCCCCAGGGATACCCACACTCTCAGAGCACCTGCTGCTTTTGAGATCTTGTCTGCGCATGTCTGCGGTTTGTTCTGTTTTGTATTGTTTGCTTTCAACAGCATTCAACAGCATTGAATCACATCAAAGTGGTTCAATCTCTTTGATAAAGATTGGACTGGATCTAGTTGATCCTGAAACATTTGTCCCGTGCCTGCATCAAAGACAGAACAAATACCTCAAGTTTTATCAAATTAATTGAAATGAATTATGTTGTGGATTGTTATATATTGTTATGGAAGGTTTTCTGGGAACAAATGACCCGTGAGATCCCCTGAGTATCTTGAAAAGATCCTTTGGATCCAAGATCACTTCGGTTTCTCTGAATTAGGTTCTTGCGAACCACCTTTTTTCTTTCTGGTGGCAGCAACAAAATCTGCAATGTCTTTCAGGATTCTCAGCCAACCTTGTCTCCTTCTCTCGCCTTTGCCTGTCATGCTCTGGATGATGGTGCTCAAGTGCCTGTAGACAGTCTTGCCGTAGGCGTCTGCTCGTTGAGTTTGAGCGTACCTTGCACTCAAAAGAAGCACAAATAACAGAGCTTACTGATCTCTACAATATGAATGCCCCTCCAATTGTCCTACAAAATGCTACTGCGTGTTCCCATGTGTTTTAAATGTGTTAAACTGTTATCACAACGTATCTTGCCGAATAAGAATGCTTCTATCATCCCATCTTCGAGGATAATCTAAGTTCAAAACCTCTACAAAATGAGTGCACCCACCTCTGCTATCTACAAAACGCAGTTCTTATTTCGCATGTTTTTGAAAGAGAACCATATATATATAGCCATATATATCCATGTACATCCATATATTACGTAACACATACTAACACAAGGTAGACCGATATCCATCTCTATTAGATTGAATTGCACCATCTCATCCTCTACAAAATGCCAAGACGCATGGCTTCCACCGCATGGCCAGACGTATTTAACAACTCCGGCCAGCTGAAGCTATCTGCATTCGGAAATTTCATCCTACATTTCCCCTCACTGTCAAAGACTGGTGCCGAAGAGAACTCCTGCAGGTCGATTTCGTAAATGTGCTCCATGATGGAGCAAATGGCTTTCCGTCCTTCCGGAGTACGTCTGATGTCTTGCGGTCCTAACTCATCAGGCGCTTTGATCTCTGGAATATGCCCCTTGGACTTGGATTTCCCTTTCTCTGCGTCCTCCTGTTTTTCATGTTTTTTGACATTGTGTTTGGACACTTTTTTCTTTCCATCTTTTTTTCCCACATCTTTTCTCCTACGCCTGGCCCCAAAGCGTTTGAAAGCAAACTTCATGCTCCCAGTGCCTGCCTTTTTCGCACCTCGAACCATTGTTGGCTGAACACGCCAGCGCTTGATCCCTTCAAGCTTGGCAAGCACGTTGCCTGACTCCTCAGAAAGTTTCACCTTGAAGAAGCCATCTCCGCTCTCTGGCTCCGTACCTAGGCTAATTATGGCCAACCAAGAAACCAGTCTACAACATGCTGTACTAGGCCAAAAATGGAGCTCTACAAAATGCATGCTGGAAATTAGAGACTTCAAAATACATGCATGACAAACCATCTGTGTGAAAAATAAATAAAAATAAAACTCTAAAGCACTCTACAAAATGCATGTTCCATTTTCTTCTCTACCTTTTGGGTGTCATGTATCCTGATTTCATCATACATTCTCATTCTTTCTAAGGCCTTTCTACCTCACCTCTTTTCTCTACAACATGTATTTCCACAAGATCATGCTTACCAAATGGTGTGAAACCATCCCAATCAATCCCAGTGCATCTGAGGTGCACTCTTCTGTGTCCAATATGCAAACCAAGGATTCGACACGTACCACCCATGCGTTCGACAGGCTTGAGCACTGCCAATCCACACTGCTGTCATCCTGAAGCAACGCTTGTGCAGCAGGTCTTTCAATTTGGGAGGGTTAAAACTTCTTGGATGTGTGTATGTATAATATAATATTAAAAACACATGTGACTATCACTGATTACGTATATACAAATACTATTCTCATGGGTTATGCATATGTATGCATATGGAAGCAAATCTATGCAAATCTAAGTTTGAAATCTTGTCATCTCTCAGGAGTATGTGCAACCCAATGGTTCAATCACATGTGGCCAGCACTGGCTGGCACTGTCCTCTGAGACTAAATCCAAGGAGATCGCTCTGAATGCCATGCAGGAGTTTATGTGGCAGGATCCAGAGATGATTCTGGGCTGCCGAACTCCTTTCCATACTGACATCACCAGGCCAATCTCAAGCTGCGGCTCAACGGAACAGGTTGCCGGCAGCATGAAGACGACCACTTGGCCTGTCCTGGGCAGGCCCCCCAAAATCTCTACAATTTGACTGGTCAAGTCTAATTACACTACACTTTGATTGCAAAGAGTAGCACAAGGAAAATGTAGAAAAAATGATGGCACATGCTGAAATATGCTGCGAGCATTTTGTAGAGTATTGCCAGGCTTACATACCGAACAACTATTTGCATCCATTCTCCAGAAACAAAAGCCAAGCTGCTCAATCCTCTCAGGAACAGCTGGAGGAAGCTCCAGTTCAGCATTTGCCAGGACCACCAGCTCGCGCCACTTAGCCAGCCTTGTCGTTCTGCTTTTGTACTGGGGTGTCTCTCGTTCTGATTCCAAGCGAGCCAGCAGGCGTTCGTTGTACCTGAAATGGAAACAATGATTGATAAAACACCCAACATACATTGAAATTTCCCAACACATTCATCCACTGAAGAGGCCATGTTATCAACTCATTGATTATTCGATATCTTTGGGGATTTTTTGGAATAAATAAATTTAGTTATATAAATGATGTAGATATTTACTTGTAAATTATTGATAATTATTATTGTGAATTCATGTAAATTCACATTGTGGGAAGTTGAATGATGTGGATCTTGCCAGCCCATTTTGGTTTACAATTTAGTGAGCACAACCTTTTTACTACAAAATGCTTTTCTGGGCCAAAAAGGGATACAATATGATAAAATGGAAATAATACAGGCCAGACACTGGTGCCAGTTGAGGCTTTTTGCGGCCCGTCGAGAATTCTCGGCATTTGGAATCCACTGACAATCACATCCTCCTGGAGCACTGCGCAGTTTCACGGCCAGTCGCCATAGGTTGTTGAAGAAGTCACCAGGCCGGGCCAATGCCTCTGAAAGTGTCGAGGGAAGCCCTTGAGAATCAATGCCCTCAGATGGTGCAGACTCCGGAGAAAGCACAGCCTTCAATTCCTCCTTGTCAAACAAACCCTTCATCTCATGATCATCCACCTGCTGATGCTCATCCTCTTCTGTCTGACTTTTCTCCGATGCCTGCTCCATGTCGCCCAAGATCTTGACATCAGCTTGCAGGGTCTTGAGAAGTTTCATGCACTCGTTGGACTCTTCCTCAGGCTCCTCCTCCTCATACTCCATTTCATCCTCTGCTGGGCCCTCTTCACCAGAACCAACTTGTCCCTTGAGACATGCTTCACGGTAGCTCGATTCGAGCTGCTCAGCAGACTGACCACTGATCTTGGAGGCAAACGCAAGGGCTGCTCGATACCCGCGTCCGCAACAGTTTTCAAACCTCTGAAGCTAATCAAAGCCTAAAAATAAAATATCTACCAAATGGCCAACACAACTCTCAATCACTACAACATGATTTCCAAAAAAAAATATCAACAACGAGCTGCTGCTCATCTGTGAGTGGAGGCTCCCCAAGTCCTGCAGGCTTCTGTTTCTCAAGTTCCCGAACCACCTTCAATGCGTCTCTGGAGCCAGCCTGCCAGTATGCTCTACAGCTCAATTGAGCTGTAGAGCTTTGGTTGCGAAGGGTTCCAAAGAATTGCTCGATTGCGAGCTCTGCAACTCTGCAACTTCCGTATTTCCATGGATTCATCTCCGGAGACTTTGTGACTCCGATCACAATGGCAGCCAGGCAAACCGACTGAAGGTTGAAGGCCGTCTGCCCTGCCATAAAGCAGCTGCCCGTAGGCAACCCCGATTTCGTGCACTTCAGGGTTGCCAGGGCAGCGAAAAGATCAATGGAAACAAAACCGCTCACTGCAGTTTCCACACGTTGCTCCAGATTGAGGGACTTCGTCAAAAGTGGGGCAATGTTCAAAGCCACCTGCAGACTGTGCCAAACCCAAACAACTACAAAATGACCGAGCAAAGAGGATATCTCTACATTTTGCAAGGAACATATGACCATAATATGATCATATCACACCATAACTTCAACAATATGTTCCAAATTTTAACATGCAGATGCATTTTGTAGAGAATATCTTGGCACCCCCAAAATGTACTGAAACTATTTCCCAAGAATCAACTAAGTTGTGGCATAAGGCACCTCGCAATGCCCAAGGAACCCTCCGCGCATTCATTGGCCCGTCCTCAAATCTGAAGTCAAAGAAAATGCGACTTCAAGTAATATGAACAAGTTCTATTTAGAAGTGTCATAGTAGAGTGTTAATATCACATGAAGTCAAAAAAATAACTTGTTTTGATTCATCGATGGATATCATGTTTCAAATCATCCAAGACCTGAATCCAATTAAAAGATATTAAAAACAAACTGCTGGCTAGAATCCGCTTCACGGACCAAAAAGAAGGGGTTCATCAGCAAAGCCTGATGCCGGTCTGACATCGGCTGCTCCCTTCCCAGCGCCGCTGGAGGCAGGCCCATCTCTCTTGCCTGCACCATATCCACGAAGTAGCTGCCGTACCACAATGTTCTAAGATAGCTTGAAAGTTGTCCTCCCGAGTTCTTCGAGGCATGGCCTGGGATCCAGCAAGGGTTGCGCAATGGCAAGGCTGCATTAGTTGCCCAAAACATGCTTAGTAAAAATGCATAAGGTTGTGAGAGCAGAAACATATCAAAGGTATTCAAAGGTCTCAATACTACAGTATGATACATCACAACCCTGTTCTCTACAAAATGCAAAACTTTAAGAATAAATATTATCAAACATTCTCTCAGGCACACACACCAGGAATTCCCCAAATGGCAGAGCCCTTGTGCATGCATATCTTGATTGGCAACCTTGGGAGAGGGTGCTTGGGCAAGTCTTTGAAGCTGATCTCGTTCCAAAACGGGAGAGTCTGAATATCACTCATCGGAAGCGACTCATGCTGTCCATGAAGAAGTTTCTTGGTGAATTGGTGCGTCCCATGACTATCGCAAATCACCCCCTTGATGAGATCGTCGCATTCATTCAGAACTTGACCAACAAGTCGCGCCATGTAGAGATTGCCTTTCAAGCTGCCCAACGCACCAGAAAAGTTGTGTTCCACAGGCAAAGATGCCACAGACATTGGTACCTTTTTTCTGGCACTCGGATCCCAAAGTAAAAATTCGCACATGGTCGTGCCCTTCTTGACCGACGATGCATCGAACTCCTCTGTCAACTCCAAGAAACACTGCTCAGGGTTCTCTGGGCACCAAACGCCCCCCACCATGCCTCTTTGCGAATGCAGCTGGAGCTGCGCAAGAGAGGCCGTCAGGTACGTGCAATCGAATGCCAAGAAGAGTCGACCTCAATCGAGGATGTCTGCATGTGTCACAGCAAGGCATTTTGTAGAGATTACACACGGCTACATCTTTTTGTAGGTTCATGTAGCTTCCATATGCTTTCACCGTGTTGATTCCTTTAAATTTCTTGCTGCAATGACACGCAACTACCTGAGAGAAACAGAAGCAGCTACGCAAGTTGTAGACTTTTTTTTTGTACCAACTATTTTGTAGAGGAACCAAAGTAAAAAGTAAAAACCAAGACACGTTTGGGAGCCAGCTGTGCTCGAACATAGCGCTGATCTATCAGGAGGAAGTTCTGCTGGAGCACTTCTGGCCAACATATGGCCAAGGCAGGAATCGGCAGGGAGTTCTCTGTTAGCACATCGAAGCTGATCCTGTGACTGTCCTTGGCAAGTCCGAAACGCCGTGCCAAAGCGTTGTTGCCTGCAGCTACAGCCAACTGTAGCCCTGCATCTCTGATGAGAGATCGCTCCAGGTCACTCTCTGCAGAACGTCTTCCGTTCATGCAATGAATTCCTCTCCCCTCCTTCTCCAACTTCCTCTGAAGCTGTAAAGTGAGTCCTTGAATGAGAGGATGCCCGGAAAGCTTGCCAGAAATGCATCCAGCTGCCAGTTTGATCTGCACCAGGTCCTCGTCACTGGCTTCGCCTCCTGCTAAAATGGAGCTCAATTTGCTGCTGATCTCTGCCAGGTGGTCAGGCACTGAGCTAATGTTGATTTGAAGGCACGGCTTCACCACAGTGGCCACAAAATCCTTCAGGGTGTTGGTCATGTGTGGATCACACAAGAAGCTGGCTCTCACAAACTGCTGCATGTGGTGAGTGGACAACTTCAAGGTAGCCTCAATTTTTTTCTCGTACCCCTTGTACATGTTCGTGCTCTTGATCTTTGCCATGAGCTCGTCCAATGCCGCTTGGCCATGGAAGAGCCTGCAATTGAGGTTAGAAGCTGCCCAGTACTTGATCATGAAACGGAGAACATTTCTGATCACTCCAGTCCTTTCACCGAGCTTCTTGCAAGTGGGACAAGCGGGCGTCTCAAGCTCATCTTCCTGCTCAACTTCTTTCTCACAGTTGTGTGCCTGGATTGTCCATGTTCCCTGAGATGCATTCCTGGTATAGACATGCTTGGCATGCTCTTCGAAATTGCACATGGATCCCCAGATTGCCACCTCATCCCTGTAGGCGTACAAGAAATTGCCGCTCATCGGGTCTGCGATGGAAAGTCCATTGCAGGTTACCGTCGCTTTCTTTTCTGCCATCACTTCCTCTTTCTTCAAAGCTTGGACATGTTGGTTGCTGGACAAATGCCGGGTCACAAAATGTTTGACACTGTCAAGCCTGAATCTGTCGGCCTCTCCCACCTTTCCATTCGGCCACATTGGGGATGTACACAGGCTACATCTGTAAGGGACTCTTTTGCCATGGGTTCCCAGCGGCAACAGGGAGATGCAGTCAACAGTGCTGATGTACTTCTCGATTGCGATGCGCTCAGCATCTGGATCCAACCTTCTTTTCTTTGCAGGATCAGAAGACCCCAGCTCATCCAATGTCACGTCTTCAGGGTCTGCTTCCTCCTTAGGAAGAGCCACATGTCCTGACCCAGAGAGCCGCACAGGCCTGTCCCCACTCTTGCACTCCTCAATCGCCTTGCGCAGGTTGTCAGATTCGAACTTGTACTTCGCCAACATGCTGGCACAAATCCCGCAAGTGATTTCCTTCTCCTCTGCCAAGAGATTCTGCAAGTTGGCATAGGGCTTGGGGTGGCAAATCTGGACCTTCTTGTGGGCTTTGTTCCTGCAGAAGATTCTGCATTTTTTAGGGCTCTAAAATTTGCGTAGGGTTTCTGAATACAATGCCTCCAAAGATACGAAACAAAATGAAGGGCAACTACCCCCTCAAAAGTTTCAGACAATCTCTTTTACAAAATGGCTCTTCACCACTGGAATATCTACAAAATGCATAGTCCAGCCTGTTGTGGAATTTCGCAAAAGCAGGCCAGGTCAACCCGAGGTCTGCGAGATAGGCTCTCACTCCAGCCTTCACCACCTCTGACTCTGAAATCTCCTTCCGTTTGCACGCTCGAGCATGATGTTTGCGTCTCACACCTCTGCAGTCCTGTTTCCAAACAGGATGTTGTGACCTCTATCGGAAAACTGGGGTCAAGCCAATACAAAGGGTAGTGAACATGTTTGCCAATCTGATCTGGGGTTCTTTGATGTTCATTGATTTGGATTAGATTGATTTAAATCAAGAAGAATCCACAGTATTGGGTCCTCAGCATCTTCATCCAATTCTAAAGCACAATCTTTGTCATCATCCTGAGTGGCATTCCGAGCTTTCCTTTTCTTTGGCTCACCTTCGGGGTTGGAACCTGGTGCCTTGAGATTGGATTCTTCTTGCTTGGGCTTTCCAATTGGAGCTGCCCTTGTCTGATGAACCCGTTTCGGAGCTTCCGAATTCTTGGGCGGAGATGGCTGACTCAAAGGAGGAGGGCCCTTTGGAGGTTGGCTAGGTGTTGCTGGGGCAGAATCGTGTTCTATGTTGGGAACCATATTGGGAGGAATTTCATCTTGCAATCCCATGGCAGAGAAGACATTCTGCCAGACAGGAACTTTGGAGACATCGATCCACAGCTGCTTCAATTCCTTGGGTCGTGGCTGGCTATGGACCAGACCATGCATTTTGTAGTGCAGTCTATATGGACATGCATTTTGTAGCCAATGTATGCCAATGTATTAAAACGTAGTAAAACCATGCATTTTGTAGTAAGACCATTGGCCAAGTAAGATAAGGATCTTCACGCAGTTTCTGAACATCAGCCTTTGATGACATCTGAGCTTTTGCACAAGGGCCACCCTCAAGTGCCAACAATGACCAAAGCGCACAATTGCCATCAGAAGGCACTATCCCAACGTGAAAGTCCAAACGCATCATCAGCTGCACGAACTCCAACTGTCGTCTACAGGACATGAGATATTCTCGGTGACTTTCTGCAAGCTCATCTTCGGAATCATCATCTGTGTCTGGCTTCGTCTCTTCCATCGTCCGGACTCTTTTGACCATCTTCACCAGGCTCTTCTCAGCCACAGTTTCCCACATGGCCTCTCCCATTGAAGCCTTGACAAACAATGGAACAAAGTGGTTCAACTGTCGAAACGACCCCCTCTCATAGTTGGCCATGAGTGATGCCAAACACCATGCGGTAGCGTGCTCAGGCTTTGGAGATTCCTTCTGCCCTTGCACTTCGGCATCTGGAAAAATAGCCCCCAAGATTTGAGACAAATTCTTCACTGTCGGAACGTCTTTAAACTCATCATCGTAGTACAGAATCAGGATATCTTTCTCTCGCCGTCGGGCTAGGAGTGCAATATCTAAGACACCAAGGTAGAAGCCCGGCTTGGTTACAGTCTCAGCATAGGCCACCTGTTCAGTGTATCTGTTTATGCCATGGTACAGCCTTTTTGTAGTGAACCCTCATGGTTTCTCCTTTGGGTAAAACCATAGCTGAGTTCGAACAGAAATCATTTTTTTCATGAGAAGCCAAAAGCAAATTTGAATGTGTTTGATCCTTTCACCTCTCCCCACTATTGCAAATGAGCAGCCATGAATTTTTCCACTGCTGGATCTCCACTGGGCATTGCAGCACCTCTGCTCGTCATGTCTCTTCATGAAAAATTATCGGCAAGTTGACAACACACCAAACCATCCTATTTCCTTTCCACAAACTCACTTTGTAGTAATAGAACTGTTGAACAGCAATTTGTAGAGATTGTCACCGAAGGTCTGGCCTGGATCTTCAATCTTCGCATGTTCTGCCTTTTCTATATCCTCCTAGCCAGTGAATGGAAACTAAATATCAGGTTGGAGCTTCTAACTGGACAACCAATGTAAGTTCATGATAGTCAATGAAGGTTTCAAGAATTGGACACAATGTGCGAAGAGAAGGCTGGCTCCTCGTCAGCGTTGGAATCCTGCATTGCTTTTGTTTTCTTCTTTCCTTTGCCATTTCCTTTGCCTTCTTTTTTTTTGACTTGGCTGTGACCTGGTGCACCTTTCGGTGAGGCTTTCTTTTTTGGGGTGCGCTTTGCTGTTGGTGTTCCAGGGGTGCGTCTTCTCGATGGTGTTGGCGCAATCAGTGGCGGCTCTGGTTCATCTGTTTTGTTAGCATTGCTTGCTTCTTGCGGGACTTCCCTGTATGGAGACTCTGGTTCATAATCCAAGGTGTTTCTATTTTCAATTTCATCTTTGTCAGTTGGGCTGTTCAAAAACATGAACGCAGCGTTTTGGTTCATGAATTCGTTCCACGCAAAGGTGTCATTGGGCTCCAAGAATCTCTGCCGGTCTGCTTCTGCCTCCCGGAAGCAAAAGAAAGACTCTACAAAATGATACAAAATGACATTACTCGTAGTCCAGAGTCCCCTATCCATTTCTATCTACACATGCTACTACCAAATGACCAAAAGCTTCCAAAACCAACATGCCTCCCGTCGCAGTTCATCGTGCGGCATAGGGTCATTGTCAGCATCCAAATGTCTTTCCTGACAGATCTAGAAGATCCCCAACAAAAACAAAGAAGACTCTCCCTACAAAAAGGTGTCCCTTTCCAATAACTCTACAAAATGATGTGCTCAACCCCGGTCCTGTATTGAACCAACATCCCAGAAAAGCATGGAAAAGCATGACGTCCAGGGATGGAAGGCCCTGTTGTGGGGGGTACCCTTGTCGGCCACATTCGGCCACCAAAAATGCATCAGATTAGCAACGAAGTAGTAAGAGATTGATCACTTTGGGGCTCCTGATATTTTTGCCCTTTTTGATGATTTCTCGAGATCGTTTCTGGATTTTTCTGGCAAGAAGTCAGAAGCTTCTCTTGAATGCTCT
>Ga0126342_10003473_pt1 | contig 26068 bp, 21 predicted proteins | sample Cyp1metagenome_FD_92528 | JGI IMG/M metagenome (GOLD analysis project Ga0126342, IMG submission 92528) | Coral microbial communities from Lord Howe Island, Old Settlement Bay, Australia - Cyphastrea 1 metagenome | ecosystem: Host-associated > Invertebrates > Cnidaria > Coral ... | reverse complement strand
TCTCTCTCTCTCTTTCTCTCTCTCTCTCTTTATCTCTGCCCCCTCTTTCTCTCTGTGGTTGCAAGACACATGTCATCTGATGCCCTTTACCAAATATTCTCTTCTTGATCAATCTTACTTTTTTCACACCATATCTTTCACACTATTCACCGACTATCTTTTACGACTACCATCCTCAGAGCTGCTTGAAAAACATTTTTTTCGCTCTCGGGCCAACCGTCGTCTAGTTGTTCTTCCCACTGCCATGGTTGAGGGTCTCCTTACCAGAGAGGGAGTTGTCCACAGGGGCCTGGCGAAAGTCACCCGGCCGAGGTAGGAATGGAGACCGTGGTCCATGAGTTTGTTCACGATGTGACCGAGGAGTGTAAAGATACGCTGGAGGAGCAGCGCGGAATGGTCGAAAGTGGTGATCCAATCAGTTCCAAGTGCGTGTTGTCTCTGTGGTGTTCTGGGATTTCCCCAAATAAGGTACGACTATAGTCATAATATGAATAATATGTTACAATTATGATCAATTATGGCTAGGTTCTAGTTCTAGTAATAGTTGAGGGGGTGCAACAGTCTACAGAACAAAAGCGGCCCTGGTGGATCAGATTCTTTGGCTCAACCAACCACCAACTTTAGGGAGCGACTTGCAGGAGGTCTGTGGACACGTGCGCTACAGCAAGTGGTGTAATTTATGCCTAGCTCGGCATCAACACATCCTCAACAAGAGCACTTGCAGCGTTCTTTGGTTCGAACGGTGAGAAAGTAAGGGCACAAAGTTGAGCACCGATTTTGTTGCTTCGCAAGGTAATTCAAAGCGGAATATGGATTTTTGATGATTGTCGGATATGTTGGCTCAAAGTGTGGTCCTGAATCGAAACTCCAAGCGATTTGGAAGTAAGCACAGTCCTGTAAATGACGTCCATGTGATTTCGATATATTTGGATTCGAATAAAGAAATGCAGAGATACAGATGATACAGTTGTGGGTGTAGGATGTTGTAGGAAATTGATCTTACACAGGTCCTCATACTTTCGGTCCAACTCCCAGCATCGACTATGGACACTTTTGGATTTGGACCCGCAGTTCTTCATAAACTGAAACTATATGTGTATCAAACACACACACACACGTACACACTTTATATATCTTTATAATATATCTTAAGTATATACACATTATGTATAGATATGACATGATATACAATCATTTCCATGACGTATTATTGACACGAGACATATAGACATCATACATCTCCGTACATAGATCTATACATTCACACACCCTCTGTCCCCCTGAATAAAATTGGCAGCGACCTCATCATCATATCCGTATCCTCTTCCCATTGGTTGATTAGAGGCTTCTTCCCAGCAGTAACTAGGTGAGAATCAATCATATTGGATGGAGGACATATATATATATAGAAATATTATACATGAATATGTACATTGCTGTTATGTTATTTACAAACTAACAGGGTTCTTCCCAAACAGGCCCCTCTGTTTTCCTACTTTAGGACGTCATATTTCCTTCAGCGGGACTCGTTTCCGCAAACGGTGAGGCAGATGCTAAGAGCTACTGTCCTGGCATTGGCTTCCCCTTGTGCACCTCCGACTCTAAGAACTACGACTGTTGGCACATGAACCTTGGGAGAAAGACGAAAGGACAGCCGGGGTCTGGAGCCAACAAGGTCCTAAGGTGGGGAAACGGTCATATTATGATGGGGGTTTAACTGAACATGGGGGGATTTCACATGATTTTCACAGCCATTTTATGGGCATTTTACCATCACAAACGTGGGTTTACTTACGTTTGACGGATTTTGGTTGTCCAAAAATGTGGGACCTTGCCATGAATGGGAAACATGAGGTGTTGAAGCATCTTTTTTTTTTTGGGGGGGGGTACCGGGTATTTTCAGAGAAACCCATTTAAATAACCAAGTTCCAACAAGCAGGAGTACCTTGGTCGGCAAGACTGGTGTGGATTGTGAGGCAGGTGCGGATGCACATTGTTTACATCACTGTGATATATATATATATATATACATATATGTACACATAATATGTTATACAACATCTACAGCTGTACAGGTTACAGATACTTTACACATTTTACATGCGATATATATATATATATATATAATAAATATTTGTATATATACATTATACACTTTCTATACTATATGTTGTAGATGGATGGATTGATGAACGGAGGGACTGATGGATGAATAGATGGATGGAGAATATCCAATAAGATAGGAAAGAAATAAACAGATACCTAGATAGATTGAAAGCGATTTATGATTTCGTAAATTGATAGACTGATTTGATAAATAGCTTAGCTTAGAATAGCTTGCTTAGATTGCTTTGCTTTGCTTAGCTTGGCTTAGATTAGACTAGAGATAGGATAGATTCGATTAGATTGGGTTAGATTAGATCAGATTCTATTTGATTGGATTAGATCGGTAGGTAGAACACACCACACCAGACTCTCCAAGCACCAGGACTTTGGTTCTCCACTTTCCGTCGCTTACTCAGTACTCGGTCCGTGTGAAACAAGGGAGAAAAACCTCGAGGAGATGGCCCCTTTTAAACATGGCGAACAACATGTTGAGACTATGGGATTATATGGGGAAAAACATGCTTAAACTATGGGACAACTATGGGATTGGATGGGATTGGTAGTTTTGTTCCCTAAACGAAATGTCTGGGAAAGATCTGGCTTTTTATATGCTTTTCTCACATCGTCTATGGCCCAAGGTGATACGGGTGGGAAAACCTTGGTGAGTTGGCCACGACCTCCACCGAGGTGAAGGCTACTGCGATGATGAGTCGCCAGATGCCTTTTGTAGTTGGAAGGTGCCGCATTTCTTTGTCCAAAAGGGAGATATTTCATCACCAAACTATGGTATAATTATGTAATATTATATATATAATGACATGTGATATAAACATATTGATTGTGTATGATGGGTAACGTATACATATATATATATATATACATATATCATGTTATACAAACCATTTAGGCATGGATAGCAAACATTTGGATTTGTGCCAAAAGGTGGGGGAGAACCAATAGTGACAAGGAATCCATGGGGCGTTTGTTGTCGATCCTCCATCACCCACCTTTGAGGAGGAACCTCGTGACCCATGGCGCCACTTCCACTGAACTGGGGCAGTTGTACAATGGGTGTTTTGGAAGATCATTTTCCCTCTGAAAATTGCCATTTATGAGTGGTAAATCCCTTGTTCCATTATTATATAGTTGGTTACATATCCCCGCACAATGGTCACTGAATTTCCAACAATTTCATACAATTCGCCCATTTTCCCAGCCATGTTGATGATTAAATCCATTTTTGGGGGTACATCCCTCATTTTCAGACCCACATGGGCCAGGTGCTGTCGTCCAAAACCATCCAAGAGGAGTGCGTCAAGACGCGTTTGAGGGACACCGTGGAAGAGGAAGGTGCTGAGTGTCGCTTGGACTAGTGGTTGACTCCGGCTGAAGGGATATATAACTGCTAAACAAGTGGTTGTACAAGCCTGCAAGATCCGAATCTAACTATATACAGGAAATGATGGTTGGTGGTTGATTGGAACAGTATAGAGACCGAACCTAGGGCTAGGGGATTTAATCATCAGAAGTGAGTTTTACCGCCAAACATGGGGATGTGATTGAAAAATGATGGTTGGTTGAGTGCTTATTATATGAAGTTATACCATTTTATACTATGGTTTATTTGGGACTATATTTTATAAACCAGGATGGAAATTCCTTTCGACAAACTGTTACACAGGGATGATATGGTTTTCGATGCAGCTCATGTGTTGAATCTTGAATCGTCCTAGAAGTGCAGCTGGTTTGGGCCTAGAATATTGTGTATAGAAGTCACTCCAAGTGCCTAGAAATATGTGGCTTCAATCACATCCTGTGCCGCCAAGAGTCTTTATTTTTGGTGAATTAAGCAACTTGTGAGTAGCCCCCAAGGTTTAACATACCTTAGGCATCCCGAACTTGGGATACTCGTTGTACCCTTAGGTAATCCTTCTCAAAATCAAACATTGCAATGCACAATTCTCCAAAATCAAGCATATATTAATATATATATACACATACATGTGACATTACAACTAATTATAACATATATGTATATTTATAGTATATTATATATATATATATATTATTTTTTGCTACTACGTACTATCTTTTTAACAGTATAGTACATATAATCATGATATGTATATATATACACATATAGATACTACATATAATGTATATGTAGCACAAACTTTTGCAAGGACTTATTACCATCCAAATTTCTTTCCCCAATTGGCCGGATTGGACCATGACTTCTGCGTCTCGCGAAACGTAGATTTTGGGCAGTTCATTCGGGATTAATGGACAGACTGAACTGACCAAATGGCTTCAATGGAATATCCTTAGTCAATCAATGGACATTTGATGTGAATTACTCATTGACCGACCTTTAACAGTGACGTGGTCTCCTTAAGAGTGATCCCCATTACCACGGGCATATCTTGCGGTGATCTCGTGGCCTGTGGTTCCCTGTAGCGGCTAAACATGTTGCATTGTGTTATATACTTACTTGTAACATCCTGGTGATATCCTGATATGATCTCCATATTATGTGTCTGCATGAGTGTTTACATCTCCATAATACATATATATATGATATATGTGTACATATATGTATATATACATATATACATATGTATATATACATATAAACGCACACATATATATATATATACATATATATATACATATGATATGTATATATATAATATGATATGTACATGATATATACGATATGACATGATATATATATATATATGTATATGATATGATATACATATACATATATATATATATATACACTATGTATATATATATGATAAATATATATATAGGATACATATATACATATATGTACATAGGATATATATATATATATATATATATGTGTTATATGATATATATATATATATTATATTTATGATACATATATATGTATATATCATATATATATATATATATATCATATATATATATATCATATATATATATATCATATATACATATATCACACACGTATATATTGTATAGCCCCCGAAAAGATACATATGTAATACCCAAATCAAAATATTATTTCTCTTGGACAAATGATCAGAGATGATATTACATAGATAAAGCAAAGTCATGATTTCAATTAGATAGTTTTCCGGAATCCTAATAGAAATGGGACTATAATTGCATGATGTTTGGATTATACAATAATATTTCTTATTGTTCAGGATGTTTCTATCTATAATTTTTAGTCATCTATATATTTCCGTCTTTTTACAGCTTTCATTTTTTTTCACATAGCGCGCAAAAAATCGCTGCAGCAACGAGGCTTTGAGGCCTGTGGAACAAGGAACCAATCCTCACCTTGTTGGGTCGGTTGCTTCTTCACCACGGTGCTGGGACCACAGTCGTGCCTTGGCGCACATGGCGCACATGGTGGGGCACCTGGCAGCGGCTTTCTGGATGGAAAACCTGAAAAAGAATGGGGTTTCACTGATTTCACCAGTGAAAATGTAGATTTAAGCTATGAAAAGTCATTAAAGGAATGGATTTCACCAGTCAAGATGTGGATTGAAGCAACGAATTGATATCCATTTGGCTCAAAATGGGCTATCGGACACACATTTATGGCCATTTCATTCTGAAAAAAACGTGCCGAGAGATGGATATATATATATATACATACATACATACATACATACATACACATAGCTATAGTAATATACATATCATCTATATAAACGTATATACACAATATATATATATATGTTATGGGCGCTGAGGACACTGGCCTCTCAAATCAGCCACCTGCTGCTGAGGCACAACTCCACCAATGTGACGGGCATGGCCTTGGAAAAGCTGACAGATGCTTGGTCCAGCTCCTTCCAGGCCAGGGCGGCTGGAAAAGAAATGGCTGAAACTTGGGAAAAAACTGGGGAAAACAGGGGAGATCTGCAGGGATTACCTTCTGATTTTGGGGTGAAAACTTGTAAAAACCCTGCTTTCCGGTTGTAAAACACTATATTGATGCATTGCAACTAGGGATCTAGCATGATTTGCCCTTCAAAACTTGATAGGACCAAAAAGGAACACTGAAAGTTTGAACGCAAAATGGATTATAAAAAGTGCGAACTGAAGAATAGACAACGTATTAGCGAACAAACCTTGACAACAATTTTCAAACCTCGCAGGCGGCAGTGGTAACTGGAATCCCATCTGGGCAGAAAAAATACGCTTACACTTGGCCATCCAAGCTTAGCTCTACTTGGAGGATCCCCCGAATCGTATATGTGGTTAATAACTCTAGGTTTGTTTTCGCCCATTTATAGATGGTATAGCCCACAGGGGACTTACAAACTAGCGTTACTACTCAGTTACCGTGGTTCCTGGTGGTGACCCGGCGCAGGTATGTCCAGAAGTGGAAGAGGAAACCAGCCTCGCCACTGGGCAAAAGCCAGCTGGGACCGACTGGGATTACGTTGAATGCTACATATATACAATTTATATAATTATACATGTAATATATACACATTGTTATTATTATTAGTAGTAGTATTGTTATTATTATGAGTATTATTATAATTAGTATTATTATTGGTATTATTATTATTACTTATTATTATTAGTATTATTATAATTATTACTACTATTATTGTTGTTATTATTATTGTTATTATTATTATATATACACACGTAATATATTATATGTAATATATATGCATATAATATAGGTATATATTGTTATATATATATATATGTACATTACATATTCAATATGTCACCTTGAGCAAAAGTGCTTGGGAGTGCGTACAAGCATATTCAAAGATAATCAGAGAGGAGAAGTATTCGGTGTTCCTCAGACATGTGACATGGACCTGGCGAAGCAGTGCGTGATAGACATAGATTGGTCAATGCGAATCGTCATCAGCGCCTCTTGTAGGAGAAATCATGCGGAAACCATGCCTGCTAGCCGACATGATATTAACATATATTGTCCATAAATCGTAATTTCTGTGCCTGTTTTGATTTATGGATTGTTTGTCCAAATAACACACCCAGACAATATCATATACAAGAGGATCAACAAAAATACTCGCTGTACGCAGGTTTCAGGATTTAGGGTTTTAGGGTTTCAGGGTTTTAGGGTTTATTGTTTTAGAACGTTTAAAAAACGCAAGCCGTACGCCCTACGCAAGGATTTGAGCATGTCAAAGGATGTGGGGGATCCCCACAGCTACAGATCCATTGGTTAAGGTGGGAATCTTCGGGAGATTCTTCTCCATCGTATTAGTTTTTGGGAAACAATGAGAAATTACATACCAATATATATACATATATATATATATACATATATATATATATATATATACATATATATATATGTGTATATATATAATATATATATATATATATAATATATATATATATATATATGATACAATCTGATTATAATAGTATATAATGATAATTAGTATATAATGATAATTCAATATATATGTTCCTCTAACAATAATATATGAAATATGATCATCATGAGTACAGTCTCTGCGCATGATGGACATCCTTTCAAAGATGATCCGCCTCGGTTGAAACCAGCACCGCAGGAGGTTTCAAGAGTTGAAGAAGCAATGTCAGTTTGAATAGAATATATGCAAATATATGCCAAATACATATCTGTATATATATATACATATTCAACAGTTGGTGTATATATATATACTGTCATATATATATAGAGTTCTATAGCCAAATACACCAACATATGCTGCTAAATACAATATAGCTAGATATCGCCAGATAAAACACACTGAAGATGTAGCTCGATGAATGCGATGAATGGATATAGTTTTGCATCAATGAGCAACAGTGGAAGAGTTTCACATCTACGCTTAATTTTTAGGACTTTCACTTGGTAAATCCTGGTTCATTGCAACTTGGCAAAGCCCAGGCTGGGGTAAATCCCTTCTGTTTTTTTTTGAGTGGAACATCACCATTGGAATAATCGGTTCATGGTAAATCATTGGACTAAAACCAGTGCCATCGTGGCTTTTTTATCCCCGGTGAAAGCCGTGGCCCAGGTGGTCTGATCAAAGGAAGAAAGGCACCTGGGGGGATGGCTTTGTCTGAGCATGAAATAGCCACTTTAATGGGACATATGCTGATAAACCATCATTTTTGTGGGGGACCATGGGGACCCTATGAATCAGATATTCGAACATCTTAGGGTTTGATAAGAATATACGCCAAGTAGGAAGGGGGTATCAACCCCAGGCCCTTAAATTGCTTTGTTTCAGGTCTTTTCAGCCGGGTATGGGTACAAACTTCAGCCGGATCTTTCCACCCCTCGGTGGAGCCATAGCCGAATCTCAAAGTCCCATGGTTCATCAATGATCATAAATGTATAGCTGGTCGGTGGTTTCAAAATGTTTCAAGCATTTTTTTTATTTTCCATAATATATATATATAATATATATATATATATGGGATGTCATCCTTTCCATTGACGAAGTCCATCATTTTTCAGAGGGGTAGGTATACCACCAACCAGTCATCAATGTATTGAGAATTGAGGCATCAGATCCATCAGATTCATCAGCTGCCGCAACTGGCGCAAGGCCATGTGACCACCTGCAGGCGCTCGAGTTTCATCGCTGAAGTTAGCTCATGAGAACAGTGAAATATGTGGTGACATGAATGTGTCATCCAGAAACAGAAGTGTCGACATGCATACATAATGTAAAATCATATAAGAAATTGTAAGTATATATATATATATAATATGTGCTGTATATATATATATATATATTTATAATATAGTGTATGGTAGTGATATGGGTCCAAACATATTCTTCATGTATGTGAGCAATGTATGGTTTGCATTGTGGATATGCCATTTCAGTGGGATGAACTCAGCCCGCAGTCGTTCTGCTCGCATGGTAAGCGACGCGACGTGGTGAAGCTCTTCTGCGCACTGGCGCCAGTTGGGCGCAGTTTCCTTCCGGGATTTGGTGTCTCACACAAACCTCCGAGGACGAGGTGTGGAAAGAGTGAGCCGTTCAAGGTATCCTGGTAGCTTTATAGCGATTCAGCCAGCGAATTCGGGATTTGATCATCATGCAATCATGTATATATTATATACATATATAAATACATACAAAGATACATAGATAGACGGAGAGATAGACAGATAGATAAACAGATAGACAGATAGATAAACACATAGACAGACAGATAGATAGATAGATAGACAGATAGATAGACAGATAGACAGATAGACAGATAGACAGATAGAAAGCAGATAGACAGATAGATAGACAGATAGATGGACAGATAGATAGACAGATAGATGGACAGATAGATAGATAGATAGATAGATAGATCGATAGATAGATAGATAGACAGATAGATAGACAGATAGACAGACAGAAAACATATAGACAGATAGATAGACAGATAGATGGACAGATAGATGGATAGATAGATAGATAGATAGATCGATAGAGCGATAGACGGATAGATCGATAGATAGGTAGATAGGTAGATAGGTAGATAGGTAGATAGGTAGATAGATAGATAGGTAGGTAGATAGGTAGGTAGATAGGTAGATAGGCAAATAGGCAGATAGGTAGATAGGTAGGTAGGTAGGTAGATGGATACAGGCATTCGACACATTGATACAAAAAACATACATAGATACATGGATACATCGATGCATAGGTACATAGATACATAGATACATAGAAAACACGCTAATGAATGGGCATGTATGCTAGATAAAGGATGGTTGTTAATCTACCTGGCTAAAAGGGGACGATTATCGGATGATTGTGACATAAACGATCATCAACAGGATGCCTATTGATCAACCGCTACAATACGGGATGAGATAGGGGTGCACTGGCCTGAGCCAAAACTACCGGTACTGTGAGAAAACGTAGCCCTGCTGTACCATGTACGAAAATGCCAGTTAAAACCAAGCACATCTTCAAAAAGGCTCCAAGTCCGGTCTTCGGCCCCCCGCACCTCTGCCCACGGAGCGTTATCGCCCAGTCTCAGAGTGATCACTGAATAAGAACAGCGGCGTGCCGGCATCATTTTCCAGTGACCCTTTGAAACGAAAATATGCAGCTGCCCGCCTGTGACCTTCCGTCATTCCGTTGACATTAATATTGGGTTGAGGAACCACTCCCCAAAGTGGGCCATGGAATGTGGCTGGATCATGCTGACAGTGACTCAGTCTATTTGGATCACCATCTTGGATCACTGAGATTCGAGTCATATCTGCATCATTCTGGTTCCCAAGGATAGCTGGGCAAACACAAAACACCTCTGTTGTTTTGTCAGATGTCCTGGGGGTTGGTGCTTTGAGACACTTTGGGTTTGTTGTAAAATCCTGTGGCTTACCCTCTGGTAAACTAACATAACTATGGAAAATCACCATTTATAGTTGATTTTCCCATTAAAAATGGTGATTTTCCATAGTTACGTTAGTTTACCAGAGGGTATCATCATTTTCCCTATTGATTGATGTTGCATTGACCGGGGGTCAATCCCCCATTTTCAGACACAGCCAGACTTGTCGAATGACTCTTCCCTACTGGCGACATCCACATTTGGGACCCCAGTAAAGAAGCCCTGATATTGGTTGAAAGGATCATTTACAAGACCCCCATACTTCTCAGATAATTAGTGGTGGTAATCTTGGTTGCACCATGTTCAATGCTTCAGATCCTGATTCCTACAAGTTTTCCATTCAATCAACCCAATGACAGTGGCCAATTTGCTGAACGAATCCCACGTCTTTCTAAGAAATGTGCCAGTTTCAGAAGGATGAGCACGGTCAAAATCACCATGAAAACATGGGCACGTCATCGACCTGAATGATCCATGGCTTCCCCATACCCTGCCAGGTTTGTACGTGTGGGGTGGCACACATGGCACCAACTACCCTACGGACTGGCCAAGCTCTGTGGCGTTTGGCGTTTGCATAATGCGGGTTGAAACCCTGGCCCTACTTGTTCCCAAGGGTTGGTAACTCAGCTGTACATGCGAAATCTGACTCAGCTGGTCAAAGCGCGGTTTATTTACCCCGAAAAATGGATTGTCAGCAAGCCAAGACGAAAGGTAGTTAAACTACTTTCGAAGTGTGAAGGTTTTCTCACTGACAATAGATGAGCAGACTGTACATGTTTCGAACATGGCACCTGTATGCCTGTATGCAAGAAAACGACCTCGCCTCTTGAATGTAAGCCTGTGTAGGTAAATGGTCAAGCAAGGAAAGCCTAACGGGGTCACACCTGCTTGCAAACTAGATCAAACATCCCAAACCCTCATAGGCCTGTTGACTTGCTTGGTTAAGCACAAGAAACTCTAAATGTGCCGTACCTGATTGCTTACTTCCTCGAGCGCAGTGAACCCTAAAGGCTTCGTCCCTGTTTGCTTACTGGGTTGAACACATAATAAGCCCTAAAGGTGTCGTGCCTGTTTGCTGGGTTGAACAAAATAAGCCCTAAAGGTGCCGTTCCTGTTTGCTTACTTGCTTGCGCGAAATAAACCCCAAAGCTGTCGTACCTGTTTGCTTACTTCCTTGAACACAGTAAACCCCAAAGGTGTCGTCCCTGTTTGCTGTCCACGTTGAACACAGTAAACCCTAAAGGTGTGATAGTCGCGTGTGCGCGGCTGAGCCTGCTTTGGTGTGCATGTCTGAGGCTAATCGGTGTGCGTAGGTGAGCTTGATGTGTGTGCGCCGCTGAGTTGGTTCTGCGTGCGTGACTGAGTCGTTTACCTTCCCAAGAAAATGGATGAAGATCTCAAGGCACCATGTTTGCTTCAATTTTGGGACATCAAAAGTAGGGCGCTACTTGAACTTGCCTATACATAACTTGTAGATACTTGTAGTATTATAATTATACCATTATATAACTCCTTGAAAAATAAGGTGATTTCCCATCATTTCAGTAGCATTTTATTTCTTCTATCTGTATAGTTCACTGCCACAGATTGAGGATGGTGGCCCCCATCTTTGCAGAAACCAGTGTTTTGAGCAACAATCAAGCAACCATCAAAGGCCAACAGAAACCCAATGAGTTTCAAGAAACTATGGCCAACCACGAAAAAACATTTTTTTTTCATAAAACATGGGCTATTTTGGAACCCATGCCCCCAGATGTGCAGGACATGTACAGATTTGATCTGTGCACTAAACAGCCCGGGTGGCCTGGAGGTGGCAGAGGAAGCGGAAGCTCACCACATCGATTTGCGATAAGGGGAATGATTACCCTCTGGTAAACATACAAACAACTATGGAAAGATCCACCACTTTTAATGGTTAAATCCACTATACATGGACATTTTCAATGGCTATGTTAAATTACCAGAGGGTAAGACATCTATAATCACCAGAAACATCCAGAAACGTATTATTTTGAGTTTGTGAATGAGAATGATTAGTGAATCATGTACTACTATATGTAATGTGGTAACCCCAATAATAAATCATGCCATTGACCAATCATAACGGGGGGTCATTTTACAGTACATCGTCCCATTGTTAGGGGTATACACAATTTCATAAACCTCAAACTTGGGAAATGGTGTATTATAGTTACCCCATAATTGTCCATTATTGGTATCCCACTAGTATCCTATATCAATCCATATCCATGTTCTCCTATTCTCTATGGTTCTTGATCAAGGGTTTGCTCATAGTTTATCCAAACATTATCCCCATCATGATCCCGTAACTATCCCAAGAATTCCCACATTTTCCATCGTTTTCCCATTGTCCATTTGAGCTTGAATGAACCAAACCATCCATAAAGCTGGATGCAACCACCTGTGGAGCGCGGTCTCAGCACCTCAAACAAATGTAAACGGGTGTCATGATTCACATGGCTTGCTGCGAAATCCCTGAACTAGATGGGATGATTATCTATAGATGAGGTTCCAATAGAAAAATCATCCATAAATGGAGTTTACGGGGAAAATCATCTATGAATGGGATTTTAAGCGGAAAATCATCAACAAAACGCTATGCCGCTATCATTGAACTATAGGTCTTGGGATTTTCCAGCAAGCCATGTTTGATTGTCATAGAGTAAACATACACCAAAATGATCCGTACTGATTGGTAAACCATGGGACTTACAGCTCAACTATAGACCATGTTTTTTCCTGGCATGTTTCGCCGTGGAAACGTTTTGTGCAATTTTGCGGCTCAGGTGGGAATATCTCATCACAAGTGGCGATTGTCCTTGTGGAAGGCACAAAAGGGGAGGAGATATTGGGAGATATGTGGAGATATGCCGATCATATTATCATGGCGGCTGCTGAAAAAGAGAGAAGTGAAACGGTCTCCAGAAAATGACATCGGGATGTTAACGTTCCACTAGTCATCTTGCGCGTGTCGAAGTTTCTCCATCTCCAGTCCAAATAGGGACTGATTGATTTTAGATTCTGCTTGGCTCATAAATGTCGAATTCAAAGAACTGATCAGAAGTTCCCCACTCCCATGTGAAGTCTTCACAACACTTTCAGGAAAGCGCAGGCCCTCCTTTGAAGTTCTTGTCGCGTTGAAACGCTTTATATATATATACATATGGTAGAGTTTTGTTCAAGCCCAGGAGTAAGTTTGCATTGAACGGATGATGCAGTATGGCGATTGGTCAAAATCAAGGCTCCGTTAATCACAGATTTGATTTAGTAAATCGCCAACCATCTCATTCTTGTGCCTTTTTGCTAAAAACCCCAAAGCTTGACACACACCATAAAATCCATGGTCATGGCTCAAAAATGGAGTACCTAACTGCCGAACCATCCACAAGTTTCGACCGCAGTTTCGCCATGTGGGACCCCTCTGTGGATGATGCCCAGGTATCGACATCAAGCCATGGTCAAAGATGACTTGATGTACATCGTGGGTGGCTCAGGCGGGCGAACAAAACACCATTAATAACCATTAGTAACCATTAATAACCAGTGATAACCATTAGTAACCATTTTAAATACCAGTGATAAACACTAACCATGAATGAACATTAATATTGTAATAAACCATTGACACGCTATTAATAACAATGAATGAACATCAATGACCATTTATCACCGTCCACCACTTTTTCAGCGGGCCAGGCATCAACCGCTACGGCGATGTGTGGACCTTCCACTTTGGAACCAACGACAAGCTGGCGGGTTTGGCAGAGAAGTGGCAATGTTACAGGGTCTTTTGATGAGATTTATAGATTTGTGTGATCTTTAATTGGTGATTACTCTTATTACATCTTATTACTATTACTAATTATTATGCATTAATCATGTTTAGTATCATATTGTTGTTAATATTTATTACTATTATCATTATTGTTACTGTTCTGTTATTATTGTTGATTTGCAACATGTGGGATTGGATCAAACATGAAGGCTCCGGGAATCAGGAAGTACAAGCTTGATCATTTTTTGTGTATATTCTTTGAACCAAGTGGTCACTGATTCATTCCATCTTTGGGTACCCAAGTATGACCATCACACTTCATGTCCTGTGCAGATCATGTGAGTCCCGTTCTTTTGGGCAGAGTACGGCGGCGCTGTGAAAATCTTGAAGCATAGCATATCTTCAGATGTGTCATGGATGTTTTGTTGTTGGGAACATGATTATTAACGTTTAGGTTTAGAGGTTTCGCCGTTTCGCCAAATTTATCAGACAAAATCATATATAGTCATATATAGTCATATATAATCATATATAATCATATATAATCATATATAATCATATATAGTCATATATAATCATATATAATCATATATAATCATATATAATCATATATAGTCATATATAATCATATATAATCATATATAATCATATAATCATATATATATATATATATATCATCATATTGTTGGTTATACATCCCATATCCAATCCCATGCCATTAATATAATCAATATCCATACAGTCCTGGTAACTTTTTTGGTCCCAACGTTGGCCAGGTCTGGAGAAGAGTCAACTGCAGTGGTCGCTTCGCTTTCCGGGTTTGTTTGAAAATAGGGGATAGCCACTGTTGAATTCAATAGTGGTTAATGGTGATTAATGGTGATGAAAAATGGGATTCCCATGGGATCTCATGGTTAATAATGGTGAATAATAGTGATTTTATAGTAGTTAATGATGGTGAATAGTGATATGGAGGTTTCTGTTTTGTCATGGGGGTATCCCAAATCATCCAAAATTAGACCGAGTATTGAAACGCATGATTTTGGGAATCCCTCATTTTGGGAAACCCCCATATGGCAAATCCTATGGAATTCCCTATGGAATTTACATAACAATTGCTCTCAAGGGTAGATCCATTTGGCAAAGGCCTTTTTACGGATTGCAAGTTGATTAGTTGAGGCGAAGCCTGCAAGCGACATTCCACGAGCGCCTCTGTATCAGGTTGCATCATGTTGGAAATCATGTTGCATCTTTGGTGTGGTAACTAGAAGGACTGGTAAATGAACATATTGAACGCCGTTGCTTACCTTTATGAATTTTAAGACTCAAATAGGTGACGTCCGCTGAACAAAACTGGTACCAAATCATGGCGTTGCTTCAGACCGGTGCTGGTGTGATTATGAACACATATACGACTGGTTGGTGGTTTCAAACATTTCTTATTTTCCATAATATATGGGATAATCCTTCCCATTGACTCTCGTAATTTTCAAGATGGTTATTGCACCACCAACCAGACGATATTTGTCTCTATAGAAGTGTATACATGAGTCTTCAAGAGTGCTGTTTCGGAACCCGTCGTATTTTGACGCTGTTTTGTTTTTTGGAGGTACCCAATGTATACGTATACAGATATCTGGGGCTGACATACGCACATACCACGTACCTTGCATAATCCTACACTGCCTGAATATATACATTCCACGCAAATCCATACCATTTCATACTATGGGATTACAGATCACAGGATTCTATACCCTTATGGACGTTCCATACACTGCAGATATTAAATTGCGCAGATTCCCATCTAGATATATTATGATATATTATATATTAGGATACATTATGTTCCCCATCATTTAGGAAACAATCCATGAATGCACTGAAATGCACTCCCGGTGTTAAAAGAACTTTCGGGTTTGTCTCACACTTGGATGGCAGCTTAAGCCATGGTGTTTGAATTGGTGGTATCTAGTTTTGAGATATATCGTATATATATATATATATCGCATATATTGATGTTTATCACCACAATCTGTTCATTATATCTTCATTACATCCACATTTTTAGTATATACCCTCTGGTAAATAAACATAGACCCTGAAAATCACCAATTTTTAATTGGAAACTCATCTTCCAAGTCCTATTTGCCAGGGTCTGTTAATTTACCAGATGGGTATATATATATATATATATATGGCAGTGCGTCAAAATCTTGTACCCCTGGTGAACCTCAAAATAGCTGGTATTTATGGATGTTCATTCCCCTAAAAATGGTATTTTCATAGGTATTGACCCATACCCATATGTGTATAGATATACCCTCTGGTAAACTAACATAGCTATTGAAAATCACCATTTTTACTGGGAAAACTCACTATTTCTATGGCCATGTTCAATAGCTATGTGGCTGTTTACCAGAGGGTACATATCTCCATATGAAAGTCGATGAATCCCCATCCCACCATATCCATCAGCCGCAAGGTACCGACCTCTCCGATGGCCGCTACGCGCACAGCGCCGTGCTGCGGGAAGGTGGCGCCGGACTGCGATGGAAGGTGGCCATGTTTGGAGCCACCCAAAATGGTCGATTTGAATAGATAAGACATGATAAATCCAAGCCTTGTTTTTGGGATATCATGGTGACAATTCATGAAAATTCAGGTATACATGGGATTACATGGGGATTATGATAAAACCAAGCCTTGTTTTTGGGATATCATGGTGAAAATTGAGGTATAACCAAGTATAATATATGGGTGTTGTCCGAACATGGGGATTTTTCCTCAATTTATTGCCAAATATTGGGGGATACCCCAAAAACTGCAATATTAAGGTAGGGAAGTTGTGATAAACCACTGATTTTTTTGGGAACCCTACCCTCTGGTAATTTAACATAGCTATGGAAAATCACCATTTTTAATGGGAAAATTACCAGAGGGTACTTTTCTACAAACTCACTCGGTTTGGAACTCCAAGGGATATCAGCCAGCTAAAATGATAAAATCTGGTTGGGTAGTGAACATTTCAATTTCAATCTTAGTGCTTGTTGGTTAACCCGTCAAGACCCCAAATTTCTTGAGTCATCAAACATTAATCCACAGATGTTGGTAAACCCATGAACATCCATTAAAGCCTCTATGAGGTGGGCATATCGCAGAATTTTGTTGGTTTCAACCACGTTTTTAAGCCCGATGAAACATCCACATCAGTTGGATATGTAATGATATGTATATTTTCTTGTTCTCAACCAGGTGAAACACCCATTCAAACCCTATGAAGGTAGTTTTTTTTTTTTCCGGTAATGTCCAACCTTCAGAATCTGATACTTAAATGGAAACCTGGTAACCTCCCCAAATAAACAGCCGTTGGTTTCAACGAGCATCGAGGCTTCATCTACCTCTATGGAGGCAATGACACGGTGCGACACGATGACCTGTGTCTCGGTAACAAGGGATTGGATTGGGAAAATCCAGTTGAACAGGGAGATATCGTTTTGGAATATTTTAAAATTTTGGATATAATGGGGATAATATATATATATATATCATATGTGTGTATATATATATGAAATTATATGAATCCGGGCTTCAAGTTGGGACAATTGCAGAATCCAAGGGTTTTCACACCCACAATATCCCAAACTTGATGTTTCAACTGTAAGTTTGTCGGCCCATGTCGATGACTTTTGGTGAAAACCCTTGGCACTTGGGAGAAGTGAACAAAGGCATCCACTGCCTGGAGATTTTCGATGGCGAAAATTGATGAAAATAGACTAACCGCAACACAAAAGCATGTACACAATGTATATACTTATACACATATTATTATGCAATACGAGATTACATACAGACCTGGATTTTCATTTGACTTTGACTTTGATTTCAGTGGTTCAGACGAAATCCGCTGAGGCTCCAATTGGATTTGGAGACCAAGATCTGGAGCCGAGTCTTGGTGCCCTCTACCCCTGTTTGGAGGATTTGTGGGTGTCAACATTACATAGATGTATATGGAGGTTTCCTAAAATGCATAGCTATTTTATAGGATATACTTTGACATATTTTTATAGGATCTTGGTAAGTTTTGGTAGCTTCATCTTTTGAAGAGGTGTTGATGTTGGTGTGGGGTGAAAAGCAAAGACGGGTATGGGTCAAGTACCAATGGACGTTTCACTCACGAAAGAAACCGTGTTCAGTCTTGTTTCGGTATTACGACTTTCGTTTACACAATGGAATAGGTATATTATATATATATATATACATAACTCATGTTAATTAATAATCATAACAACAATAATACGGGGAACCATATAGCCATGATGCCCACTGGCTGACCCCAGCGGCCATAGCTATGGAAGTCACGACTTACCCATGAAAAATGACGATTTTCCCGTCAAAAATGGCGATTTATCCATCAAAAATAGTGAATTTCCAGTAATTACCGGTGTAATCATTGGTTCTGTCCCTAATATTGTTGGTCCTGGTAACCATTTCTAGAATCCGGTGCCCCCCAGTTATAAGTTGGTTTATAAATCTCATAAAGTATGCATAGATATGTCATAATCTGGCATAACCATGCATAGACCCTAGCTGTACAACACTTGAAAACCCAGCTTAGCTAACTATACTATGGGCCAATAAAATCCATTCTTCAGTGCTTAAATCCCCATTGTAGATGCTTAACCCCCTATGTTTGACGGTTAAATCCACATTTACCCTTTAGTCGTTTCATTATCACATTACAACATATTATAGTTTGCGTTATTATGTTAAAATATACTATAGATCGCACAGTCTATTCAGAATCCATCCTGGTAAATCCAACGGTATGTATAATTTGGGAGAAACACATGTACATAATTGCTTGTTAAGATAACCAAATTAGCCAGCATGTTTAGTAATGGTAATCTCTAAGTTATAGGATACTCTCTGGTAATTTAATGTAGCGAACTGGAATATCACCATTTTAAATAGATAAATCATCATTTTTTAGCATCTACAAATGGGTCATCTTCCATAGCTATGTTGAATAATCTTATATAATATAGGATAATATTATATAAGATTATATAATATTATATAATATGATATAATATTATATAATATGATGATATAGGATAACCATTGGATAACGCTCCATTTCTTGTGAAATCTGCCGTTTTTTTTTCGAAATCAGAGAGCCACAGCCAGGTCCATGGCAAAGATTGCCCTCCGGGCCGTGACTTTCATGCGGCCGTGCTACGGAAGGTGAGGATTTCATGTCACCAATGGAATCCGAACATGTCGTAATAAATACCCTCTGGTAAACAGCCACATAGCTATTGAAAATGGTGATTTATACTGGATTTACCCATAAAAAATGGTGATTTTCCATAGTTATGTTAGTTTACCAGAGGGTATCATAGATACTTATGAACAGGTACTTGTACTTGATGAAACGAATAGTTATACATACTTAATGAAACCAATAGTTATACATACTAGTACATACTTAATGAAAACAGTAATGGATAAATCCTTAACGAAACCAGTGATTATATTGCTTATTGCCATTACTATACCCTGAGGATCCATGCAAATAAAGAGGGTCAAATCGGAAATGCATGCAAATAGCGCATGCATTGTCGAAATGTGACAGTCGGAGATTGTATTTTGTCGGAAAAAGCGCCATCTTAGCTGCAAATTGCCTAACTTGCGTGACAGACCGTGACGATATGACCTCGAATTTGTCGGAATTTATTGGAAATAAATGGGCAGATAAACAGTCGGAAATGCATGCAAAAATCATGCTCGGACCGCAAACAGCATGGTCAGACGCTCTGAGACCGTGCAAAACCAAGTGCATGCAAACGGTCCATACTTTGGATCGTCAGAGTATTCTGTCGTATAGTACTATTACCTATTGCGGATTACTATCAAAATAGTATAATTTTGGGCATAGCTTCCTCTAACAGCGGGCAATGTTGCGGTTGGTAGGAACCCCCAATCAAGAAGAGATGATAATTATGGTGTTATCTATCTTAAAATTTGGGTCATAGTCATAGTGGTATACTACCCTATTTAGTGGTTGTTTTGATAGATCACCAATCACCCTTAAAAATGCACGCGATTTTTAAACCTCAGATATGCACGAGAGGACTCCATGGTGGTCTTCGGCGGCTCCAATGGCATGAGGTTGGGGCTGCCATCTGGAGAACATCCATATTTTCACACCCTCACAAAGCGACATCACCGGAATGATGGTTAGGCCCGCGGTAATTTACTCTCCCTTTTTGCGACCTTACGAATTTTTAGGATTTCAGGCGAGTGAAATATAGTGAAATATGATGATTTGCCCAGTTTTATGGAGCATTAGGAACCTTTATGGATTAAGATATGGGTCGATGTCGTGGAAAGCCATGATGGAACCTCGCACCAGATCGTCGCAGGGCAAACAACGCAGAATGATGACTACCCTCTGGTAAACTAACAAACCTATTGAAAATGACCATATATAGTGGATTTTCCCATTAAAAATGGTGATTTTCCATAGCTATGTTAAATTACCAGAGGGTAACCATTGGATTTTCACACCCTTCTACTTGCAGACAGAGAATTGTAGAGTCTGCTGTTTTCGTTTTTTGAGCTGCCAAATTTTGGGGGCGCTTCTCTCAAAGCGCAACTCGATGGCTGCCATTCGTTTGGACATCGGGCTCCAGCGATTCCGAGGGTCCGTATGTCAGACAATCTTGTCGATCTGAAAAAGATTAATCTTCTGAAATCACATTCCATAAACAAAACAAATAGATACATGATAGATACATATAGATACAGATACATATAATGAATCAATAATCTGTATTGAAATCTATATTGAACATATAGAATACATACAGAATCAATTGAAACAGGAGGATACAGGAGGGATATGGGTTATCAAATTATTTCTATGTCTTTGGAAGACGACCGTGCTTTTGTGTTGCAGCACAGTACAAGTGACAAGTGATGCAGGAGGTCTTGAGCCCTCACGTTAGCGAAGATGACATGATGATGTTTTCCACTATATCCATTGGTATATCACACTGCTTACGCCTGAAAGCTAGTATATAACCCTCTTAAGCGGCCAATAGCTGAACAGCTTGTCGAGACCTCGGAATGCCTTCGATTTGAGCCCACATGCTAATGAATCGCTTGATTGAAGATGAGAGATCTTCCAGACAGTGGACAGACATCTCCTTCTTCATCTTGGGTGCTGCGACGACCATTACTTGGGACAGCATCTACATGTCTGTATCGTATTTCCAGCAGTTCTTGGGCAAGCAGGCAGGGTCTCTTGAAGTTCGTTCCATGCAAAGGCATTCACCTTGGTTTATGGCATATCCCTTTGTTAATATCCCACCGTGGATATATCCCAATTCAAATGGACTTAGACATCAGCATCATCAGCAACCAATCCTTCCAGACCTCGAACAGGTCCGAAAAGCCTCTGACAGGTCCTGTCGGTGCTGTCGCTTTGTTTCAGTCTTCCACTCTTTGTGGCCACTCGTTGAACGGACCAAATTTCGGGGTAGGTCGGGGAGGTTATCCTCCGGATCTGCAGACTTTGACCATTTGATGTTCCAGAAGCTTGTGGTGAACTCACCATCATGGCATCATGATGTCCCGGCATGGATCAAACTGGAAAGCCAAAGCTTGGGACGACGTATTCTGGTCATTTGGGGCTCATCTCATTGTTGCTTGATTTCACCAACACATCTGGGCTTCGAAGCAGGAAAATTATAGAAACACTATACGAATGAGTTGATGAGCTGACTGACAAGACTTGGGATTCAAGCCATTTGGGTCTGGGTCAAAATGGGTGCTATTTTGTTCAAACTTCAGGACCTCCCAAAGCTATACTGAAAAGCGAACAGATCAAGTTTCGTGGTGTTTGGGGTCTCCCCCCATTTTAGGAGCACCCGAGCCCCCCAAATTTGCGAAGTCGAGGCAATGCTCTTTTGTTTGTGTCTGAAGACACAGCTGCCGGTGAAGCTTATGGCATGTCTCGTACGCCTCTGCATCGCCTACATGTCACGCTGACAAAATGGAAGGAATCCGGGGGCCGAAGTGTTAACCTCTGAGAACCCGAAGTGAATTATTTAAGAGTTCCAAGATGAGAAATAATCATTTTTGCGAATGATCTTCTTATCAAAGATGGGGAGCTTCGCGCCAGCAGCTGGGGTTTGAATGGGTATGGATTCATCTGACATCATGAAGGGATTAACGTCCATAACTACAATATATTTTGATGTGAAGACCAGATTTTGTTCTTCTCACTTCATGAAGATCAGTAGCACCCTTGGTAGATGGATGCCTCCAGAAGCCAGACCTATGACCTATGATTTTGGCCTTGAGGGCGGCCTGACTCACCATGCCCAGCGCGATCATCTCCTTGTCATTCGAGGAGTGACTCACGTATTGCGATACCCAAATAGAAAGGACGTGTCCAACCATGAGAGGATACGCCAATCATGTTGCTTTGCAACGTCTACTGAAGCAAACCAATTTTGGGCTCTGCAATCTTTGAAAACACCATTCATTAACTATTGTCAGCTCTATCTCCATTTTCATCTAGTACATGTCCCATTCTTTTTTCCGTCAATCTCTCCATTCACGTTAGTTGTGTGTGCGTGTTGGTCAGTGTTTGCGTGTTGGTCAGATCTCAAACTCATCCCATCCCTCATTTACATCCATTTACAGCACATATCTATTTATACCTCCTTGAGTTCTCACCCTGATTTAGTACTGGGTGATATTTTGCATCCCCCCCGGAACGGCCATCCTTCCGTTCACCCTCTCCCAGGTTGGGATTTTGCATCCTCATCCTGTTGGCTGGATCTTGCGACATCGAAATTCCAGTGGGACTTCTCTGCTTTTTGGTGGGCCTCTGTGGCATCGCTTCGGGCGTGATGCAAAGTGGCATGGCGATTTTTGGGTTGACGCCTGAGGGGCATTTTGAAAGGGGGGTAGCACTGCCCGGTATGCTCCATGAACCTGGGGATCAAATTGCACTCGTATTCCAGGTTTCAACGAACCAGCGCAACCAATTCTTCAATATATGCACAGACCAGCAGTCTGGCTGCAATAAAGTGAAGATAACTGAACTGCTCGGTCCCATGGTTCCTCTCGCAAGAAAAAAAAACGTCAGATATCAACTTAAGATGAGCTCAAGTTTTTATGAACTTAAGATAAACTTAAGATCACTGAAGATACTTAAGATAATGATGAATGATCTGTGTTAAACCCAATAACAAACTATCCCCAATGCCCCGAACGGTGGTTTGTTTCTGGCATTGGGTTGCCTAGGTTGAGCTTCAGATAAACCCGTCCCACAAGGGTCCCACTTGGGGGTGCACCCCACTTAGTAAATGGGTTATACATGGTTATACTATACCCCCAGTTATATAGTATGGACTATCCCCAGTTTATGGGATTATCATGGATTATATGGGTTATACATATATATATATATATATATATGTAATGGCTTGTAAACAGTTATAAACCACTTACTAAGTGGGATGCACATCCAAGCATGATTCCCATGCCAGGTATGATTGCCTCAGTCACCGGCCTCTTCTCTCAGTTCTCTCTGGAAAGCGGTGCCAGTGCCTCTGCGCTGAAGGGCACTGGAGGCGCGGATGGAAACGTCTGCGGGGAGAACCCTAAGTGATGATCCTTAAACTGCTCATTTTTGATAGTGAAACTATGGGAAACCCGTGGTTTTTGGGTCACCAAATTTATGTATATATATATGTGTGTATATACGATACTAGTATATATATATATATATATATTTATGTATATGATATGTATTATATGTATGATATATACATATGTATGATATATATATATATATATATATATGCATGATAGCCATGTCATACGCGTGTTCAACACGTGATGGAAATCAATTTCGGCCTTAAAGCGGTTTAGCGGAACCAGAATAATTTGCTCAGCATTGCTGTGCCAACACCACGGGATAACTTTGAACTCCGCGCGGACCTCTGGGTAAAGCGGGATGAGCCGAGTGCAAACAGCTTTCACTCACTTAGAAAAAGCACCCCCAAAAAAATATAGAAGTTGGCAACATCCGAATCTGAATTTACTTTTCTGCATCTTTTTGGAGTAAAAAAACTTCCAGTCGCATCTCCTCGGGCTTTTTTCGAGGCGCCATTTTGATCCCCATGGCAGTGCAGATTGGATTTCTTCCTGCGGCCATGGCCGGAGCGCTGTATGGATTGGTTTGAAGCCCGAGTTCTTGTGGGATTTGAATGGAAAAATGACATGTTTTACCCTCTGGTGAACTAACATAGCAATTGAAAATGGCCATAGAAATAGTGGATTTTCCCATGAAAAATGGGTGGATCTTTCCATTGCTATGTTAGTTCACCAGAGGGTACCCTCCATAGTTGAGGATGAGGGCTGGTTTGCTGATGTAAAATTATGTCAAACTGATTGGGAAAAAGTGTGAAGGGTGCACAGCGGCTGAATACTGGGTTTTCTGCAGGCTGTTATGACCATTTCTTGACGGCTTGACGCAGATCCTTTGGCCTCTTAAATCTCAGACAGACGAAACGACCAAGTTTCTGGGAACCCCACACTCCAAGAACTGGAGTGGAAAATCCAAATCGGAATAAACCGGAAAGCCCCATTTTGAAAGGTCAAGACCAGGATGTCAACCGAACATGTTCCCTTAAACCAATCCATTGATTGGATTGTTGATGATTGCTTGTCAAGATCCAAGGTCCACTTACCATCTGGTTTTAACATAGCCATGGAAAATCACCATTTTTAATAGGTAAACCTCTATAAATGGGCCATCTATACCATGGCTATGTTAAATAACCAGCCCCCTTCGTCATTGAAGGAGCTTCGACCATCAATCAGAGCCTGATCGTGGTCTTCCTCCTTTCTTCTGGCATGCTACTTTTGTCCCTGCTGGCGCTGCGCATTTTGGCCAGGAATGGGAACCAGTGAGAACCAGTGGGAAGTTGAACCCCCATTAAAGACCCAGGTTAATTATGTGTATTTGTTATAGGTGGGAAGACAAGTGCCAAGAAAGGTGAATTATATAATGTAATTAATTTTGCTTCCGAGATTGAGAAGTATTGGGTATTCCAATTTAATCTACAGTTTACTATCTAAATATAATATATATATATATAGTTTTTTTTAAAATGTGAAGATCTTTCGGCTTTGCCCAGTGGTGAGAAGGGTGTAGATATTGACGAATGTCCTGTGCACAATCTGGCTACGTGGATCCAGAATCTACTGACAAAGGTGAAGCAGATGAAACTAATGAGGTCGATCTTCAGGTGCTAGCTTGACTGGAGAAGGAGTGATATTACGCGTCCCTCCCTCTATGCTTGGGCATGACCTGTGGAGGTTGGTGTCGGACTTGCGAGAAAGATTTTGTGCTGGAAGGCGCTGCGCAAAAATAGAGGGCGCCATGCCTGGAACATATTTGCGTTAGCTGCCCCGCAGCCTTGCAAGATTCACTTTTGGCCGAAATTTCAACCAAAACCTGAATCAGGTGACCTTGCCATCCAGTCTTCAAAGCCTGAGTTTCGGCATGCATTTCAATCAAAGCCTGGAGAACGTGACCTTGCCATCAAACCTTCAAAGCTTGAGTTTCGGCCAAATGTTCAACCACACCCTGGATCAAGTGACCTTGCCATCCAGTCTTCAAAGCCTGAGCTTCGGCATGCATTTCAATCAAAGCCTGGAGAACGTGACCTTGCCATCAAACCTTAAAAGCTT
>Ga0126342_10003472_pt1 | contig 26078 bp, 19 predicted proteins | sample Cyp1metagenome_FD_92528 | JGI IMG/M metagenome (GOLD analysis project Ga0126342, IMG submission 92528) | Coral microbial communities from Lord Howe Island, Old Settlement Bay, Australia - Cyphastrea 1 metagenome | ecosystem: Host-associated > Invertebrates > Cnidaria > Coral ... | reverse complement strand
TGTGGAGTGTGAAGTGTGAAGTGTGGAGTGTGAAGTGTGAAGTGTGGACTGTGAAGTGTGAAGTGTGGAGTGTGAAGTGTGAAGTGTGGAGTGTGCAGTGGGAAGCGTGCAGTGTGAAGTGTGAAGTGTGGAGTGTGGAGTGTGGAGTGTGAAGTGCGGAGTGTGAAGCGTGAAGTGCGAAGTGGAGCTTCAATTGTGACATGTGAAACAGGACACCGCTTTCGCAGAAAGCACGCGCGCACGGGCCTGGCTGGCGCACGGCGCATGCAAGTTCTATAGATGAGAAAGGTCTTATATATATATATTATATATCCCTAAGGCAACTTCCGCTCTGCCTCGTGCGGGTACTACTGGTATCAGTTATATCTCCATATTTCTGGTGGTTAGCCACCCTATTTTTGGACAAACCCAACTCCTATATGTTGGTTATATATATATAATATATCCCGTTATAATATTACTGTATTCTATACAAATAAGTTCACAATTATGAACTTTTCCCATGGTGGAAAACAGATGGTTTTACGATTCAAGGTCCACCCTGCTACCCTTCGACTGAGTCGTTCCCCCGATCTCTAAATGAGCTCCTTGTCGGCTTTCCAGTTGAGATTCCTGGCGATCTCAACAAAGTTGTTACTCTCCGATGTCCAAATCTACCATTTTTGAGAGTATTTCTCTTTAATCTGGAAACCAACCATTTTAATCAATTTTTGGATTATATCAAATTATATCCCTACTAATTCTTGAGCATTTCGAAGCAGACATCGTGCCCTTTGACACATCCATGTCCAGGTGGAGTCAAATCACCAAACTGGGACTGGGTAACTAGCGATCACTACATCTCACAACATCTAGTGATCTGGTAAAATGTGGTGCAATCATAAACATTCATAAACCTCCAATTGAGTGGTAAAGGATCTGAGGTTTCTGATTGCCTCCTGGTTTGGTTGGCCTATCATCTAGTGAGTTGCTGAAGCCGTTTCTGTTTACCAACTCGGAGCACCGACACTTTGTCCAAGTCGACAGGGTTTTTACAGAAGTGGTGCTTTTGGGTCCCTGTCTTGTAGACATAGCATATGCTGGTGAATCATCATTTATATCCACTATCCCGATATTTTCATGGCTAATATGCTGGTGAAACCTCTGTTTTTTCATTTTGTTCGGGGTGAACTCTCAATTTTGCCGGCGAAACCACCATTTTCTTGCTGGCTGAATCCCAAATTGCCGAGGGCACTATCTGCCGGTGGAATCATCGCTCGAAAATCTGCATCCCGGGGTACAAAAATCTTCATGCATGGTTTGTTCACAAGCGAGAAAGGAAATAGTTAGCAGGTGGATGCAAGTGGTCTGTTCACAATATGTTAACATATCTTGCTAAATGTTCAGAACAAACTCATATCTGTTCACAATCCATTGCAGATTATTTATGTCGATATGAGTTTGTCTGAACATATGGAACTCCAAAAAATCCACTGCTTTATCATTTTTCTATCTACCTTTTGATTTTATGCCTATAGCAATTTTCAGGCACACTCAAGTCATACATGTGGTTGTACAAGTCCCATTACCTTCCCACCATGTTGCGATTATATTCCCTTGTCTTACTTTCTCAAAGTCAGATATGTGCAATCCGTGGCTGGAAATATACTGGGAATATTCTCCACCTGATATTTCATTGGGACTTTAATCAATAGAGACAGTTATGAGCAGTGCTCCATGCACCCTGTGTCGTGAATTTTATCAAAACTGATTGCTGAGAACGGCATTCCCCATTCATGGATTTAGTGTAATCTTCAATATATACCCTCTGGTTATGACTAACATAGCCATGGAAAATGGCCCATGTATAGATGGTTTACCTATTAAACATGGTGATTTTCCATGGCTATGTTAAATAACCAGAGGGTATATATATATATATGTGACGGTTAGTGTAATCCCACACTAACCAGCAATCAATCATCATGTATCAGTTACATCCACTATCCCGATATTTTCATGGCTAAAATTCCAATGAAATGACCAGAATCACACAGCAGCAGGGGTTTTGTACATTTGTTACTTCACCAACTAGATTCCAATTAAATATCCAAGTATATCCCCATTAAACATCATTAAACCATATGAAACCACCGTTTTTTGCTGTTTTTTTCCACCTTTTTCGTATCTCCCATCGGTCCCACCGTTGAGACTGCCAGGGCTCCTGTCGCGCTGGCGGCTGTCTCTCTCTGCCGCAGTCGAAACACATGTGGCGACCTCAACGCTGGGTCATATGGTTGTGGACATGGATGATATCTATCTATATCTATCTATCTATCCATCCATCCATCCATCCATCCATCTATCTAATAATATTACTGTATATATGATACATGTGTATAATATTGATACATGTGTATAATATGGATACACATATATAAATATAAAATATGTATATAATTGTATACCATAGGTACTATGATATTCTACTACATATATATATAATACACATATTGGTGGGGATAGTCTGGTTAAGAGCCCCCAATGAGAGCAGTCCATTTCACAGCAGCTGAACACGAACGTTATTAGGGGGGCGTGTGAAACGTGCACAACTTCTGTGAAACGTGCACAACTTCTTGCAAACGTGGACAACTTCTATGAATTCGATGACAAGTTCTCAAGCACTCCAAAGAGCTCTTAATCAGACTATACCCATTTTGGTATATTAGGTATGTATATATGTACATAAATAATATTATATATGTACACATGTGTATACATTTAAATTATTATGTGTAATACCAACTCCGGATGCATGTTAGCCCCGGTTGATCAAACATTGAAGCGTGAGCATGAACAGGGTGGGCATCTAGTTTCGAAAGCAAAGTAAATGAACGTAATTTATATGTACTATGTTGCACAGGATGCAGTATATAACTTCCACTATAAATTGGGTTTTACAGGGTAAAAGGGTTTACCCAAAAAGAAGGGGAACATGCCTAGGAAGGATCGGGAAATTCGCAGCAAATTCCAGGGGATACAGTAAATCCAACAGCTATGATCAACTATGGGCTGTTTCACCAACATCATCTGGTTGGTGGTTTCAACCCTTCTGAAAAACATTAGTCAGTTGGGATTATTATTCCCAATATATAGAAAAACACATGTTCCAAACCACCAACCAGCCAACACATCATGGAAAATTGATCGAAGCACAAGTATGGAAATATGGATATTGCCAACCAGCGGATTTTGGATGTGAATCAACGAACAGGGGAGATATTCAGCAGCAAGGCGGGTGTCTCTGCTTTGATATTTTTTTGGATGACAACGAGATTGGAAACCTCCACCAAAAGAGCTTGTCTTCAATTTTAAAACATGGCGCCCTGGCTGTTTCGATTTCTGTTTCGGAAGCCGATATATGCAGCGGTTGACATTCTTTTTTTAATGGAATCCCAGGAGAAGGGTCTGGTAGGCTTCTGGTTAGAGATTCAAGATGGCAGCAAGAAGTGACATCCTTAGGTCCCCAAGAACATATCTTAACATATCTTAAGAATTTGACACAGACCCAGAACTATGGCTGGTTTGGAGTGAAAGATTATGGTAAGGTCACTCTGTCTCTCAACCGACATCCACAGGAGGCAGGTCATACTCTCATGACTAACAGCTTGGTTTCAAGTTAGTAAGGCAATCATGAACCACTTACATCTGGTTGATTGTGGTTATACCACCCATAATATTTTATAATGAAGCTTTAGTATAAGGTAGATTCATGGGTGGTATAGACCCGTATAAACCCATTATCATTTGGATCATACCTGGTGGACGGTGCCCCCCAGTTATAAGTTGGTACATAAATTATAAATATTTACAGCCCCCATGAATACAGATTTCGTTATATATCTACCAGACACCATAGTTTTCTGGTTGGTGGTATACCTACCCCTTTCAACCTACCCCTCTGAAAAATATGAGTTCGTCAGTTGGGAAGGATCATCCCATATGTGAAATGGAACATAAACACCGTAACCATCAATCAGTATTAACCATGATTTCCAGTGAGGTCGCAGGGAGGTCGTTATAATTTATCCAGATATATCTACCAGACACCATAGTTTTTTCGCCACTGAAATAAGGCAACTGAACCTGTGGTGGATGGTGGATCCTGCCATGCTGGAGACCTGAACGTCAAAAGGGGTATCTATAGCGATGTATCACGACTATCTTTAAAGTCGATGTATCACTTAATATCTCTATATAATATCTATACAATCCTGATTCAAAGTAATATTAGATCTAATATTAGATCTAATATCTATCATAATTCTAAAGCTTATCTAAAAAAAGACACTAAAATAAGTTATACTCAATGAACTCATCAACAATCTGTCCATTTGCGCATGGCGCCAGCGAGCCAGGTGCCCACACCCACATTACTGGAGCCGCAGGCGCAAATGCCCTGCCGCTCCGGAGATTTTCGAAAAGACACAACTTGCTATGGAAGCAATGACCCATAGAAATAGATGATATTTACTTGTACCTATCAAACATATATAGATATGGTGATTTTCCATGGCTATGAAATAGATTATATCATATTATATTTACTTTTACCTATCAAAAATATGGTGATTTTCCATGGCTATGATAAATCACCAGAGGGTAAATGTCTAACCAACTTAACGAAAAACTGCGATCTTCAAGTCGCATGGGCTCAAGCTTTCATTTTCATCGAGCAAACTACGGGTAGGATATAAAATTATGACACTGGGGATATAACCAACTAGTGAATTGAGCTACATTTAAATAAGTAGCTAATCTTGGAGACTCTGCAAAAAGGCACATTTTGAGCAGGGTAGTATACACCCACATGGCAAACACTACACGAAATGTAAGAACCCAATCAGGGCTGTATCCAGTAGTAAAATCATCCACGTGTGGCCCTGTTTTCCAGGTTCTATGTGAATTTCAGATCATTCTAAGGGGACTACACAACAATGAACCAGTATATTTGGGTGCTTTATTGTTGTCGGACAAAAAGGTAGCTTCATGGTTGCAGACTCCCTAGAAACTTGACGATTTACAGGATGATTTACCGTACTGCAATGGGATCATGTATCTATTACACCACCAAATGGAGCCCACTTGGCCTGATACATTCTTCTAGATCCAACTTTTTTTAGTTGGGTATGGTTCAAGTTGGGTTTTGAGGAACCATTACAGTCAACCCCAAAAAGATAGATAAGTCAACTAACACAATGCACATCAAACCTTGTCATACTTTTTTTCTTTTAAATATCTTTGTTGAGGTTTCTATTAACATGGCTTAAACGACAAAATTATACCAAGGTGTCTGTCCCAATATCTTTTTTTCGCAATCCGCCAGCCTCGGATGCAAGGCTACCTGGGATCCAGAACCGCCAGCAACCATATTTACCAACTGTCTAGGCTGACAATACCCCAGCAATGGGAATTTCACACAATGAAGGACACACACACAGATAAAAAAATATAGAAGAGCCCCAGTGGGAAGGTTTAGGTCAAAACACATGTGCATTTGTGGCTGAAACAATTTGGCCCGTACATCTGGCTGCGATAAAATCAGGTGTTTGTTTTTGACAGGGGAAGACATCCTGAAATAGCAATGTCACCCAGGCAAAGTTGAATTGAGCTCTCATCTGTTTCTTCGTAGTATGTTTTTTTTTCTGTCTGAGTTTTAGTTTTCAAGATACATTGCCCTCTAGTAGACTAACATGACTATGGAAAATCAGTCTTTCCAACAGGTAAATCAACTATAAATGGCCCATATCAATAGTTTTTTGTGTGTTTACCAGAGGGTAATGTTCCTCTTTCGTTTGCATTTGTGTGCTTTGCTTCCTGACTTGTGTTGACCTGAACATAGGCTGAACTGGATAACCATCATGAAGTGGGGTTATCCAGAACAGTACCTCCGTTATTTAGGTATGTATTGGCCCATCATCCCATCATGTGAAGAGAAGTCTGTACCACATTTTGGAAGCGGTTACAATAGTAAAAATTGAATAACACTCCATTTGAAGAAGCTTGAACTCACCCACTCCACTGAGCATTTTCCTTCAACAGGATGGTCACAAAATAGGTTGACCATCCGGTTGCAACCTATAACCGGCACTATCATCTTTTATGCTGGGCACGAAATGATATAAACATATCTAAACTGTAACCCTGGTGGTGCATTTTATAGTCAAACCATCTATAAACTAGGCTCCCTTTTTTTCGGGCATTTGGCATAAAACATGAGCATTGTTTTTTTTTTGAGGTATCCATTCACCATGAATTTTCCATCTGGATCTTTTTGGCGCCACCACCTGCCGCCACATCATCCCAGACGCCAAAGTATGGGTTGGCCGACACCCGGGGTGCCCTGGACTCCTCCACAGCGCTCCAGTAATGCTTCGACCCCACAGTGCTGTCGCTTCCTGGGAGAACCCAGCCATAGAGAAGCACAAGTTGGACAGCTGGAAATCGGAAATGATGGGGGAACATCGTGTATAACATCGTGGAAAAAACGGTTCTATCTTTTTTGAAACGCCTATAAATACAAAATAACATCAAAATAACATCAAGTCAACACTGCTATTCATCATCGTCAGATCCAACACATTGACTGGTGTCAAACATATGTAATGAATTTGATAAATATCAGAGATGATCATCTTCCTTGTCAGCATGGGGGTCAACAATAACTAGGATTTACAGCCGATCATCTCACATCCGCAGTTCTAGCCAGGTCAAAACCTGATGTACCCCCACAACTGCAGGCAATTTCAACCTCCTGGAACTTTTTCCCCAGGAATTTTTGTCTTAAAAAAGACCCAAATCATCGATACATAGTACGTTTGCACAGATTTCCACTCAGAATCACTTGTTACTGAGAATCAATCATTATCCCCCGTTGAGAAAATACGTGGGGCTCTCCGTTACAATGGAAATTATCAGTATCATTTATCACTACTTTGGGAAGCTCCCTATCATGAAACTGACATGTTTTTCACCGTCTCACACTAAATCAATCTATATCATACTGGTTCCACCAATCACCAATGGATCCAGATAAATAATTCAATATAATTCACAATTCATGCAATTCATTGATGATTAAACATTATTTTCAACTAAACTCCACATTTTGTAAAACCACCATAGAAATCCACATTTTATGGCAGTCCAGCCATTTTTTTGGCCACAGTTCCAGTTTTTCCTTGGTCGAAATAGTGGCCAGTTGGGCCAGTTCCACGACCTCCGCTGGAAACACCCGAGATTTTGGGAGTTTTGGGGGGACTATATCTGCGGTATCTTTAAGGGTATCTTTAATGGGATATTGATAATATATATATATACATATATGTATATTGTTATTGTTATTATTGTTGATGGGATCTTTAATGGTATCTTTAATGGGGTATTTGATATTAGTACTAATACATGTGTGTACAATAGGATTTCTACAACGGAATGCTACTGGGATGATGGTATGATATCACCAACAATATGATATTTCTGGAATGATTGAAATTTCAACCATCAGTCATGGACGTCCAATGGATGTTCAACATGGTCCAAAAATGTTGGTGATCTTAGCTACAAATTTCAGCATTTCTGTGACTGAGAAAGTCTAAAAATGATCTAAAAATCTGATCTAAAAATCTCTGGGCGAAAATTGAGAAAAACACCTGGATCAACCTTCAAACAACTCTAAATTCTGCGCATTTTTTTAAAATAAAATCCCATCTCGGTTGGTTGGTTGTGTTCTACCGCTTGGACTTGGGGTTTCACCAGCCGCATCACCACTGACCAATCCAATGCGTGGTCAGCACCCAGGATTCTTCCCAGGTCATGGATAACCTTAGACAACCCACAAAAAACATATTTGTTTGTTGCGGGACATCACATATTACCTCACATGTTCCAAATTCGAAACAACGCTAACTTTCCGCCCATTAAGCAACCGTGCAACAGCTTAGCCTAATATATATATATAGATAGGTAGGTAGGTAGATAGATAGATAGGTAGATAGATAGATAGATAGATAGATACAGTATATATATATATAAATCTGCGGTTGTCATATCCAGAAAACGAAAAGAACAATTCATTCCAAAGCTGAAAACCCATCAGCATTTTTGGATGATCATCCTATAAATAGTGGTAACTAGAATAAACAGTTGTAACTATAAGTTAACATAGTAATAGTTATATAATAGTTATAAGTGCGACTATTTATATGACTATTACTAATAGTTGTAACTATATTTATTGGATTTATAATAAGGGTTTATCAATACTTCTAATAGTCATATACCCTCTGGTAATCAAACGTGGCAATGGAAAATCCGGAACTCAAGAGCTGGAAAAATTGTTGAACTAAATGGTGGATTTTCTAGCAGGTAAAATTTGATTACCAAAGGGTCTTATATAGATAGTTTTAATAGTTTACATTATAGTACTTTTTTTTTAAATAGTCGGCAACATATAGAATTATAGTAAACTATATCCCCAAAATATATCGAATTATAGTCCTATTAGTAGTCTGTAGTTATGTTCCAATTTTTTGTGATATCCCATCAATTTCGGGTTTCTTGAAAATGGGGCATCCCCAAGTCGCCATGGTTGTTTTAGTACTCAAATGGTCTAGTGACTTGGATAAATTTGGGGGTACCCCCGGACTTAGGAAACCTCTATTTAGGGATATGAATTCATATATATATATATATGTATATATGATATATATATATATATACAATATATATATAATGATGGGATATATCAACATCAATGAACTGGGGATATGATATTGGATGTAATTTCGCGATATCCCATTTCATTGTCAAGCAAAAGAATAACCCCTAATTCTATTAATGCGGGGTAAAACAATAATAAACCACCCACTAGGGAATGGTTTACACTACCTATTTCTGGTGATTAGGGGATGGCTTATTGTTGTTTTAACCACATTATTATTGGCAACAAAAATTGTGATATCCCATCAATTATAACCCCTCCCAGACGAATCTCCAGCTCCCACCTTTGCCGCGGCTCGGCTTAGCCCAGGAGTTTGAGGCAAACAATCTGCTCCGCGTGGGCGGTGCAACCGCCTGCCAGGGAGTCCAGGGAGTCTCAGATCATCCCTTTGGAGAGAAGTTTGGACCCCGAATCATAAGGATAAAGTGGGATAAAGCAGGATACCATGAAGAGGTTTGTGGGGATATCATACACATCAGAATTTGGGAAGGAACTCATGGAAATTCATGGGATTTTTATGGTGATTAATAGCTGGTTGGTGGTTGAGCCCTACCCCTCTGAAAAATATGAAAGTCAGTTGGGATGATGACATTCCCAATATATGGAAAGTCATAAAACATGTTCCAAAACACCAACCAGGAATTTTGTATCATTTCACTCACTCTTGAACAATAGGACACATGGATCATTTTTGTGTAGTTTGTTTGGCCATGACTTTACTGTCGGAATCGAGAAAAAACCATCTATTTTGGGCCCAATAATCTTGACCTTCGTACTCATTAAATGTCATTTGACCTCTTAAATCTACTGAAAATATTGAGCAGGCGCCTTTCACAAGTGTGTCCCACTATGAGCCATGATCCTGAACCAGCTTTCTCCGTTGATCTGGCAACAAGAAACCTGACAATAGACATGGGAAACCCCTCACAAATGATAGAAATGGAGGCTTTGATTGGACACATCCTAGTTTCGAATATATCTTTTTAAACATAACTTGTCATCACTAAGGGATAGAAATAGGACGTAAGAACTTGGACTTCCCTCCGGTTGTTTCCTGGAGGGGATTCCCACGAGTTTGGTCTTCAGCCTCTTTTACAAGTCGATTTCAGGTCGGAGTCGCGTGGCGAGTTTTCCCGCGCTGGGCTGGTTCGTCGGCGTGAAGAGATTGGACAATTTTGACAACCTTTAAGGGATACACGCCTAAGAGATATTAGAACATGACCAGTTGTGCATCCACATCATTCTTAACTATGATTTACCAACATATATCCATATTTCATCAGATTTCTCTAACCAGTTGGTATATCTATGTATATCTATTTACAAACATACAGTAACATCCACATCATTCTTCGCTAACTGAACATGTCGAGAGGTAGCCAGTGGCATATCTGACCAATCCTTCACGAGAAGCTATTATTAGCACTCGGCAGTGACCAATTTCCTGCACGGCTGCATCAATATTTCATTCCTCAGGACTGATGGGCCATGGACAATAGTGGTCTGGTTGTTGGCTTCAACCCCTCTGAAAAATATGAGTTCGTCAGTTGGGAAGGATTATCCCATATATTATGGAAAAATAAAAAATGCTTGAAAGCACCAATCAGATATAGATGATATAGTAATGGTTTATCATGACATGTATCAAACACTCATAGATTCAGGAAAAAACAGCAAGAAATCTGTGGGTCTGGAAACTCCGCATCGCTTGCATCGCTTAACTGACTGGGAGTTTCTAGCTGAGATGGACATAGACATCTTATCCCTGAAAGACTCATATGGGAACAAGGACTCCTTGATGGGGACCTGCGACCTGACATGACCTGACCGTCGATGGCTAGCTGTTTCTTCTGGAAAGCCATGCAAGACCCAGCAAATCTCACAAGTCCTTTGCAGGCTGTCTCAGATTTGTATAGATATGTATAGATTTATCACGTTATGCCATATGGAGATATATGGAGTATCTTGACCCTTTGGATGAAGACTTTTTCCAGTCGGGGATACCACTCACAAAGCGATCTCTTGATGGTAGGGTCTGTGACGCCCTCGATATACTGCTGGTCCCATGGTGTTTTGGTCTCTGCTCAGATGGCATTCTGGGCATTCACCGAGAAAGCTACCTGTGAGAGATGCCGCCTGTGCCTGCTGGTCTTTCCAACCATGTTCCTTTGCATAAAAGAAGAGGTGTTGCTTGGTTGACATTTGCCTAGTAAATCGACCTGTTGGTTCCTAGTGATTGTGTAGAATGGCGGGGCCGTCTGCTAATCAATCCATCAGTGGGTAAAGGACATCAATGGGCATTTATTCAATTCATTCAATTCATTCAATTCATTCAATTCATTCAATTCGTTCAATTCATTCAATTCATTCAATTCGTTCAATTCGTTCAAAATTCGTTCAAAATTCGTTCAAAATTCGTTCAAGATTCATTCAAGATTCGTTCATAATTCGTTCATAATTCGTTCAAAATTCGTTCAAAATTCGTTCAAAATTCGTTCAACATTCGTTCAATTCGTTCAAAATTCGTTCAAGATTCGTTCAAAATTCGTTCAATTTTCGTTCAAATTTCGTTCAAAATTCGTTCAAAATTCGTTCAAAATTCGTTCACAATTCGTTCAAAATTCGTTCAATTCGTTCAAAATTCGTTCAATTCTTGTTCAATTCATTCAATTCATTCATTCTGTGATTCACTCACCCACTCACTCACTCACTAATTAAATTCCATTTTATTCCGTTTCATTTCATTCATTCATTCCTCCCTTCCACAATTCAATCAACATCAACTGCGTTTTCACGCCTGGGTCAGTTTACGAACCAGCAGTATTCAGAGGAACTTCAGCAGGGGAATGGACTAAGACCAGAGCTGCTATGGCCAGACGACCATCGAAATGGTTGGGATCTCTTGGGATCTTGTTCGATGGTCGGGCGCTTCAAGTGACTTCTCCATAAGACAAGACCAACTGGCAGTGGCGCTAAGGCGCTAAAGTAAAGGACCCTAACGTTTGAAGGTTCCCTTTTTTCGAGCCTTTGGACGCCAAAAATCGCCCGTATTGGGCGTGGCACAGATGGCAGTGCCATCAGGATGAAATCTGGAAGTGGAGATCTTCGTCAAATTTATCCCACACCTTTTTTTGATGTGGACAAGTTCTACCAGTTGCCAGTTCACAACAAAAAACATCTAAACTATATAGGGAAACATACCTAAACAATGTACGGGGGTCCTCAACACGATCGACATGCTCACACGGAATTCTCCAAGTGATTCTGACCTGTTGTAGATACATTGTTTAGGTATGTTGGAGATTTATATACTTTCTGTCTTGGGTACCAGCATATAATTCCCGTAATAAATGGCCCTACCCCTCTGAAAAATCATGGAGTTCGTCAATGGGAAGGATCATTCCCATATATGAAATGGAAAAATAGAATTCATGTTCCAAACCACCAACCAGTATATATATATGTACATACATACAATATTCATACATACATATGGGTTTGTCCAAGAATGGGCTAGAGCCACACCCATTGATTCTCCATCCATTTTCCCATTAAAACAGCAATTGTTGGGGTGACCCCCCTATTTTTGGACAAAACCATGTATTTAATATAGTGATTCGTATGGAGTTTTTTTTTCCCCGCCTCTAGACAAGTGTCCGTTGACCCACCCAAGGATCAACCATTATAAACCTTATCTGGTTGGTGGTTTCAACCCCTCTGAAAAATATTAGTCAGTTGGGATGGTTTTCCCAATATATGGAAAAACAAGATTCATGTTCCAAACCACCAATCAGTCAATATTCTCCAAAAGATATATCCGTCATCAATTGTATTGGGCTGCGTCATTCTATCCCCAAAAAACTATCCCCTCACCTCAAAATAGCTGGTCGTCCACGTTCCAGACTCCATCGAAATCCCAAAGCCTTGAATCACTGTGGACCCAAGAGGATCTATCTCTTGGGGAAAATTTTGATGATAGAAACTGCTAAAGCGACCAGGATTGAACCCCAAATACCACCCATCAACAAGGATATTCCATGCCCCTAGGATATAAGTATCAAACGTGGGGCAAAAGAAACACTTTTAAGGGTGTGGGAAGAGTTCGGGATCTGTTGGGAATTCTCATGATCCATGAGCTGGACATCCCTATTCACCAACCATCATCAACCAGTATAATGGAATGAGATCCATATGAATTCATTCTTTTGGCCCTCCGGCCCTTGGGTCGGTGAGATCCATAATTCACCCAAAAAAACATCCCCATGGTATCCGCAGTAGCTGAACCGTGGTATATGGTGATTTCACATTCACCTAGCTGTTATACGCTGTGTATAGGGATTATGATGATTCATTCATCTTTAGGTGAATCATCATAATCCCAAAAAACATGGTCAAATGTATCACCATTTTGAATCCCTAGTGTACTGGTGATTGAGTTCTGATTGAAGACTGGTGAAAAATCACCATTTTTGCGGCTCAGTTGAGCTGGCTTTGGGATGGGACCATAAACACGTCGGCGGCGTGGCGGCGTGGCATGGCGTGGCATGGCGGCCATGGGCCTCTGCTGTTCCCTGGAGGAATCAGGCCCCACTTCTGAGAAAATCATAGGGCTTTGTCCAAAACATGTGGGATTTACCCCCCAAATAATGATTATAATGGCTATTTCAACAAGGAACATGAAGATAAACATGGATAAAGCATTGAACTTTTAAGGGAAGATCATCTCAAATCATGGCTACCTACGAATGTGGGGGTGCATTGGGCTCTTTAGCTGCACATTTTGTTGTTTTTTTGACAAATCCCTGACTCCTTAGCTGACCCAACATCAATGGAGCATAGGAATATTGTAGCATAATTCTCCGATATCTTATATATATATCAGCAAGAAGAATCAGGGATATTTTCGCTAACCATTCCTAGGGGATACAATGGGATACAATCAACATGTTGAAATGTACAGGAGGGATTTGCAATCCACATGGTTCAGGGCTTCCTCTAACATTTCCATCATATCCCCTCTGGAAGAAAAGATCCTTTACTCCACGAACATGTCATGCGTTGTAAAACTGTGATGTCCAGTAACACTTCTAGACATTTATAGACCAATAGACAGAGGTAGGATGAGGTAGGTGTTGCTTGAATTTGTAGACAATCAACACACAATCCACTATTTGATATCATATTTCGGACCAAAAACAATCTAATTTTGGAACCTCACATCTTTGGCTTACGGTTCCCTTCATCTTACACGGTGAATGTGAATGATGCTTTTGGACATAGAGACTTAGAGTCTGATTCTTGGCAAAAGGCTGTCCGGTCTGGGGGCACACCCAAGATCACCCAAGTGTTCAGTATTTCCACGGTAGGCTGCAGTGACTACCCTCTGGTAAACGTTTACATAACTATGGGAGAACACCATTTTTCATGGGAAAATCCACTATCAATAGCCATTTTCAATAGCTATGTAACAAATTACCAAAGGGTAATCTGCTTACCTACTAAAGTTGATGATTGTGCTACTGGTTGAATCCCCATGGCTCGTTTTAAATACCCCTTTTCTGTTGATCACAAACCATGGGGAATTAAAAACATCTCGTTATAGAAAAAGGGGTTTTAATACTGGTTATTCCCCATTTTCATCACATTTCGGTTGAACAAAACCAGTTGTTTCTCCGACCATGTCTCCACATTTTTCTCCAATCAACGGCAGAAACCGGGGCAGACCATCCCCCAAAAAAGGGACGGATCTTTTCCCCCGGGTCGTGCCATGCCGTGATGCCAGGAACGCTTCACGACTATCATTTCGGGTCTCGAGGGATTTACAACGTAGAAGCGTTTTTTTTTGGAAAAGACAATTGTGCAGAAAACAGTTGACATTTCTTAAAGACAATTTCCAGTTGATCTACGATGCGCCCGGGAACAGGACCGTCCAAGTCCAGTCCTGTATTTCCACATTGAATGGCTGATTGAATTATAAGAATTCACCAACCTGAAATAAGGCAAATTTGCTTGATCATTTTAATTCATGCTATGTCGCCTTATGGGTAATTATTTCCCAAGCAAAATTTGGCCAATCTTAGATACCCGGCAACAAAAATACAACAATAATCAAACATAGCTGGTTAGTGTATGATAATATGGGGATGGGTCAAAACCTATGAAATTACCATACTGGGGAAATCACCATCCAGCTATACCAGCACCCTGAATCGGTAGATCGCAAAGCGCGCCAAACGGTGGACACTGGGTGCGAAAATCTGCTGACGTTATGGACAAAAAGCACAAAAAAAAGCAATAAAATGGAGATTTTCATGGATTGTAACCTGCAAAAATCGTGTTTTGCTATAACCAACCAAGAGACACGGTCAAGTGAGTATAGGTACACTAACTATGGGTTTGTGGTGGATATATCTACAGATGGATGAAGGACAAGGATATTTTCCTCTTGGATTAATTCGAAGCCCGCACGGTTGTCTCCGGATTTTTAGGTGATATAATTAAGCGAAAAAAACAGAACTTATCATCCAAGAACATGCCACATTTTTGGAGTCTCCTAAGTTTTTTTTTCAAACATCAGGGAATTTGAAAAAAAACCCATCCTCAAGTCATTGCCATTCTTTTGATGAGATGCTCCGGGGAAATTGGATCGGCTCTTAAAGGGATGCCCTGATATGCCCTGTTCATCAAGAAGGCTCTGCAAAAGAATATGGCATTTTTTTTTAAAATTGTATACAAGATCTGTTCTAGCTGACGCATATCTTTTTAATATATAGACTAGCCAACCAAGGTTTACCCAGTGAACCGTGCAGGTGAGGTCAACAGTTCACGCGCAGCAGTGGCATTCAGCGAGACAAACGCCAGGAAAACGCGGAAAGACATAGGGTGACACCAAACCAAGCAATGCACACCTGGAGGCCCAGTCCTGACCATGGGAAAACATGGGATGGCAGCGGCGCAGCGCTTTGGGCAACTAGCTGGCAGAGAGCTTGGCAGGGTTAGCCCTCTGGTGACTAACATGGCTGCAAAGTCTCTACTTTTGAAACGGATGATTGGATGATTGGATGATCATCTAGAAATGGCTGATTTGCATTAGGACGTTCATTTAGTGGAGGGATAGGAAGTGCGTCTCGGGCCATTGGGCCAAAAAACAACAGTGGGATATGACAGGAGATGATGATCTGCAGGGATGACCAATCACACACGGGTGGCAGCCTCTTGAATCGTTGAAACAATGGAATGGATTTACTGCTTTAATGTATATTATTATATTAGTATATTTGTGTATACATACATATGATGGCAACTGCGGATTGATAAACCGCCCACCCACACCAAACGGCCAACATCTTCTGAACTACCCCAAATTAATAAATCTCACATCTTTGATGAAAAGAAAAAGAAAAAGGAAAAGAGAAAGGAAAAGGGGGGGACAATAATACACAAATACGTAGGGCTGAAGTGGCCTTGATTAATTGGGGGGGGCGCCCACTCTTGATTGGGGGGGACACTCATGGGAGGTACCCTTTGCGATTTGGCAGCTTGGCAGCTTCCAAGACTAACATTTAGGGATGTGTCTATTTTTCACAAAATGCGTTTCTTTTTGAGTTAAACGAACCAATGAGGAATAGATAAAGAAACTCATTGTTTTCCCCAATTGAAAATAAAGAGAACAATGCTCATTAGTACCATCAAAATCTGGTGCTTTGGACAGGCATGGCTAGTTAGGTGAACCGGTGAACCATTGCTGGGCAACACAAACCACCCAAATGACTTTGGTACCAAAATCGGGGGAGAGCCGGGCTATGGTTAATTGGGGGGGATTGTTAATCCTAATTTGACCTTACATATATATATATGACATGTATATACATATAATACAATATATGCATATATATATAGATAACATAATATACACATATAATATAATATAATATAATATAATATAATAATAATCATAATAATAATCATAATAATAAATAATAATAAATATTAATAATAATATTTATAATTAATAATAATAACAATTAATATTAATAATAATAATACTAAAAAATAATAATGATAATAATAATAAATATTATTATTAATAATAATAAATAATAATAATAATGAGAATAATAATAAAAAGAATAATTATATATATATACACACACTACACTATATATACAACAACAACAACAACACTGACAATCAACGACAACGACAGCGACAACCAACGACAACCAACGACAACCAACGACAACGACAGCGACAACCAACGACAACCAACGACAACCAACCCACCCACCCACCCACCCACCAACCCAGCAACCACCAACAAGAACAAGAACAAGAACAGCAGCAACAGCAACAGCAACCGCAACGACAACGACAACAAGAACAAGAACAAGAACAAGAACAAGAACAAGAACAACACGAACAAGAAGAACAAGAAGAACAAGAAGAACAAGAACAACATATCGACCAGTTGAAAGTTCGGGCCCTGCACCCACCGAGTCCTTTCGCAAGTTCTTGAATCATCGCTCCCGACACTTGCCAAATGCATAAGAACCTGGCAGTGAAGCGATTCTAACGGGAAGAGCCAACATGGGGTCCGTCCAAAAACCAGGAGATACACCCGGATTCATGGTGTTAATGGAGAAAATCTGGGAAATCATAAAGCAACCGATTTTGAAGTTGTACCAGCATTTCCAACACCTTTCCCGGTTCTGAAATGTCACGAAAGGTTCCATTGGAACATCACTCAACCATTGCGGGTATGATATCTCAACAACCACTTGACGGTGATGTTTAAAAAAACAACTTCACGGGATGTTTCTCAACCCTGGGAACTTTCTCCTTTTTTTTTGGAGACATTTCCCTGACTGCGGGGTAGTCAAGAAGGAGTAGGAAAGAGACTCTCCTGTATGAACAGCTTCAGGCCCTTGATGGCTTGAATCCTGAACAAAACATGTTTATTTTTCCCTCCAAATGGTTTCTACAAGATAATTTTGGAAGACATCTGGCCATTTCTTCTTTGTTTTAATGTTGATGTTCAGAGGATTCAATTATATAAATATAAACACTCTAGTATTTGTTCCCGGAATGAAGTAGCAAAAGGCATGCAACAGCAAGAAATCCAAAAAAGCACATTGAAGCGAGCAGCATCCAGCAAAGAGCCGTCTTCCTAAGAGGGCGTGGATCGTCACGGCTTACCACAGAATTTACTCCCAACGTGTGGCTGTTTGTTAGTCGGGAATATGATGATTCACCAGTAGGTCTGGGGCCAATTGGGCCAATCCCCAATTTTGTTCAAAGTGATAAGCCTATCCAAAATTGATGCTTCATCAAAGGTGGTGAAATTTCAGGTGATCCACGTCCTTTTCAAACATCACCCAAAACATATTGAGATATGATGGGTCAAAACCCTGAACCCCTAACATCTTCTAGCATCAATATAGCTGGAATTTGCAGGTATGTATACATGACATAGCCATCTGGGCACATATCAACATTGCCTTCCTCAAACTCTGCCCATGGCACCTAAAAGTGGCACATGGCACCGAAATTGAGAAACCTATGATTGATGCGGTGGGTGGTTGCGAATTCCTGCACCAGTTGATAAGTGGTAAGCATCCCATTATTTATAGGGTTTCAACCATCCTTTTGGTGATGCAGAATTTCGCTGGCCCATCCACAGTACCACTCATGAATCCTGGATAAGCTTGGTGGAGCACGGCTTTGCGCTTAGCATCATATTGCCAATCAACTGGCATTAAGAGCTATGCCCCATTTTCAGTAGACCCATACTGAATAATGGTGAAAATGGTCAATCATGGTTCATACTGGTCAATTATTGGCTGAACCAATGCATGGTACGTTATCATCAACCGATTCATCACATGTATATGTATATATATATAAGTATAATCATATGTATACATATATATATATATATCTATATGTATTTATGTATATACACGGGTTTGCCCAACATTGGGTATAGCCAAATATTTCCAAGCCGATGTTTTAATCCATTGGATGTTGCTTGTTTCTCCGGAAACAAGATGAGACAAACACAAACTGTACGCACACACACATTACATTACATTGCATTGCATTGCAGTACAATACAATACAGGACAGTACAGTACATGAATATATATATATATATATATTTATACACCTGTATGTTTGTATATATATATGTATCCAAATACATAAATTTTATCTAAAGTTTTCGGTGCTGCGAGACCCCCTGTTTTTCGTTAAGAATCAGGTAATCCAAGCAAGTCGGCGATCTTCGGGCAAGGCGATCACACAAGTACCTTGGCTCAGTAACTCGTCTCAAACATGGCAAGTCGACATAGACATGGGTCGTTCCGCCTGGAAAAATGGTGATCAGTAATGGTTCATAGTGGTTATTCATGGTTAGTAATGCTTACAAGTGCTGGACATTGGTTGATTGTTGCCAATAATGGCCAATCTACCAAATGGAGTCATTCCATGTAGAAATCACTGCGACAAGAAATGCAATATAAATTTTGGTCATACGGGCACATACCTTGCAATATTCCGTCGGTCGAATCGAATGTGCATCGATCTACTAAAAGTGCGCTTTGGCTCTCCAGAGTTCTATTGCCTGCAGGTTCTTATACACGTACCAGCACGGAGCTCATCATCACCACCACCATCATCATGATCATTAATTAAATTATAATCATTATCGTTATCATCATCACTAGTCCTACTATTGATAATTATAGATTACTATCACCATCATGATCATGGGTTCTATTATTCCTGAATTATTGATATTAATCATCAATAGTCCTATTAATTGATAATTACCCTCTGGCAAACTAACATAACTATGGAAAATCACCATTTTTAATAGGAAAACTCACTATAAATGGCCATTTTCAATAGCTATGTTAGTTTTACCAGAGGGTACTACGCATCACTACACGGGTTCTCACTACCAACCAGCCTTCCCTCTGATGTCAGTCGAGTGACAGAGCCCCACGCAGTGCCAACACGGTCCAAACCAGATTGTAGGCGAGGATGGTACCAACCCTCAGTCAAACTGGGATGACCTAAGGTCGATGGGAAAAGGAATCGAAATTTTGATTAATTGGTTGGTGGTGCAATAACCATCTTGAAAAATATGAGTTCGTCAATGGTAAGGATTATCCCATATATTATGGAAAATAAAATTCATGTTGAAACCACCGACCAGTTAATCTATGGATGAGGTAATAGATGGGAAGGACTCCAAGTGTCAATCTAAGGTTTTGAGATGGGTTTTGAGCAACTCCAGTAGAGATTCTGTGCGATTACCCTGCGGCTGCAATGGTCCACTACCCTCCTGTAATCTAACGTGGCAATGGAATTTAACATATACAGTCTGGTTGGTGGTATACCTACCCCTTCCGAAAAATATGAAAGTCAGTTGGGATGATGACATTCCCAACTGAATGGAAAGTCATAAAATTCATGTTCCAAACCACCAACCAGCAGTAACATATCTATATCCACTGCCAACATTATTATCCCCATCCTGCTTATTGTTGGTCAAGTCATAAGCCAGTAACTCACAGCATCTCTTCTTTCGGTCAGGAATGATCTCTGGAACCCTGGGATCCCTGGGTATCTCTCCTTGAGTTGGCGTCAACCAAGCTGAACTGGTTGGTGGTGCAATAACCATCTTGAAAAATATGAGTTCGTCAATGGGAAGGATGACATCCCATATATTATGGAAAATAAAAATCATGTTTGAAACCAACCAGTGAAAAGATCTGTTTGATACAAAAAGGTACGTCCTGTTTTTTCGCACATCTGCGACCGCTTTTTTCGCTAAATCAGCTGTGCAATTCATCGGATCATCTGATCACATCTCCGATCATTGGGTTTTCCTTACCCGCAGAAACTTCCATATTTTTCATTTTTGGAAGTGGATAAGGAAGTGAAAATGGAACACTTGATGTCCAACTTCCAGGTATGATCCAGGTATTTTTCATGTTGGATCAAACTTCCTTACCCAAAAAATGTCCAACAAAATCTCCAAGGTTCAGGTATGATGCGATCCAAGTGGTAGATGATCCAGCTTTCATATATGACACCTAGGGACGTTCCGACGTTACCGAAACGAGAGGTTTCCCTAGACTCAGAAGGACCGGAGATCATTGGGACAACCCGGGGTTGCAACACCGATCTCAGGATCAGAAAAAATATGCTTTGCTGCTGAACCACGATATGGTGGTAAGAACTATACTAGTTGGTGGTAGAGCCCTACCCCTCTGAGAAATGTGGAGTTAGTTCGTCAGTTGGGATGATGACATTCCCAATATATGTAAAAACACAATTCATGTTCCAAACCACCAGCCAGTATATATAATGATACAATCACTTGAAACTATGTTTCAGACCATATCAGACCATAAAACTCTGAACATTCAGAAGTTCTGTCAAACCCTCTGGCCATTTGATATAGCTGTGGAAAATCCAAATTTTTGATGGGTTAATCATCTATAAATGGGTCATGTTCTACAGCTACGTTAAATTACCTAAGGGTCATTCTAAAGATTGGATGGTTAATCCCAGTAACTAATCCATTACATATAAATCATGTATATATATATACACATAACATCTCATTAGTATATATATATATAGATATACATAATATCCTTTCAATCATATTTGAAAACGGAGATTTCCCGCTTTTGTTTGAGGATTTTTCTCTCAGTCTGCGGATCTAACCCTCAGAGATCCCGACCAAACAGGAGGCAAAAAATCCACCAACCCTTCACCAAATCCCAAAAAATGATTTCTAAAAAAGGGAAACCATGCAAGATTTCCCTGCCTTTTTCCCATGGTTTGCTCCATGAAATTCAGGGAAATCCCCGGTATTTTTTCCCAACCCCTCACCAAGTCTTCGTATCTTTTCCAAAGGCACCATATATTCCCATGACATTGAGCAACACACAAATCCTCAGTTGCGCTGAGGAAAGGTGCCGTGATCCAACATGATCCAACACTTTTTTAAGCGATACGCAACCCCGGGGATACCCAAACACAAAATATACCAAGATACCCTCTGGTAAACGTTTACATAACTGATGGGAAAATCACCATAGAAATAGTGAATTTTCCAATGACAAATTGTGATTTTCCATAGTTATGTTAGTTTACCAGAGGGTAAGATGTTGAAAAAACAGCTTTGCCGCATGTCTTTCGGCCATAAAAATTGGTGGCTTTCGAGGGTTGCCAAGCTTTTTTTTATACATGTCCACATGAATCTGCATCTGGCTGTGGCATCTGAACCACACTGGCGAAGCGTAGTGAACCATGCCGATCTTGGTGAAGGGAACGTTCAGAAACACCATCCGTGTCAATCTGAAACACCATCTTGTCTCGATCCATCTTGTGGGTCAGCAAAGTGCTACATATAATACAAATGTAGTTTTACCAATACATATCTATACACATATTTAAGTATATGTGCACATTTACACATAGGCTTCAGTAATTGGTATGGGTAGAAACTCTGTTGCCCTGTACTTCACATCACATTTATTATATTAATCTTCATTCCATCACTTCTGGTGTGATGTCCTATAGGTATTGACATGTCCAACTACCAAAGAGCAGAAAAAAACGACAAAATGCCGCTCAGTTTCCAAGAAGGATCGCGTAGCCCAAAGGGATCTCAGCAGCCAGCTGACACTTTGAACAAAATTCGGATGCAACCAATATCACTCAAAATACCATCTGGTAAACATACAAAAAGCTATTGAACATTGCCCATAGAAATAATGGATTTTCCCATTAAAGATGGTGATTTTCCAGTTCGCTATGTTAAATGACCAGACCAGAGGGTATATTTACCCACGAAACTGGGTGATTTTTAGGGTAAATGTTGGTAAATATTCCAGCACCATGGAGGGTAGGGACTCTGTAACCATCAATAGGGTTCAGCTTTGGCACGGGGATCCTCACGGTAAATTCTCCACCAGAAGTGACCCAATGGTGATCTGTTGTTAGTTGTATGTTGCTTGGGAGATCTGCCGTGCAGAACAAATCATAGTTGACATCACAATTTAAGATGGTCTAATACAAAGTCCACAAAGTCTACATTTGAGCCATCGAAAATACCCTATTCCATGTCCTCCCATGTCATGAAATACTAAGCCCAGTTGGTTGATAGGTTCCCCTTTTTTTGGGTCATTTATGTCAATTTGTCACCCAAAACCAAGGTAGTATAACCTCATTGGCTCCACACACACACACGAGGCAACTCTGGTTGCTCAGCTCCACATCAAGAGACATACGTCAGACTTGATGGTGAATCCTTCCTTGGCTGCCGCAGCGATCAGTAACGACATGGCAGGTAGGGCTCACATCGATCTCACATCGACAAGAAATCGAAGGGTTTGAGGGAACAAATTGTGACTTCATGCACTAGCTGGCACAAGGTAGTACCTGCTACCCCTGAAGCAAGTGTCACAAGTCGTAGCTTCCTAATTCTTGACCACTAGCCAGTAGCCCCTTTCATGGACCATCAACATATTATTTGACACCTCCAACCAATTCATTGATGATCTATCTATTATATACATATATGCAATTTTTGTTGGTTGAGTCCATACTATTTCTTGTTGCTTCATCTGCCAACTCAAATTCGGCAGGCAGCTCAGGGAACAGCGCAACCAGAATTCCCTTTCGATTGGTTACTACTTGTTGACTGGCCGTTCTTGTTGCTCATAACCATTAAAACATGCATTGCTAGCCCGGAACCCGGCTGATCTTAGACACACTGTTACAAAACATGCGTAACAGTTAGTGTAACTCTTAAGTCCTATATTTATAGCAAGAGAAACAATCATAAAATTTGGAGGGTAGGCCAAACCAACAATTGAACGATTTATTACAGTATATATGCATATTAGTATAACTAATTTAGTGTATTATAGTATATTAGTATATCAGTATATTTATTTAGTAGCTATATTAGTATATACCCGTTTATACAATACTAAATAACTAATCGGGATATATTATTAATATTATATATATATATCATATTATATTTATCAGCTAATAATATATTTAGCCAAGTTTTTTTTCCCCATTTATATTACTATTTTAGTATATTCCGATTATATAATACCATCCCCATTTTATTACTGGTTGGTGGCATATCTACCCCTCTGAAAAATATGAAAGTCAGTTGGGATGGTTATTCCCAATATATGGAAAAATAACATTTATGTTCCAAACGACCAAGCAGATGGTGGTTGTATATATATATATATATCATTATATCATATTATATCCCCATCATATCCCCATAAACACCATGATCCATGGGTTGAATATGGGTTGAATATTACTGTACCCTCTGGTAAACGGGCTTGCAAAAAAGAACTGGAAAATCACCATGCTATTAATGGGAAAACTCACTATTTCAATGGCCATGGCTTCAAGTTCGCAAACTGGAACAAATTACCGGAGGGTACATATAATATAAACCATCATTAATCACCATTTAACCATCATTAACCATCATTTAACCATCATTTTATCTATCCATGGGTTGAATATTGTCAACTGCCAACCAGTTCGTTTTTCGGTGCCTGAGCTTTCACTGTTGCTGAGCTACAGAAGTTCATCCCTCAGGGGCCCTCGCACGAAGTCGGTGAAGGCTTCCTACCACCGCAGCGAATCAGAGCCGTCGTCATGGCATTTTTTGGGCAAATCCATGGGAAAATCCATGGGAAAATCCATGAAAACCCTGGCACATGGGGGTTGGAAGATTAGTTTCCACCAAAAATTGGTCATCTTCAGGGTCTATGTTAATTTACCATAGGGTATGATTTTGAATGGGAAAATCCCTGGATATCATGAAACATATATCACTTATCACTTGGGATAGTTGCGAAGCAACTAATTCATCATTCCAGCGAGGTGGTTTTTGGGTCGGTTTTCTGTAATTTATCTATAGATTTATGAACAATTCATTGATATGATGCAATTCACTAGATTCCCCGAGTCCTGGACAGATTCAGAAGGACTTGCCGAAGAACTTGGGGCCACCATTGGGATTTATCATGCATCACTGTGATTTGCGCAACAACCATGGCAATCCAAGCTGTTTTAAGCAAAGGAAAGGTATTTTACCACAAAGTCATGGCGATTTTGCCAGCGAATGATGGGGGTTGACGTTGACATCATCTGCACAAGAGGATTTGTCCATCAAATGAAGATCTGCAAGCTGATTTACTCCCCCACTCAGTGAACTGTTTTCATAATAAAGTGAGCACATTATGAGCGTAATTCTGCGGCATCGGGCAGATTTTTCGGGCTGCAGAGTTTGGGAATTTGTTGAAATCTCAGGGGCGATCGTGATCTCAGGGATTCAAATAAAACGAACCAAAGTAATGACACCAGAAATACACCTCAAATATCTGCAGGTCCATCAGGTTTAGCTGCATCTCTCTTTGTAGCCCTTCGTGTCCCATCCCCACTGTAGATGGCCGGTCCCGACTGCCATACCACTTGATAATCGCGGAATGAATGAAGCTGCCTCAGATTTTCGAGGCCGAAGGCCTCGAAAATCAAACCGCACGATCCCGACGATCCACCGACACACATGGGGACTGGAAGGTGCATCTTCCAAACCACATAGGTACCAGACCCATAATGGGGGTTGACCTTGAGCCCCATTTAATGAGCCCCTTATTTAAGTTGACCTTGAGGGGTACCCTTAGATGGCACTGGCAGGAGGAGAGCTACATCACGATTTGCCGCCCCAAAAAGTATAGGTATAGGTAGGTATACAGATACTATACATATGGTTATAGATCATGTTCTGGGTAGGTGATGGTGCTTCAGGTCGTCTTTGGCTATATTATCCATATGCAGATACTTATACACCCATGTAGCACTCTGCGTGTTTTTTTTGTCTCCACCGGTTTTTGCCAAGCAACGATCAAAGTCGTCAAGGCAATGCACTTGCCTCAGAGCGAGAGGCTGGATGGAAAAGGATATTAGTCATTGACGATCATCTTGCCAGTTCTATGCATATATATATGTATATGTATATGATATATGTATGCACATACATACATATATATACACATAATATAGTTGTATATCTGGCCAAATTACTTTAATTCTTACCTCGTCTCCCTCGTGTCTTAGTTTGTTCCCTATGATTACTGTCCTCGTTCGTTAATTTGCAGGTGCAAATTAAGGCTTTACCTCGTTAATTCGAAGGAAGAAAGTAGCTTGTGGGCCTTCTTTCCAGGGTCCAACCCCAAGGAAAAAAACTTTT
>Ga0126342_10003471_pt1 | contig 26080 bp, 18 predicted proteins | sample Cyp1metagenome_FD_92528 | JGI IMG/M metagenome (GOLD analysis project Ga0126342, IMG submission 92528) | Coral microbial communities from Lord Howe Island, Old Settlement Bay, Australia - Cyphastrea 1 metagenome | ecosystem: Host-associated > Invertebrates > Cnidaria > Coral ... | reverse complement strand
ATCCATGATTCCCCTCTGTTGCGCGTCCAGAGAGTTTGCTTTGGTGGACAGCCCCTGGCTAAATGGGATATCAAGCCCTCAATTTCCTCAAGCATGGTCTGTGGTTGGCAGAGTGAATGGCTTTGTATGCGCGCGTACAGGGATCAGACACTATGAATATGCTCAATCGCGGCTTTGAAGCTCCAGCACATGTTCACGGCAAAACCCACAAAAAGAAGCCATGGCACGTCCGTGACGTCGGTGGGCTTCAAGCACGAACTGCAATTCGGTCTCGGGCAGCAATAGCAAGCTTCCGGCACTGCTTTGGAAGAGAAGACAGGCAGATTCTGAGATTGGACGTGGAGAGTTCCCTCTGGCCAGCAAGACCGTTCTCCTCTCACGCCAGAATGAAGGATGATTGATGCCAAAAGCCCAAAGAAAGAAGCTTTGTGGTGACATTGTTTGTGCAGTCGCACAGGTTCACCAAGTTGCGGGCATGGAAGCTCCGAGTCGCTTTTTGCCACCGTACTCCCAAGAGAGAAGAATGTGCAGAGAGCCGTAGATTGAAACATTCCAAACTGTATTCTGCCCTGTTGCTGAGGCACAGGGACTGCAAGGTCAGATGGTCAGCGCATATAGATAGGATATGATTGGATAAGATTGGGGTCTTCAGTGTGTGCCCGTGCAACCAGCAGGCCATGAACGCAAAGCCATCGAGTTGTCCCAATGTTTCGTGATGCATGGAATCAACGATTCCAGCTGAGCTCCTTGCGGTGGTCACATGCACAGCTGAAAGTATTTTGGTGGTGGAACGGCTGATGCCAAATGTTTGGAAACGGCAGTGGCAGGAAACGTCACAACTTTGCGTCACTTAAGACTGGGAACAAAGCTTCCAAGTTGAGACTCCCATCCCTGTAGACCCTGTCCATCAGAATTTTTGTTCTTGCAAGTAGCTCCCCATCCGAAGCTATCTTTTCTTCGGATGCTTCGGACATCCACCTGGAAAGTAGACAGACCTTCCTTCTATTGCGACCTCTGGCTTGCTGAAACCCAGGCTGGAAAATAAACACGTGAACTTGAGTTTTTGTGCGAAGTTGGTGTGTCCAGTTCTAAATTGGTAACTTTGGGTGGGTTTTCTGAAGCTCACAGGTATTTTGGGGGCCCCAAAGTTGAACTGGCATCCCTTTTTGGACAGCGTCGGGTTGATCACCCCATCGACCCCCATGAAAATCGTGGTTCAACATCCAGTTTATTGCCATTAGATGATAGAACATCGAGTATGCTCAGACAAACTCAAATGTTCAGTGGCATAACCCTAGCTACTAAGGTCTACTTATAGAATGTCCAGAGATTGGATCTTTAAGTAGACTATAAGTGACAATAGATCTTTAATAGCTAAATTCTAGATTGGATCTTTTTGAATGTCTGAAATCAACTGTTTCAGTGGTGGTTGGTTTCTCTTTCTGGGAGCATGGATCCATTGAGATCCAACACCTGTCCAGACCGAGGGACCGAGGACATGTTCCGAGAAGGAATTTTGCCTATCAAATTTCCTGATGTCATGCTGATGATGTTGTGATTTTAGACCAAAATATGTTGGTTTCATATACGGATGATTCTGGCGTTATCAACAAAAGATTGGTCGAAGGAAAAATCTACAAGTTGTTTCATGTTTTTTTTTCCTTCCCATGGAATACAAGGTTTTCCGATTTCAAATTTTAGACCAATCCATTGATACCACCAACCATCGATGTTTGTTAGTTATATTGCCAATATCTCATTACACCACTGATTTAATTATTAATATAACGTATATAAATATATCATTGTACCATATTATTCACTATTAATTAAAATATATTAATATCATTAATATGGATTTCATGAAACCATCCCAGTATTCCATTGATTTCCCTTAAATCCATTGAGAAAACACCGAAAAAAAAAACACCGCCCCAGGAGGATTTCAGCCGTGCCACCCAGTCTGCGTCTCTCGGGTCCGGCGCGAAGTTTCCACCCGAGGCGCCGCAAAGGTGACTGCCAGTGGTGAAGAAAATTTGGCGCATTACCCTCTGCAGTTATGGCCATCTACCAGTTACAAGTACTAAGAAAACCCCATTTATAGAATGTATAATCCCATTTATAACCAGTTATAACTAATAGATGGCCATAACTGTGGTAAATCAACTGTTTCTATGGTGTTTAATAGGCAAACCAAGAAAAAATGGGATATTGATATGATATTAATGGGAAATACTACGTACTCTCTGGTAATTTCTTACGTAGCTTTTGAAAATGGCCATAGAAATAGTTGAATTTACCCATTAATAGCATGGTGATTTTCCATATTATTGGAAACAACACCATTTTTAATGGGTAAATCAACTATAAATGGTCATGTCCAATAGCAAACTGTTAATCCATAATAGCCACAAGTACCTGATAAATTTGCTGATTTGATGAATGATACAAAACATGGCGATTTGATGAATGATATTGAAAATGTGGGTCATGATACTGAATATTGATACTTTATATCATTGGGGTTGCTTGTAGGTTCTTTTTTGGGGATCTTTGTTATGATTCCCACTTCTGCGTAACTCAATGGCGATGGGGTTTAAAACATACAAACCTAATGAAAGCGGATATAAGCGGATGTTCATCACCTTGAATCCTAGTCCTAGACTCGGTTAGTGTTGACCCCATCACATACTTTCCATAATTCACTTGGTCATGGACTGATTGGGTTGGGCGTCTTTCTGAACCACGAAAAACAAAACGACCACACAGGTATATGCTAAAGGCAGTGCTCCATAATAAGCTGCCATTCCCTGCTACACCATAGTTCAAGTCGGAAAATCCCTTAACAAATGCAACAATATGCAACAATCATCATGACAATTATGTATGACTCATGATATTTCATGACTATGTTTTAAGGTTTCTAGTGCTGGTCAGTTTCTAGGCTTGTTAAAGAAAAACAACAGCTGCCCTTTGAACCGCCAGGACGTGACCTTGACCTTTGAACCCCTGGTGTTGGAGGACGATGATGTTAGGTTAGGCAACAAACCAGCAATCTTTTGATGGTTGAAGAACTGTTCATACTAATGTTTATAGATTAAACAACCATATATATGACCATAAATACCAATTAATAGGTATATTCATTAACCATTAATTACTAACCATTACTGTTTATAGTATACCGTAATTTGAAATATCCATAGTAAATTTTGGGATGGTATGGGATGGTGACCACTTGATTTCTGAATGGAGACCATGGACATCCTTTCAGGCAAAGCAATTTTTTTGGTCATCAGTTGGTCATACATTTTTTCAGTTTTCCATATAGCGTTTTCTAAAAAACAAAATCATGGCTTCACTTCAGAACTTCCGATTCCAGGTCATCGAAAAGAGGTGACTTAACCCCAGTGAAACCTCTGTGGGTTTCAGCCGATTTGAAACAAACACGGAGGTGAGGGATACTTCTGACGAAAATACCAGGGAAACTCAGAAGCTCTGCAGTTTCTTTTCAGAGAGGTCTTGGTATTTCCGGGTATGACATAATGACATAATGACATAGGTATGATTCTTGCTGTGCAGGAGAAAGAGCCACAAGTGGCACCGGAGAGTGAGAGTGACGAGGGTGACGCGATTCTCTCACAGGTTGGCCTCCGCTTTTCACCAGGGACTTAGGGCCTAGAGAGGGAGAGGTTCAAACACAAAACACACCAGGTTTGGGATTTTCCACAGCCAGAGAGATTCTGAATATCGATCCATGGATGACTAGACAATATCGAGTGAGGCGTGTTCCATTTGTCATGGAGTGTCATTTGGACATGTTTATTGTGATGTTGCATGATATTACAAGGAATCAAAACAGTCACATGCTGGTTGGTGGTTTCAAACAAATGTTTACATTTTATTTGTGATAATGACCGCACATGGCAAACATATTTCCCACGGGGTTGAAACCATAAACTGCGAATCAAGACTATATACATAGAACATAGATTTGATGAGTCAAGATGTGGGATCGCTCCATCCACAGGTTTTGACAAGGTTCTTATCTACATCAATGCTCAATGGGAGGGTGACATATTGTTTTGTTTTTTTTTATGACTTTCTCCGCAATCAGATTGGAAGCAGGCCATCCATCGGTCCACTTTTTTTTTGTTGACATTTTTGCATTGGTTAAAGGGATTGTGCGGATCAGATCCCATTTGCGTTTGTCTGAAAACAAAAGTACCCCCAAATCCATCCAACTCATCATTGTTGCCCGTTATATTTTGCCATAACTGGTGGTATCTCCCTATTGTATCCTATTTTCAGACCCGTTTAGATCCGAAAATTGGAGATTCCACCAGTGCAAAATATCATGGGCAACAATGATGGGAGAACCATGTTTTTTCCGAACCAAATCCGATAAAATCAGTTCCAGTTGTTTCCAACTGACGACTTGAACGCCGCGTGTTGGCCGCTCTCGCTCCATGCAGGACATGGACGAGTTGCCGCAGGTCATCATTCCGGAGGAAGCCGCGATCGGAAAACCAGCTGGATCGGCAGTTGTAAACAACGATGCAAAACTGGTTGGTGGTTTGGAATATTTTTTTTTTTTTAGAACATATATTGAGAATGTCATCATCCCAACTGACGAACTCATATTTTTCAGAGGGGTACGTATACCACCAACCAGATAATTGTATAATTAATGATGGGTAAAAATGTCGAATACATCAGTTGTTTATCTATCAAATTTAAGTGTTTCTATGTTTGTTGAATGATATATGTATGTATAGTTACTAGTAGCGAGTTTCGCTAATGAATAGTATGTAATTTGACTTGTTTAGTTGTCTACCGTATCCTGGTATATCCTGGTTATGGTTATCTGATGTTAGATGGGGGGGTTATAAACCAACAATCTTCAGTTTGCAGATAATTAAGTGTATCACATCCACGATGATTTATATCCATCGTTAATAAGCATTTAGACATTTAGATGCTGTTAAAGGATCCTGGCTGGATGTGTTGATGATTTTTGTTCAAGACAAGTGAAGATCAAAATGCACCCAACTAATTAAAGAAGTACCACACTGGGATCCTCTGGAACCAGCTAGCAATCATGTTGCCATGCTCTCTTGAAGGCTCTGTTGGTTCCAACACGATTAGAGCTGCCACCAGTATGTCAGCTGTTTCAAAGCTCAGGCTACTGACATTGGTAGTGCTCTCACTGTGGTCATGGACAATCACGGATCCTCCCAGCAAGACCAGTCATGTTTGATTGGATGCTCTTGATTGTGAGTTCACACCCCGGTTGCTTTTTGGGAAATCAACCATATGATGATAATAAAATAAACATGTTGATCCATATCATTGGAAAGGAAGTCCCTGATTTGAATGGATCCTGATTTTGTTTAATTTTGTTTGGTAGTAATGATCCATTCCAATCAGGACTTCCACCAGCATGACTCTCATTCGCAGAAGTGGATCCAGGGATTCTTTGCAAGCACAACCTCATATTTGCTGGTTAAAAAAAACATTTATAACATATACCTAGATGCTCCATGTATGGAATATTTACCAACATGTGCCCTAAAAATCATCCAGTTATGTAGGTAAATATTCCATACATGGAGTGTTTGGGATATATGAAACCCCTAGTTTTTTGTACAATGTGAGGCCCCCGTTAGATAGCTAAGTTGGTGAACATAAATCCAATTTCACTATGGTTTATGGTACGCAAAAAACGAACTAGTTACTGGGGCGAATCTAAACCAACAAACATCACTGGGGGGCCTCACATTGTATTGATCGCATGAATGGAATTCCTTGATACAACCTCATATTTGCTGGTTAAAGAAACAAACACATTTATATACCCTATGGTAAATAAACATAGACCTTGAAAATGACCAATTTTTAGTGGTTTCACTAATCTTCCAACCCCGTTTTCTGCCAGGGTCCAACTGTTAATTTACTGGAGGGTATAACATGAGTTAACCATTATTCAATAGTTAACCATTATTCACTGGTTATTTTTATTAACCATTATTCAATAGTTATGATGATTATATAACCATTATTAACCATTAACATGTATGAACCCCTGGATTTTTCGTCGCCTTGTCCTGGATCCCAGACCTCCAGGATCCAGGATCTCCACAGGTGGGGCGGTTTTCTTCAAAAACTGGTGACGACCGGGGTGGAAAGATGGAAAATCACCATGGCTTTATGGAAATAAATGTGATTTCACTATGGTTTATGGTGATTTCACCATGGTTTATGGTTCCAAAATCATCCAGATGCCGGAAAATCATGGAAAGTCACCATTTGTTGTTTGGTTTATAGAATAAATGGTGATTTGAAATAAATGGAACAGAAAAAAATATGCTAAGTCATCATAAATCCTGAAACTAAATGGATCTAAATTTACTAAATGGACCATATATCCATTGCTATGTGAAATGAACAGAGGGGAATGTTTGATGAGTTTGTATTTTTCGGTCAAGGATGATTCGTTGAGGATTATAACCCCTAGCCTTCCAGCTTATGGTTTAACCATGATCCAGCACAACTCAATGGAGGTCCTGAAATGGTTGGGTACCCTGGAAAATCTTCCATTTGAATAGGATTTTCCATGGAAAAAACCAATGATTTTGGGGTACACCGGTACACCGTACGGTACACCCATTGATGGAAACCACCAAATGATATAGTATATTTTGAGCGAGCGAAACTTGCTGACATTGGTTGGACTCGACCTCCCAGCGAGTGCAGAAGTAGCCATTGAAACAGGGATGTTGACACTGCCAGATTGGAGGATGGAAACTCAGCTGGCTTATGACTAAATTTTTCGTCAACTGTTGCAAGATTGGAATGTTTTCTCTATGTCCCGAAAATTGAGTAGCCCTAAATCCACTTGCAAAAAACATCCATTTTCCCAGTATTTGATACTCAAAAAAGTGGATCAGCACCTCATTTTCAGTGCCAGGATCAATTCCCAATGCGAGATTCCGCCGTCTCAATGATATCACCCCAATCCCCAAAGAAGTTCTTCTCCCAGATTTTTATGGGAAATTCTAGGTGAAAATCCGTATTTTTGGGAAATTCTAGGTGAAAACCCGTATTTTTGGGAAATTCTAGGTGAGAATCCGTATTTTTGGGAAAATCTAGGTGAAAACCCATATTTTTGGGAGATAAAAACAATGTTTTCCTGCAGGTTTTCCCGTAGATCAAGTCATCGATTCCACCAACCATCGATGTTTCTTGGTCATATGCCCTATGAACATCACATTCTGAATCACTCTGAAATTCCGCATGTTTAATGCTTAATTTCTATGGCATGCATGTTTTCATGGTTCAATCCGTTGAAATCTCATTTTTTCTTGGGAAATCCATTCAATGGGAATTTCAGGATCCTAAAATGGATGTACCTACCATTCACAAGGCCTATTTTTGAGGCCTATGTAAGTGAATATCACCACAATTCATATCATTCATATCCAAAAATATGGTACTAACGTACCTTCCATTTTAGGATCCTGGAATTCCCATTGATCATCAGTTTATGGTACTTATAACTATAGTTACATATAGTTACTGGGGCGAATCTAGACCAACTTATATCTGTGGGGCTTCACATTGTATGGCATCCGTGTTTTCATGGTTCAATCAATCCTTTGAAATCACATGGTTTTTCTTGGGAAATCCATTGGAATGTTCATTGAACAATGGATTGGTTTTCACGGGAAAATTTACACCGGAAAGCCCCATGATCTTCATGGGAAAATCCCATGGGTTTCCGGTGTAGATTTTCCCGTGAAAACCACTCCGTGATTTTCTTCCACGGATGACCCTGGACAGGCCGGACGTGAAGACAGGTGCCACCGCCGTTTTTTAGGGTTTGGACGGTGAGGCGGGCCAAAGACTAGCTCTAACAAAGCATGGTTTTGACTCATAGCCACACTCTAGAATATATATATATATATAAATATTGTAGTTAGTTGCCAGCAAGTCATTTTTGTTTCTTTGAATCAAGTGATACTTAAGTATTGCAAAGTACTTTCACGGCAATGGCTATAGTTTGGTGGCGTCATTCTTATACGCTGAACAATTGCAGTTTGGGATAATCCTAAATTAACCCCAGATAACTTAACTGGTTGGTTGTTATAAATTAACCCAAGATTCCTATTCAAGATAATCCTATTGTGTTTAAGCTTGGTTTTAGGTGAAGGTAACTCAACCACCAGATGATTTTTCATGGGTAGCCATGGATCCCCAGGTTGTAAAAGGGTAAATGTTGCTTCGACGAATCCAGGGACAAGGCACTGCCACGGTCTTCACAAAGCAAGTCGGAGGCGCTGGCCCTTGGGCACTTGGGGTTGGAAAAAATGGAAGTGACCATGATTCAATAGTTGTGACAATAATTAAGTGATTAAAGGATTACAGGTAATTGTAATATCATTAATATCAATTATCATGGGTGACACTAATTTTCCCATATGGGTGACAATTATTAGGATTCAATATGATTAACTAATGACAATAATTTAGTGATTACAGGTAGTTATGAACACAACCATTCATATTGAAGGCAATCATGATTTAGTGATCAATGATTGATTAATGGTGGTTATGAACCATCGTTAACCATTATTAACCATGAGTTAGCCAATGATTATCCATGATTTATGATTAACGTGTTAAGACACATTACCACTATTTATGATTTTCACTTGGAATTAATATTAACTACAACGTGAGGCCCCCCAGTTATAAGTTGGTCTAGATTCGCCCCAGTAACTATAGTTATTTGCGTACCATAAACCATAGTTATTGGAGTTATTTGCACCAACTGAACGCTATCTTGGGGGCCTCACATTGTACAGTAGTTAATTGTAACATGAACCACTTGGACCATAGTAAGTGCAACTAATGGCTTCATAATGGTGACTAGTAGCTTAGTAGGGCTTAATGATGGTGTTTGCTGGTGATTTGTGGGTTAATAATGAAAAAAAAAGCTTCATACAAGTTGGGCATGATGACCCCTACAACTTCGGTATACTATGATGACACAATTACAACTGGAGCTGCATCCAAGCACCAGGGTCCTGTACTTTCCGGTGTATACATACCGGGAACCCGGTATGCGGGCTGTTTGTTTGGGCTCCGGCAGCCTGTCCTTCTTTCTCTCAAAAAAATGTGTACCTTAGCAGGAAATCCCAAACATTGTGCAATCTATTTGGGCAGAGAAATCAGTCTATTCGTGGGCTCTGACATGTGACAAGGACATGTTCAAAAAACATATTCCTGGGATGATGACTTAATAAGTGGCTACTAACCTATGTAATTATACAGTTACACACATAGTATTCCGTATTTTATACTATGTTTGTAGCGACATTTTGTTTGCAAGCGACATATAGTTGGACATATGCCGTATTTTATACTGGGTAAAACAAGTCCCACCTGGTCCTACCTAGAACCTCCAAATAAGACACAAAATTGGAAAACGTACTTAGCTTATGAGGTAAACCACCATATTTTAATGGGTACTTGGAGGGTCTAGGAGGGTTTGAAGCTGGGAAAATCAATGAACTATGTAAATGCTAGATTTTCCAGCAAACCATGGAGCTGCTTACCATTATCCCCATTGTCAATCCCCATTATATCGTCTGAATCACTTGTACCACCTTTTTTGAATGCTTAACTGGTTGGTGGTTTGGAACATTTATTATGTTCCCCAATAGTTGGGATGATGATCCAATCAGACGAACTCATATTTTTCAGGGGGGTAGGGCTCAACCACCAAGCAGTTAAAGATTTTCATCCCATCCCCCCAATATAAAAAACATCCCAATTTTATTTTGTCCCAAGATGTTTTTTTTCATCCCCCGCATCCACCATGGTGACTCTGGACTGAACGGATGGGATGGGATTCTTATATTAATTATTAGCATATGTGATTAATGATTGATGGTTTTAATATGTTTTAATGTATATTATTAATGATATAATAATGGGTTGATATTCTTTATATAATGATTGATGGTCTTTGTCATGTCTCCCATGATTAATATGGTTAAATCATGTTAAATCACCCATTTCAACCTTGGTTGATCATGGTTGATCCACTAGTTTGATAGGCTATATAGATATCGTAGCAGAATTATTATAAGAATATGAATGGTTATATCATTTGTTTTACGGAATTGTAAATTCCATGACCCTATTATTGTTATTATTATTGCTATGATTATTAGTATTGTTTTTATTGTTATTACTAGTATTACTATGTTTATTTTTGTTATTATATATATATCCATAAAATAGCCATGAACTTATTATATCATTATTGTTGATGGTTATATCATTAAGATGTATTATTGCTACCCAGTTTCCAACTGAAACAACTCTTCGAAACTCGATCCAGTTGGAGTTTCTGCCGGTCTTGAAGGCGAGTCGACTTGGCCTCCGGAAAAGGTTACTACATGCATGTATATTATATATATATATATCAAAAATGGATAATGATGGGATAAAACACTGTGTATAGATATATATATATATATATGGTTGGTGGTTTGCAACCATGGAATTTTATTTTTCCATTAATATTGGGAGATTGTCATCATCCCAGCTGACTCATATTGTTTAGAGGGGTTGAAACCACCAATTTGATATAATATACATAGCTATGGATGATGGCTCATCAATAAAAGGTGAGGCATAGATAGCTAAGTTTACGCTAGTTCACTTGGCGAATTCTATGTTTTTTTGGGGGAATACCACCATAGAGTCTATATGGGGCTTAGCCCGACCTATTAATAACACAAAGGCCCCCACCTTGAAGATGACTTACGGATTGAAGATATTTACCCTCTGGTAATTTCACATAGCTATTGAAAATGGCCATTTATAGTAGATTTTCCCATTAAAAATGGTGATTTGCCATAGTTATGTTAGTTTACCAGAGGGTATCAAGAATTGTTTGTGTGGTGCAGTTCAATCATGCTCAAAAATAAGGGTTGAACATGTTTACTCAGTTTACTCGTAGTTTCTTCAATATATATTGATATAACATGATATAACCAGCGGCACTGAATAGGTTGATCAATGTTGGGCGTATTGGCCGAGTTTCGACCCCGATGACAGGAGCTTCAGTTGACTAGTAGAAGGATGTCCAGCTCAAGCCATAGCTAGTGAGCAGCTAGTGGCTGTGGGATTTCAACATATTTCAAAATCTGTCAAGTGTATCATCACATTTTTTCCTGATGGGACGGGAATGAATGCAAGATTTAATTAAGATCAAATCGTGTTTCAATGCTTCATGATCTGTTTGCGTTTCCATGTCAATGGTGCACGGCTTAACTCGAGAGTTAATTCTCTACCTTTGAGGCCTAGAACTGATCATGTTTGATGGGGTATCTGGAACACATATTTTTACACATCAGAAGAAATTGGGCTATGGATAAAATTATTGACCCTCGAATTTGGAGGCAAAAAGGGCCATTTTGTGCTAGTCGTCCCGCATTGAGGATGTAGCTTTTTGACATGGTGATTTTCCATGGCAAATTATGAACTTACATGAAATTACAAGAATGTATATAATTACATGTAATTATATATAATTACATCACCAAAAACTAATGTGTTTCCATGATTTTGTATGTTTTCCATCTGCCATGTTTCTTAGATATAGCTGCCTTTAGGTGACACCTTCTCCAGATGTTCCCTCCCTGGCGCGGGTCCTGGGTATCCTGGGTATCCTGGGTTTGGCAGTTGGGCTTCGAAACTCCCACGCCTCTGGGGAGAAATCATGGGATGAAAATGGGAAATTCGTGAGATGAGCATAGGAAATTCTACAACGTGCCCCCCCCAGTTATAAGTTGGTTTAGATTCGCGCCAGTAACTATAGTTATAATTCCATAGACCACTATAGTGACATTGGACTTATAAACCAACTTAGCTATCTAACGGGGGCCTCACATTGTATGAAATCATGGAACAATCAATCATTTGATCCTTTGGACCATTCATGGGGTAAATGTTTGTAAATCTTCCAAATCATCCAAGTTGATGATCACTGGGTGGTTTGGAACGAATGTTATGACTTTCCATGTACTGTTTTTTTTGAATGCCCAAGTGACGAAGTCACATTTTTCAGAGTATACCACCAACCAGAACATTCAATCATTTGATAAGTTCGGGAATGTTCGGGACATATTTTTGGATAATTCAAACGAAATGATTATCGTAAATAACCGAATCTAGTTGGGGTTACACATGGGCATAAGCGTGGATAATGTCTATGTTGGGATATACCCTCGATAACTATAGTCAAGTACCCCTCATAATCTGAAACTACATCCCCCAGTTTCAACCCCTAAAAGAGATATGTTGGTGCGACAGATGAACTCACATTCATGTTGTTTTGGCTCTTGGATTCCGAAAGATATCCAAATCAGCAACCCGGTCGGGCCGGTCGGGTGGGACACTTTCCTTTTTTGAACTGAGTAACTTGCACTGTTTATGGATCGATGAAAGATACCAATGTTTGGCACGCCGGGTTTGGAAAGAAGGTTGGCAAAACACATATCCTGCGTGGTGTCCATTCCAGCTGCAGTATATATATATATAAATATTTGATGGCCAGTTACATGTTGGAATCAAACTTACAGTCTTTATTGAATTTATTGGTTCCTAATATGGGGGTGGGTCAAAGCTATTATTACCATATTTTGAGAGAATACACATCCATTAAACCAGCTATTTCGGGTACATAGGCTACCAGGGTTTTGACGAAACTATCCATATATGTTTGCTGACCTTATTCCAGATGCATGTTGGATTGCAACTAGTTTTTCACCAAGGTAAGCGGAACAAGCTATCTCAGATCATATGAGCCGGATGATCGACAACTAATTCATGGATTCCCTCCGATCATGTAACAGTTTGCTAAATGGAAAATGGATGAAAATGGATGAACATGGCGTATTTATAGATAGTTATAATGTGGGGAAAACAATATTAAACCACCCATTTGGGAATGGTTTATACCCCCTATTTATCGTGATTTGGGGGATGGTTTATTATTGTTTTACACACATTAGATGATTCAACCTCTTCAAAAGAATGATGCTCCTGGGCAAACTCCCATGTCAGCGCTGTCATTGAGGCCTTTAGCCCAGATGCCGGCCGTCCCAGATTTCAGCCCAGCGTCGCGAAAAATCGGATCGGTGGCTTCGGTCGCTCAATCCCATGGTAGATCCACCGAAAGTGAATATTAAATAATTGAATATTAAAACACTTTGAAAAGGAGGGCTATTTGTTTAGGGATGTGTTCTTTTTTCCGTTTTTTTTATTTCTGGTTTCCAGCTTTTCTGGGTTTCTGTCAGAAATAATTACAAAGGATTTATTGATAGGGCTTGCGAACCATCAACAACCCCATTACCGGCGAATCTAAACCAAAGTTTCTCAAGTTGCGCTCAAAAAATCACCAAGTATGTAGCTAGATTCTACTATTTTGACTCATCACATTATCTATCTATACATATATTATATTGTCCCCAATAAATTATAAATTATGCATGAAACATGATGAAACAATATGTATGAAACAAGTTCCCCAAAAAATATTTACCGCATCAGAATATAAATGTATGAAACATCCTCTATGGTCCCTTGATATATCCCCTACAATCATGGTGATTGGCTTGTTTTCCAAGGTCAAAAGCCGAGCCAAGGCGCGGGGAGCTGCAGAAATCATGGGAAACATGGGAAAAGCATGGGAAAACCATGGGAAAATCATGGAAAATTATAGAAGAAATGGAAAACATGGGAAAATCATGGAAATGTTTATTTCGGAACATCATGAGTCACTGATAGTCACTGTCTGGTTTTAGAAAAAAATGGGAAAAGCATTGGGAAAATCATGGACATTGAAATTGATGTTCCACTGCCACGCTGTGGCCCCATCGCCAGCAATGCAGAGATCTTTTACCACGAAACTGGAGATGTTGGAGATAGTTGGAGACAGCAGACAGCATCCTCATTCCCAGATGTTCCATGTATGGCATATTTACCTACCATCTGGTTATTTAACATAGCCATGGAAAATCACCATTTTTAATAGGTAAACCCAGGTAAACCATCTATAAATGGGCAATTTTCCATGGCTATGTTAAATAACCAGAGGGTACATTTGGGCATTTTTTAGGGCAAATGTTGGTAACTATTTCATACATGGAGCATATGGGATTAGATGCCTCAAATATGTTTCTTCAGAACGAACAGCCAACGGAATGTTCATCCTTAGCACCGAATGGCACTGACAACTGAGATGCGTGATCAATTAGTCAAACTTCTGTTGAAGTTCTTTTAGTAAGATGACAAACATAAAAAGGCAAGGACAGGTATGGTTTATCATGTTGCTTATGAATAGGTTTGTATTGGTTTCAATTTCACTTGGTTTCAAGAAATATGTAGCTATTACACGAATATTATACGTATATACACATTTGTATACATGGTAAATATCCAAACATATCAATGGCATAAACGGCACATACAAAACATCTGAGACAAGACAGTTAAGACATGGATAGGCAGTGGCGCTGTTTGGGCCTGCATTGGTACCCGTTGGATTTGAGGATACCTCATCACCGGAATTGATGGTAGTGATGACACCCCGACACTTATTCTTCAGCAGCAAGTTAGGACGTACCATCCCATTTGTATATAATTGTATATATATATATATACATTATATTGTACATGTTATAGATTAACTTAGACAATCTTAAATAACCCAATCAGGATCCCAAAATGAAGAGATGCAGTATTACACAAGGGTTTCTACTGGGTGATGTAGCTAAAGCATGTCAAAACGCAAGGTCAGTGCTTCGACTTATGAATATTCATCAATGAATATCAATGATATCTTCAAATTATGAATATTCATCAATATATATATATATATACATATATATATATATATACATATATATATACATATATATATACATATATATATATACATATACATATATACATATATTTTTTTCCTCGGCCTTTGAGTCTTCTCGTGCCTATCCGTGCAGCCAGAAGCCAGGAGGTCGCCTCATACTGGCTGGTAGTCTGGCATCATGTGGCCACCGCTATCCAAGCGGGCCGAATGTTCAATGAATTCAAAAATTTCAGGATGCGCCGCGTATTCAACGCCAGGTGTTGTTAGGCGGGGCAGGCGCTCACTGAAAAAGTGCGCAAAAGCTCGGGAGAGCGCGCTCGGATATTCTTTGGCCTTGGCTGTTCGGAAACAGCCGTTTTCATCGCGGCCCAGCAAGGAACCCGTTGGCTTAGTGACGTCAGCCAACTCACATGCCGCCAAAGCTTTCGGAAGCGATCCATTGCTGTGCAAGAGCATGGTGGGCTTGACGCCCTCTGCACCATACCGCCATTGCTGTATCGTTGTGCGGCGGAAAGGAGCTCCTCCTCGAAGTAGAAGACAAAGTATTCCGCTCCGCCACACCGATGCAAAGTCCTCGGCGTAGGGCATGGCAGGATGCTCCAAGACAATTGATCCCGAGTGAAAGGTCACTGCGACCGATAACCAGATGCCCTTGAGCAGCAAGCAATTGCCCACACTGAGCTGCAGCAATTCAGCCATCGAAAGCAGGGGCAATCCCCACAATTCAGCAGCTGTACGCAATGGGCGAGGGCCGCGTCGATCTTCACCAGGTAGAGGATGGCATCGCGCCGCTGACCATGTCTCGCATGGTGGCCCTAGAAGCAAGGCCAGCAATCTTCCAGCACGGGCATAGTCCAGCAGATGGTTCCACAGCGCTGGGCTGTGGATGTTCATACTGTGGTGGATCGCTGTGTCGACGGAAATGACGTAGACGCATCCTCGGAGACCAGGGTGGTACTGGTTGAGGTAGTGCTCCATCCAGTGTTGAAAATCTCCTTCTCGCCTGCGCCCAGAGTAGAGGTGCACAACATAATAAGGCCCGTGGGGCGCAGCTGGTCTCTGCTGCGGGCTCTGCAGGAAATGCCAGCCTCGATGCTTGGTTTCGAGATCAGCCAGGCCTCGATACTGCGACGGTATGAGGTGTGCACGATCATAAGGACGATGAAATTCAGGAGGAGGAGGCACATCAAAATCAGGATGATCAGGTGGAAGGTTCATCCAGCGGTCCGTGAGAATCTTCATGCGAGCACGGATTTGCCATGTAGGCAGGTCTTCCAGCATCGCCGGATAGGCATGCTCCAAAAGGGTCGCCACATCCGGATCCATGTCAGCGGGGCAGTCATCATACATGTGCTTCTCGATCCAATGAATGAAAAGACGGCACCTCTGGGGATCCTCAGCTTCCAAGGAGAAAAGAGCACCAAACATCACATTCTGAAAGTCAATCTCTGTGGGATGTTGCATGGCTATCCATTCATGCAGAGCCGCCCTGAGAAGGTCATTGGCTTGTCGAACCAATGGCTCATCGTCTGACGGAAACCACCAGGCACATTCAAGTTTCCCTTCTGCTCTCAAGGCAACAATTGCTTGCCGTAGTGCAATCCGCGATCTCTGGACACTAGTCGGTCTGATAGGTCCGTAGTGTCGTCGTACTGCTGGAAGACGCTTCACCTTGCTCAGATGCGTCGGCAGTTCAATGGTCACGGGTGTATCTGGTGCTCGAGCGCCAAAAATGCGATCCCAGCATCCATTCCGTCGATATCGGAGATGTTGAGTGACACGGAAGGTTGTGTGATAATCTTTCAAACATCCCGGGCAAACAGTGGATTGCGCATAGTGCCGTTCCTGAGCAACAATGCCATGTCGTCGAAAGGCATGAAGGGCAAGCTGTTGCAAGGTGGGGAAGCTCTGGGAGCAAGATGAACAGCCGTGCACTGGTGCCATCAACGCATCTCCATCTTCTTGGTCAGCCAAATGACCTCCAAAGCGCTTCAGTTCCTGGACTATCTTGTCATGGTACACCGACACTTCCCAAGCTAATTTCTCCTGCAGGAGATGTTTCTTGCACGCTCGTTTAACTGTCTGCTTCCAAGGCTGCCATGAAGCAAGAGATTTCCAAAGTTCATGCCACGTATGTGCTGCTGTAGGAATCTCAAAGGGGAAGTCGACAAGATTCTGCGTCCACCGCAATTCATGTTGAACTTCGTGAAGCCATCCCTTTCCAGTGCGAAACTCCTCGATCAAAAGGTCAAGGTGGACAGGAAGGCCATGTCTCGCAATGTGTTGTAGAAACACTAAGCGATGGCGAGCCCAATGAATGCGAAATGGCATGAGTTGATGAGTGGCAAGAAACTCCTCATCGTCAATGTCCGTCTCATTCCAAAATCCAACATTGTAAATGCTCCGGTAGTGCTTCACAATCATCGCCTCAAGCTTTTTCAAGGACGAGGTGGGAACGTCGCTCCAGACAGAACACCCATACATCAATCTTGAAAGAACCAAGCTCTCATAAAGTTTGGTTCGCGCATCAGCGGCCAGGGCATGGTTGCCAAAGATTGCTTTCCTCATTTCAGCAAAGGCCTGTTTGGCCATTGCAATGCGACTGGCAATTTCCTCCTGGATGTCAATGTCCATCGTGTATCGCGCTCCAAGGTGTCGATAGGATGGAACCACTCGGAGAGATAGCACATGAGTCGAAGTAGTAGTGACGATGGTCGGAGGAGCAGCTGCGTCAAAGAGGTCGGATCTGTGAGCATTGGCATCCCGTCCTCTATACATCATGACAACTTCGGTTTTCCCCTTCTGCATGTTGAGAGAGAGGCCAAATCGTTGGAAGGTCGTGTGGAGCATGGCAATGACTTCCTGCACAAGCGGTCGAAGTTGTTCTGGGCGCGTGGCTGCTAGCGGCACTGCTAGGTCATCGACCCATGTAATGGGAGGGACCTCAAGCCCAAGAGAGTTCTGTCCTTGGCGATGAAGAGAACTTTGATGAAGTTGATCTCGAAGGATTTGGACAATCTTGGCCATGAGCAGGTTGAAACCAATGTCAGCCAAGGGGGAACCAGGGCGCGTTCCTCTTCTGGTTTCGGTGGTCTCATTGCCTTCTGACTTCAATTGAAACCAAGTGCTTCGATGGACGTCCGCAAGACATTGACGAAGCGCAGGGGGCATGTCGCTCGGACGGTGTAATGTGGCCTGGTGAAGGTCAGCCGCCAGTTCTTCCAAGTTGAAGTCCATGGGATCCAGCACTGTACGCAGCTCATCAAACTTCAAAGGCGAATCCTCTGTAAAGATGAATTCACGTAGAAGATGATGGAACGCAGAACGTAGGTCCACAAAGATCACCGCTGTTGAAATGCGCCGCGCTCTGCCAAGCCGTCCATGAAGACGCAACATTTGAATACCAGATGTGGTCTGTTGTGATGGTAACCCACCTAGTTGGCCCATCGCTCGTCGTGTGAGCATGGTGGGCAGAAGACGACGCCGCAACCATGCGTGGTATACCTTACCGTAACTCTCGCTCAGGAGAATTCCACGGTAGGAACCCGTTTGATGTTGTGGTCCTTTCTGCTTCCAAATGGGCATCAAGTAGCCACCTTTATACCGGCATGGTTCCATGGCGGAAAGGAAGGCTTTGAGCATGACTCCGTGCAGATGTGGAGAGACCGCTGCGGCGCCATAGCGGCAGACATTTGAGGAAAGGCCGTCTGGTCCTGGTGCTTTATGAGGACGTTGACGTAGGCATAAATCCTCGGTCTCCGCCAGAGTGGGAAGTTCAGCGAGATCGATGTAGGACATGCGTGGTTGGTGCTCAACGTTGTGCGCATTCCGATCCAAGCATCGCTGTCTCATTTCAGCTGCTGTTGTGGTTGTTCCAGCTTCAAGTTGCTCAAAATGTTGGAGTAGTGCATCACCAAGATCGTATCTTTGGACGGATCGTCGTAGACGTTGCTTGGGGAGCACAGCCTTGATACGTCTCCAAAGCGCAGTCAGGCCTTCAACTGAAAAGGTATGGGCTGCTTGTTGGGCAAGTTCAAGGTAGAAGTTCCGGTCTTCAGCACGGACTGCTTCAGTGACCTGACGCGTGGCTTTGTGCAGCGACTGCATGGTGATGGCAGTTGCATGATCATTGAGCTTCAGCCAGCTTCTGACCACATGGTTTTGTTGTGGCTGGCGCCAGGCATGAAAAACAGCCTGTAGCTGGGTAAGAATTCTGGTCCGTTTCAAGGCTCGCAGCTGCTTGAAAAGGTACTTCTTGTGGCAGACAAGGTCCCACGTGGCCTCGCTTAGGTGGGCTTTTCGTGGGCTACGCCTGGTTCGTGGGAACATCTGCTGGATCGCATGCTGCGTCTGGGAGGTAAGAGCATCCGCAGTCACATGTGGATCACAGCACCAAGGGGGCATTTGAATTCCTTCATGGAGCGCATGAAATGCCTCTGTGTTTTGCATGGCACTGCAGAAAGACACATGGGAGCCAAGATTGCTTCGTGACACTCGACTCGGCCTGGTTGCATCATCATGCAATTTGATCACTTTGAGGGTGATGTGACAAAGGACCGGAAGATGGTCGAGACGCCAGGTGGTGATGTCAATGTCCTCCTCAACCCATGTGCTGATAGAGTCATAGTGCAGTGCTTGTGGCAGGGCAATGTAGTCGATGCGCGTGCAATGGTCACCATCAGGGGAGACATACGTATAGTCAATTGTCCCAGCATGGTATTGAGAGAAAGTCGCCGGAACAAAAAGGTTCTGATCAATCAACCATTGATGAAAGGCAGTACCTGCTTCGTTCCCTTTGCGAGCATGTAGGCAGCCTACCGCATCAGTGGTCTCATCCCCAAGGTGGCCGTTTGTATCTCCCAAGAAGAATAGGCCATGTTCGGGCAAGCTGCCGTATTCTCGATGTAATGTTATGCCAAAACTGCTCAGCTTGCTGCAAACCGTGGCCAGAATGTGGCGCTCGAGCAGTGATTGCGATGCATCGCCAATCTTGGGTTGCAATCTTGACAATAAGGTAATTCGATGCAGCTGCGATAATCTTGATCTCGTTGCCAGTGACTGCTGTTCCATGCTCGGACAGATGTAGGGACTTGGAGATCCACATTTGCACACCATCTTGTCCAGCTTTGTTGGCAGGAGATCCAACCATATGATAGTATGGATTGGCTGTATCTTGAAGGTGTTGATGTCGAGTTTCTTGCAGTCCAACAATGTGACACCCTGCTTCATGAAATTGCCGCATCAGGATCTGTTGCCGGTGGATCGAAGTAGATTTGGTGTCAGCATTTGTAGACAATGTCAGGATGTTGGCTGTCGCAAACTTGATGTCAATGTGCACCTCTCGTTGTGGCAGACTGTGGCAATCGTTCACCGAGTCAGGCACTTCAGCAGCCTGAGGCGGTAGCACCGTATGCTCGAGCAGGAGACCATGAAGTGGGGCTGCTGTGGGGTCATCAGATCTCATTATCTCAAGGTACCAGACAGATCCATTGAAAAGCATTGAGAAGCGCTGGATCTGAAAGCCATTGATGCCACTGTTCGCATGTTCCAACAACTGCACGAGGGTTCATAGATGCATACTTGGCGACACGATCAGCCATTTCATTCCAAGGGTGATTTGTGTGAGCTCGAACATGGGTCCAAACAACATGTCGAGCACCATGTCGATGCTCAAGGATATGGGCAAGACTGCCAAATAGAGTTTGCCATTCCCGGTATTCATGAGCTCGCCACCATCCAGCCGCTTGACATCCTGTGTTCATGGCATCGAAGTTGAAGTGGAAGTTGAGTGGCCTGCCAGGAAAGTTGTGGAGGTGCCATGTGCTAAAGTGGACTGCCCACACCAAGGCATGTACCATAGCAGCATGCTCTCCAATGTATGCATGATCAGCAAAGTGAACGTGCACAGGTAGGACTCCAGCAAGGGAGAGCCCGTTCACAGTCTCGAGAAGGCAAATCGTGGCAGCGCCAACTTCATGTCCAGTGACTTTGGATCCATCGACATAGAAGTGCAAGGCATGAATGGGTGTCCCATGCTCATATTGATGCAGATCCGCAAGCGCGGCATTGGTTTCCTCGGGAAATTCGAGAGATGTGGGCCAGTCAGAGAGAAGGTCAAGGTGTACATCCATGAGTGCAAAGTATGCCTGCGCCGCTGCTGTGAAGTCAACAATCACTTTGGGCCTCTCCGGAATCAGCTGTTCCAATTTGAGTGGGCTCTTGATGGGCAGTGAAGGTTGTTGCAACGCAGCAACTTCATCATGGTCCTCGACATCCATAGGGACAGGAATGGCGGCTGGCGGGTCGGTGATCTGCATAAGGATGGATATGCCTGAGCGTCCAGGAAGGGGTACACCTCGTCGTAGAGTGTGGTCGTGATGCCATGCAGTACATCTCAGTGTGGGCGGGACCATAGTGCATTCTCTGTGAACTCCAATGACCTGTAAAAGATCATCCATCTGAATTTGATCAGGGAGGGTAATTGCCATCTGTCGAACTTCCGGTTCAGGTGCGCGTGCATCAAAAACGGAGACAATCACGGTGGCCCAACGAGGTTGCTGTCGCTGCACAAGAAGTATATGAGCGATGACGCGATGTTCAGCAGTTGGAGGCTTGGGAATCACCAAATGGAAGTCAAGCGCTGCTCCAGGAACAATCTCATCCTCCCATGCCTGCCAAATGCGCTGTCTCCATTCTTGAATGGCTGGGAATAGTTGGACGGCTCTAGGAGCCAGGCAGTAGGGCTCAGGCCAGTGATGGTCGACAAACCATACCAGAACCATGCCTGAGCGTGGCTCATCCTCCCATGAAAATGCCAGGAGTTCCCAAAGGCCAGCCAAGTCTTCCAGGAATGGGTCAGGCATTGCCGGATGCCATTGGAGTACAGGTTGTTCGATTGTCGTGGAAACTTGCTGGTAGAAGTTGGTTTCGTCTACTCCAGTTGGAATGTCGAGGCCACACTTGACTATAGCAGGTTTCGTAGTGAAGAAGGCAGCATGATCGTCATCTTCCTGATCCTGAAAAAGCAGTGCGTCATCTCGGGTCTCAGGAAGAAGATTGGTGTTGCGTGCTCTCTCTTCAGGAACAAGAACTTGAAGGCCCAAACCATCATGGACGTGAATTTCATGACCCAGAGGTAGTGCTTGAGGCCCATTCCATAGTTGGCACGGTGGTAAGTGGGCATCATCAATCATACACAAACGGTGCTCATCAGCTGCAGCAATAAGATCATCAACAAGCATAGGTTGCGCAGCCGAGTATGCAGTCTGAATGTTGCGATGATTGACATGTCCAATCGCAGCCATGGTAAGGACACAAGCAGCCCTTGCAGGTACCGGATGTTGCGTGATCAAAACAGTCGCAACCGTACCTTGGTAGATTGTGATGGGCGGGTCAGGCATCACGATGTAGAGGTCGAAAGGACTCTGGCCATCCATGAAGTCTTCCCACATAAATCGCACTGAGGCTTCCCATGTTTCATGATCCGTATCAAAGCGTAGTGGGCGCATCACTGAGTTGCGTGGGAATCTGGTGTGCGAGACATAATGGGAGGTCACATAAATGATCGGCCCTTCTTCTTCCATTTCGACTTCTCCATGTGCTCGGAGTAGATCCCAAATTTCTTGTTGCCAGATGGGTTGTTCTACTCGTGGCGGTCGACCAAATAAGTCTCTGTTGTGAGCTTCACTGTCTGCACTTGATCTTGATGGAAAATAGCTGAAGGGCTCATTTACACTGTTCGTGATGGGCTCTTTCTGGCAGAAGTCAGTACTGGAGATGCACAAAGCCGCATTGGACAAGGGATCAGCATCAGTAGATTCTGCGAGGGGAGCCTTGACAGGTGTGGTAGTTGCGAAAGTCTGCAATCCTGAGATGGCATCATCCTCCTCCGAATTGTTCTCATTGAATGAGGTAGGACTGGAGGGCAAACATTCAAACCCATCTACACTGTCGCCGATGAGGATTCGGAAATAATCTCCATCTTGAGGATACATAGGGCTCATTTGATTCATGGGAATAATGATATTGTTGTGCCAAAGGTGACTTCGCTCGGGATGTGCTTGAAGCAGGGATTCAAGTCCAAGCAGTCGGAAGAAGGACACCCGATTGATGGTTTCCGGGATCCATTTGGAGAATCGCTTGAAAGCTCCTGGAAGCACCTCATTTGGCTCAAAGATCTCCATACCAATCAGCACAAGCCGCAAGAACGTTGAGGGTCGAGGTTCAAGGCCAGTTTGGACAAGAAGACATTGAAGTCCTTGCTGCAAGAGGTCTTCAGGTCGATGTAGCACATGATGTAGTCCATATAGACCTTGTCCTTGATCTCCAATGGCTTGTTGCGTGCTGACGATGAGTTGCTCCCCATCATTCCATGGCAGTCGAGCAGAGAGAGTTCGACCATCCAGCAGGACCAAAACTGTCTGTCGCCAGTCTGCCGACCTGGCCATTGACGAGCTTGATGAGGTCGAAGTAGATGAAGATGATGTGTACGAGACTTCACTTGCAGGTGGCCGAGATGGTTGTGAGGGTCGTCTGGCCATCAAGGAAACCACTTCTGAGTCCTGGTGATCAGAATCATATGGCTTGGAGCGGCGGGAACGTAGCTTCCAAGGCTTGTCACTGAAATCACGAAGGGCAGAGTGGTGTATTGTAGTGGGTCGAAAGTCCATGCCTTCATCCTCACCAATCAAAACTGTGATGTTGTCACAAAAGTGAACATGACCAGAGTTGCATCGCCGCCTCCTCGACAAGGAAATAGTGTCAACACGCAGCCAAGCTGAAGAACCCATATCAGCAGCTAACATGGACGCACATTCCTGTGCTTGCCACTCGCTCAGGAAGTCCCTTTCATAGAGAACTGAATGTGACCATTGCAGCTTCATCGCCTCTGGGCTGGTCACAGGCCGATCACATAGCCCTTGGTGAGTATACGTATCTGTCATACAGCACCGGGCGCACCAAAATGCGACGCAGGAGTGGAAATAGCGTTGCCATCTGGTGCAGAAACTCTGGGGCGCTTGACCCGCTGCTCCAGTTGATCTGCCGACGTGGAGAGCTCTTCGAGGCTTGATACCAGGGAGTCCATGCCTTGATGTATGCGTTGCACACTCTCGTCGTGGGGGTCCTCCATGGCATCGTCTGCTGCATCGTTGTCGCCCTCCTCGTCTGAGATGGTTACTGTCCCTTCCTGTCCAGCCTGTTCCTTCTTCGAGGCAAGGTCGAAGACTCGTTGAGCTCTCTTGACAGCAAGTCTCGCTGTCTGGACTCCTTGCTGGTGAGCTCTTTCTGAAGCATGGAAGTTGGCAGCAAATTCTCTCCACTTAACAACTGACTGTTGCAAAAAGATTTTCCATTGAGACAATAATTGGGCTCGTGCGTTCTCTGCTTCGAGCAATTCTTGCTTGGCCTCCCCCAGCGATCTCACTGCCGATGAAAGGTTCTTGATGTTGTTCTTCTCGTCCTGCTTCTGCATCTCGTGAGCTATCGACTGCAGGTGCGGCGAGAGATTGTCTTCCTCCTTCTTCATCTCCTTCAAAAGTCTGTTTAACTTTTGTTGAGCTGGGCCATCCTGTCTGTATGTCGTGGCAGGTTCTGTAGGACACGAGGGTGCTGCAGGATAGGGAACCGTCTGTCCAATTGATCCCCAGGGCATGGTAGGAACTTGAGGAACCATACCTTGTGCAGGCACTCCAATCGTAGGCATCATAGGAGGAGGGGGAGGTGCTCCTTTCCCAGCTCCCTTGTCGATCATAGGCGGTGGAAGTGGAGGTTGCATCATCGGCTGTTGAAATTGAGGCATCATAGCAGGAAAGGGCATGAAAGGCTGCATGGGGACCTGTGCTGGTGCATGTTGCTCCTGTCCCTTGCCATTGCCTTTGGAGGAATACTGTTGATCCCCTCCTTGCCACGTTCCCTGACCTCTGTTGTTCTTGCGTCCTCGATTTGATGACCTTCTCGTGCGTGACCTCGGACTCCATGAACCAGAATTGGACCCTTGCCATTGTCCATCCCATGGTGGTGGCTGCCCTGTTTGCTGGTTGTAGGAAGTCTGTCGCTGGTCGATCGGCACAAAGGTGTGATCGTAGCACGAAGCCCATTCGTGCCCACACTTCCAGCATCTTGGAAAAGAGCCCTTCATAACCACGTGACACGTGGCACATCTCCATGAAGGCTGCTTGGAAGTCATCGCTTCTTGATAGGCTGTGAGGATCAATCGCAAAAGACGTAGGTCTCGCGAGTGGTGCTTGCTGAGCCTGTAGTGTAGATGCAGGAGTTGATGGGCAGAGAGAATTCTGTACCCCTTCCTGTGCAAAAACCAGGCCAGTCGAGCTTGTGCTCTGCCCCTCCGTTGGGCCCTTCTTGTAGAAGGCGATGCCGTGATCAGCTGGGCGAGGAAGAGAATCACCACAGTTCTCGTGCTCAGAGACCTGAATCAAAAGGAGGTGCAGGAAGATCTTAAATGCTGTGCACATACAAGATGACCGGGTCAAAGGCAGAGACACCAGACCAAAGCAAAGAGGTGATCAAGGGTGGTCAGTCCTTGAGAGCACGTTTCGTAGTGCGAGGGATCCAGGGCGTGCCAGTTCAGATCCACAGCGCAGGCGAAACCAAGGTCCGTTGACCCGCGGGAAACACCGAATCCCGCTAAGGTGAGTGGATGGGCGGTCGAGGGGACCTTCCAGCCAAAACCTTATACATATATATATATATATATATAAATTAATGATATCCATATCAATTGCATATATTCATATCCTGTTTTCTCCTTTTTTATGGTGAAGTTGGGGGATCGGATCATGGGATCCCTGGGATCCCTGGGGCCCGGTGGTTCCATTGGGTGCCCAGGATTTATCCTCGACTTCTGCCAGCACCTGCACACCTTCAGGATGGGTCCCTGGGTGGAACCCCATTTGTTGCATGACTGGTTAAGGTGCTTTGGAACACGTTTTTTTTTTTAAACATATATGGCATAATCCTTCCCATTGAATACTCATATTTCTCAAGATGGTTCCCAATAGATGAGCTACCCTTATTTTCTAACTATTCTCCTTGTTTTCACAAAATAGGCTATATACAGAAAATAGTCTACCAAAAAAATAACTATTTAGTTAAATCTATGATTGAGAAATCGGT
>Ga0126342_10003470_pt1 | contig 26080 bp, 28 predicted proteins | sample Cyp1metagenome_FD_92528 | JGI IMG/M metagenome (GOLD analysis project Ga0126342, IMG submission 92528) | Coral microbial communities from Lord Howe Island, Old Settlement Bay, Australia - Cyphastrea 1 metagenome | ecosystem: Host-associated > Invertebrates > Cnidaria > Coral ... | reverse complement strand
TACTTACTACTACTTACTACTACTTACTACTACTTACTACTACTTACTACTACTTACTACTACTTACTACTACTTACTACTACTTACTACTATTTACTACTACTTACTGCTACTTACTACTACCTACTACTACTTACTACTTACTACTTACTACTTACTACTTACTACTTACTACTTACTACTTATTAGTTACTACTTACTACTTACTACTAGGTACTACTATTACTACCTACTACTATCACTACCTACTACTATTAGCACCTACTACTATTACTACTTACTACTATTACTACCTGCTACTATTACTACCCTACTACTATTACTACCTACTACCTACTACTACTACTGCTACTGCTACTGCTACTCCTACTGCTACTGCTACTGCTACTACTACTACTACTACTAATACTACTACTACTACTACTACTACTACTACTACTACTACTTTATTACTACTACAGCTATATCACGCTACGCTACACTAATTACACTACACCAAGCTACAGCTACAACTGCAACTACAATCACAACTACGCTAGATTGCGCAACACTACACTACACTTGTTACACTACACTACATCACAACTACAACTGCAACTGCCACCGCGCTACATCGAACTATACTACACTACGCTACACTACACTAATTACACTACACCAGAGCACACCGCAACTACAGCTGCAGCTACGCTACACTACACTAGCCTACACTTTACCACACTACAGTACACAACACTACAGTACATTACGCTACATTACGCCACACCACCACTACAACTGCAACTACATTTGCACGACACCAATTACACTACATTACAGCTACAACTTCATTACGCTACACCACACTTACAACTACAACTGGGCTGACCACTGCAACCTTTGCAACCACTCCAAAAAACACAACTCCGACCACCTTTCGGTCCATCAGTGGATTCGCTCTGCCATCCATGCATCGCAACAACTCACCTCCCCTATAGTGTCCTATCTTTGAAACTTGCGCCACCGCCTTGTGTGCGGTACTACTGGTAACCAACCACACGTATTCACAGTATGGCAAAGGTGCCCCCTTTTGGATCCTTTTGATCGAGATGCGGTTCGATTCAGACAGTGTGCGCTTGTGATGCCATTGCTCCGAAGTGGGCTTTGCCGTCCAATTGATCTAATGGGACGCGTAAAGTTTCTTTGCCCTGCCCCGCGGCTTTCAGATTGTGATAGCGACACAATGTTTGAACAGGATAGATTTGGATAGATAGTTTTAGATAACCCTAGATAGTTTTAGATAGCCTTAGACAGTCTAGATAGTTTAGATAGATGTTTGACATTTTGCCGTCTCTTGAGTTGGGTTGGAACGCCCTTGAGCAAGGCAGGGCATTGATAGCCTAACACAGCACAGAGCAGGATTCGAGCTGCTAGAGCGCTTGTGATCAACGGAGTGTAACACAGCACAACACAGCTACTCGTACGCAGTCTGCACAGAGTGGCTCGAGACACCGCAAACCTCCCAGTTTAGATACTGCAACAGAGATGTTGCACATCTGGCGAACGAAGCATGTCACCCGGAGTCTTCCCTTTCTCATCGGGGAAATTAAGCAGCCAATGGTTGGGCACAAGGCGGGCCATACTTCAATCGTTTGCTGGTCATGAGGCGTCTCACATTTTCCCAGAGCATACCCGTTGCTCGTCGGGATAATTCACAGGCCATGGCTGACTTCAAAGCCCTGTGATGTTGCGAAAACAACCCGCAAGATTGGTAGCGCTGTGCAATCTACAGAAGCCGTCAGTTTTTAGGTGTGACAGTGACAAGATTGGAATCCATGAACGGGGACATTCCTGGGTCACTAGTGGCCTGTGAAAAGCTGGATTTTTTGAAGGCCTTGCGTCAAGTTCTTCGAAGATGTTTTGAGCTTCGCTTGGTTGAGGTGCCAGATCCTGGCCTTGCCACTTGGTTGGGAGTTTGTGGCCAGTGCAGCCACCTGTCAGACCTTGTCAGGTTGTCATCCAACATCATCGACCATTCACCATCATTCACCAATGGTTTTGCAACATACTTTTTGCATTTTTTGGCTCCGTTCCCTGCGTGCAACTGCTCTGCTAATCAGTGGATCCACTGAGATCAGCAGCGTTTGCGCCGGACTGGTGTCCTGCACGAAGCTTCGAGCTCTGAAGTGCGGGACTGAGCCTGCGTGAGCACGCGTAAAGATGTGTCGTGAATGTCAATGTCATCGACCACAGGAGCTTGGACCTTGTGACACCATGTGACACCCGGTTTTTCGAAACCACCACTCAGCAGCTGAAAGCCCACAAACTGTCTCGAGATCTGAAATGTCAGAAACATGGAAAATGATGGAAAATGCACAGACACTGCAAAGCTAGGCTCGGTTTGACTTTGGTCCCAAATATGGTGAACCTCCGACAGGTGCCACAGATTGGAATTAAGATCGCTTGTAGAAGTGCCCAAGGAGTATCCAAGGAGTAGCGATCACAAGGGTTGCCAGATATGTCGCGTTTCTTCGACGCAGGTTTTGCAGAGCTGCAAGCAATTAAGAGTTCGCAGCTCAAAGATGCTCAAAGTGCAGGAGTTTGCAAGTTTTCAAAGTGCTTCAAAGTTTGTTTTTGAAAATTTGCAAAAGATTTCACAAGTCGAGGTTCTCCACCTGAGCAACGGCGCAGACTTTCCAGTGTCCTTGCAGTACTTGACAGAGGCCATACTTGTACAGCGCAATACGTATATACAGCGTATATACAGCGTATAGCTGCAGGGCATTGGGTGAGATGTCCCTCTGTTGCTCTAAGGCTTATATAACTAAAAAGCATAAGTGACCCAACAGAGAGGTACTGGACCGACGCACAGAATACGAACTCATTTGCGCATTCATCAATTCTTTGCGACTCTCCATAAGCACTTTCCCGAGGCAGGTGTTTCATGGTGTTTCTGGCTAAGCCGCTAAGCGATGGGGTGTTCAAGTTTCCCCCGTGGTCCTGTCCTTCTTGCGAGGAGCTACCGAAGTCATGCACACTCCGGGAGCTTACTGTGGTGCGCTGCACTGCCACGTGGAAAGACATTGAGGTGTGCCCATTGACTGCGTTGAACAACATTTTGACATTTTTGACAACTGCGTTGTGACGTTGTTGAGTGCTGAGTGCGCCCGGTTGCGCTCGTTGACTTTGGCTTGGAACCATTAGAGTCTACTCAGTCTACTCCGTTGTGAGATCCTGTGCAAGAGTTGCAGAAGATTGCAGACCTTAAAACTGCGTTTGTCTCAGAACTTTCATCTCATGGTCAGAATTGCACACTTGTCATCGAGTCATCACTTTTCAGCTTTTCAAAGAGTTGCTTTTGAGTCAACTTTTGAGCATTTTTGGGTAACCTTTTCTTCTTTTGTTTTAAACTCTCACGCATGCCGGCTAACTCAGGCCGCAAAGCTTCGTCGAAGTTGGGGGGGCCTTGAGCCCCCCACCCCTGGTTCCATTGGCACGTTTGAGGCCATCTTTTTTGCAGTTACTCCCTGACCTTGGATCTTGAGAAAACGAATGACTTTCATTGCCGTCATGGCATTTTGCAAACAGAGCAGAGGAGGGCATTGCAACAAGGACCCAGGGTTCCATGCTTCAAAATCTTGAAAGGTCTGGTGGCACACCTTGTCTCCAAGCTGCATTGATTTGCTTTGCAGGTTGAGATCTGTGGACTTTCAGGTTCACCAGGGTCGTGCTCACAAGAACCGGTCCTGGCTGACGGACGACATGCAAGGGCCCAAAGATGCCCAAAAGGCTCCAGGCCTTCTGCAACTTTCATGACAGCCTCATGATGGGTGATGTTAATGCGGTATCAGATCCTGACAATGCGATAGAATGTGATGAGTGTTTCTTAATGTTTTTTAATGTTTCTCACTCAGGGCAGCCACCTGAGGTTTGGCATTGTTGCTCAGATGAGGAACTTGCAAGATGTGAGGGCTGATGGTCAGAAGCTCCTAAGCGATCGCTGCTTTTGGTTCTTGCGTCCGGGGCCTCAGCCGCTCACACGTGGGCAGCTGCCACGTGCTTCTTTGTCTCACCCATTTGCCCAAAACATCCTAAAACGTGAGTGTGGAATCGAGGTCGGCACCACTTCTGCTTGCGCCGGCTGCATTTGAGCGGTTGCCGTCCAATGTGTTTGGAAGCCCAGAGTTTCGAAGTGTGGGCGCAGGGTTGTTGTCGGTTCTCAGATGTTTTCAAGGTTTCTAACTTTGTGCTCAACCTGTCCAGATTTGGCATTAATACACGACATCCTACTGTCCTGGTGAGGTGGAGAGAGTGCATTTGGCTTGCTGCACTTGTGCGAAAGCACGGAGCCCAGCGGAGCCGAGATGATAAAATTGCAGCATCATCAGGCCTAACTGCCTCTCCGAGTCTGAATGCTACACCAATGCTCCCAGCCCAGGTTTGGAGTCAGTGCGGCTTCCAACTCTTATTCTCGGACAGTGGGCTTCTGAGAGATTCTGAGAAACGTCAACGGAGTTACATAACTCCTCATGCACTATGAAGGTGTGCATCTCTACCTATTTCCATCTATTTCCCCCACTTTGCACCGTGAATTGACATAGATTTCCTTGCGACATCACTGCATTCACCAGTTAAGTTGTTGCCAAAATGCCAGGTCAGAGCGCAGACTGGGAGTCATCGGAGCCAACCGCAACTCGTCTGCACGGGCACAGGATGGCGAAGGCAATGGGACAGGACTCCGACAGGACCTGAGTGCCTCTGCGAAGTCATAGCCGTCATAGCCATAGACTGGACGCATGACTCGATGCATCTTAGGCTGGTGCCAGGGCTTGCGGAGTCCACGGTTGCGGGAGCTCTGTGTGGACGGATGGCCCTCCTTGGAGGAGATGGTGATATATGTTGAATATCGCTTGGTAGTGGTGTTGGTGAAGTCTAACGATTGGTCTTTGCATGATATTACATGCTTGTAACTTGTAACATCTTGGAAGGGAATTAGTTTGTGCATCTCGTTCGCAGCTTGGAAGGACCCTGGGGTGCAGATGCTTGTGGCCATCCCCTCAAGCGATGCCTGGGAAAGAGTAGCTATAAAAAGCACCTTGCGCATCCACACTGTCCGTTGAAGCCGCTGGCCAAGCATGGCCCATGGCCCAGCCTTCCAGAGGCACATTGTCCACAACTGCGAACCCTTTGGCTCCGTCAGGCTGGGCAACTGGGCCAGACTTTAGCCTATGACTTTAGCCACTTGTAGCCGGTCTTGTAGCCATTTGTAGCTGCTCTAGCTCAGTGAGCTGGGAATCTGACGGTTGCTGAGTAGAGGCTGCTCGCCTCTCAGATGATGCTGTCACATACGCAGCTGGGTTGGAGAAACTCACCAGCCTCTCCTTCGCATTTGCCGCAAGCACGTGCCGCAATTGCATTGTGCAATTGTATGCGATTGTGATTGTGCATCTTGCGGATGCTATTCTATGCTTCCCAGTAGCTCTTCAAGACTCTTTAAGGACTATTCATCGAGGCATGTGCTGGATGCTCTTGGGCTGAACGCAAGTGGAACATCAAGGTTTCTGGTGACTCTAGTGAGGAATGTATGAATGTACGGAACGTATGAGGATGTGACGCATCGTGACACCATGACCTTGAGCTGAGAGGCCTGACAGATCGCGCCCTACAAGAGCTGTCAGTCGAGTCGCGGCTACGCTGTTTGGATTTGAGCGGTTGTAGACAACTGACGGAGGGAGCTGCTCGACACTCGGTTTTCATCGGGATTGTGCCCAAGAAATCTACACGAGCACTTTAAGATCCTGCGTGCATGTTGTGAAGTTTGGCTTTGTTGCAGGTCGTGGAGTTTGCTTCCAAGGCTGGCGGATGAAACATGGTGAAATGTTTAGTGCCAAGCAACCTGTGGGTATTATGGCATGGTGTGCCTGAAGCCCAGACCGCAATTTTAGGAGATACCTGCTATAGTAATTGAGACATTATGACACATTATGACACATTATGACACATTATGACACATTATGACACATTATGACACATTATGACACTCTTTTGCTCAAACTTTGTTTTTTCATGTTTTTTCTGTGCGCAGATGGCTTCTGCTGTTGGCCCTCAGCTCCAGTTCTTTCAGACACTTGGCCAAAAAAAGCGATCATGAGCTGCACTTCAGCATTAGATGCGCATAGACACACACAAAAAAAAAAACATCACATAAACACACAGCAACGCAATCTGACAAGGATGACAAGGATGCTGAATACAGCCATAGTATACCATAGCGTGTTACATAGCATCCGGACATTCAAGAAGTCGCACTGCGAGGCTGGAGACCTGCCCCAATTTGGGCCGAGCTGCTGCAGAGGCTCTTGTGGCTTGTGGACCACTCTTGAGGCAGGGCTCAATCAGCAACTGAGAATAGATATGAATAGAAATTGAATGACATGATAATGATTATACATATAAATGATTTTAATAATTGATATTAATTACAGTAATGCATAATATATGTAAATGTATGTATTAAGTATATTAATAGTATAAATATAATTTGAATCACATGATAAAGACAAAAGACTTGATTCAGTGAAACGATCGAATATCCAAGATTATATATCCAGGAATGTTCCAGGGTTGGTCCTCATGGGCGCCAGGTGCAGTCTCAACAGCTGCAGGCCCCTTCCTGAGGCTGCAACCTTCTGGAAGGACTCGGTGTGGCAGTGAGATGAATTGCTAATGAATTGCTAATGCCAAAACAGAAGGACCACCAGCGCTTGAAATATTTTGAAGCCAACCTGTGAGTGATTGAAATGTTGGGTATCATCAGGTCTGCTGGCAAGAAGCTTCCTAAGCTGTTTCCAGTCAAGGCACTCCAAGGTCACCATCATGGCTTTGCTGCACCGGAGGGGGCAACTTCAATGCGACCATGATGTTTGTTTTTTGCCTCTTTCCCTTCAGATGTTTGATTTTGCTAATTTTCTTCTTTGACGCTTTTTCTTTTGGGTTCATGCCAGTCAATGAGTCAACGATCCTTACCCGCTCACACATGAGTCTCTTTTCACACATCCTGTCCCATGACGTGCAGATTTCAAAATAACATGATATAACAAGTAGAACTCTGGCACAATAGCATGCATTAGGCAACACTTAATTACACATCGCTTTGAGCTGACGCCATGCCGTTCTGCTGGTTGTTATTGACACTCTGCTTCGCATGGGAGTTGTTGCTTGGACTGCAGGAAAAGTGTTTCTTGGTTGTCCCATGTCGCACCATTGTGGCACCATGTGGCACCATAGCTTGAGATGTTCCCAGACTCCAAGACTCCCAGACCGTTGCAATTTGATGCCCAGGCTGCCCCAGCTGCCCACCTTCACAGGGAGGACTTCCACAGAGCAGCTGCGGCAGCTCCGCCTTGCGCAGCATGCAGAGCGTGACAAAGACTCCGCAGCCCGGCTTTGAAAAGCGCATTTTGTGCTTCGATGAGAGAAGCATATGGAATCATATGAAATAATCTGGAGAGAGTTGGGAGTACATGGAAATATGGGATGCATTGAGATCAATTGGGATGCAGCGGTGTCAAGGGGCCCCTCCCTTGTGCCCCCCTTGGGCCCCCTTGACAATGCATCCCACGGCCTGAGTTTCGGGGCTCAGGGGACTCCTGCCACAAAGCTGCGAAATACCGCTAGTGCTGCCTTGAAGGCGAATCAGGCGCTGAGATCCTGTAAGAGTGAGATATTGTTAGGTTTGTGAAAAATTCATGTGAGGTATTGGCCAGAAATACCGTACCATGCGAAAGCACTTTTTGCAATTTTGTGTGATTGGGTTTTGCACATTGTCAGTTCCGCGTTCGTGTAGGCTTTCTACGAAGCTTTCAACAAGAGAGACCTGGAAGCCATGAGTAAACTTTGGGCCAGCGAGGTTACAAAGTGGGGCCCCTTGCTCTTCTTCCAAGACCGGGACCGAACCTTCAAGATGACGTGCACCTGCACTCATCCAGATAGCTCTCGGCTGCAGGGCCGCCCTGAAATTATGACCAGTCTGATTCTGAGATCAGGCCAAACTTTGCCATCAGGAGGGGTGACATTTGCACAGAACAGGATCCAAACCTGCAAAACCTGAGTTCTTTCAGTCTTCTCAAGGAATCATGTCAGGCGGGCATGTTGTGGGATTGGGTTGAGCTCCGAGGTTGGAATCGGATTTTCAGCAGCTCAACCTTGCCATCAATTCAGATATCCAAAGAGCAAGTGCTAGTCACCTGCGAAGACATGGCTGTGGTGGTGTGCCAAGAAGATACTTGCCCCATCTTGCTCCCAAATCCGCGGCACTGTTTGCCAATGACCGGCTTGCCTTCAGTATTGAAATATTGTGGGGGCTCTTGAGGCATAGTTTCAGAAACTCGCGCCCTCAAAACAAGGTGTATATGCCAGAGAGACTTTTGATTCCGATTCTGATAGACTTGACCTTTTTGCAGCTTCCTAGCTAGCACGCTTTCCTTTGGTACCATTTTCACCACAAGGAAACCAGCGATGGAGGCACCCACGAAGCCACGAACACCTTTGCTCGCAGCGAAGGTTCCCAGATGGTCAGATGCTTGCTTCATTTCTATATTTTCTACTTGTATGCTAATGTGTGCAGCTGCTTGTCCTGCTGCTGTGAACTTCTCATTGAAGATGGTCCGTGCCAGGTGGCATTTGGTACATCATCGGGCACCAAGCCGGGCCAGTAGAGCTGTAGCGGGATGGAAGAAATGTTTTCGTCAGCCTGTGCAGCTTGCAGCTCATTATTTGTGTCCTGGGTGGGTAAACCCTATTCGCCAACATCTTGAGCGGGGCTGGCTGGTCTTGGATGACCCATGATTATCCTGTGTGCTTTGCCGCAGGACAGAGTCACACGTGCAGAAGCATGCAGAGCCCTCAATGTGGGCAACTTAGCTGGTGAACCAGCTCCATGTCACGAAAGCTAGCTTTGCTATAGCTTGCTTAGCTGGAGTCAGCTTTGCTTTAGCAAAATGTATTGAGGGCAGATTGGATGAAGACGCCATGATCATGTGGAACTGGTTTTGGGGCACCCCTGTTCGCCATCATTTATCATTTCGAGCTGTACCCCCCTTTGGGTTCGAATCCCGCTGCGTCCATCCCGATTTTCCATTTTAGTGTATACTGGCGACCTATCTTCGACCAGACACGGACCGACACAGACTATACAACATAGTAGAACCAGAAGACATTGACGTTTGGCATTGCAATGTGGCATACTGATTATGGTTTGTCGGCTGTATCCACAGCAATTGGATGAGGACATGATATGGACTGTGTAATTCCGAGTAGGAGAGTAGTTTGTTCGATGTATTTGCGGGGTAGTGTTAGATGTTTTTGTTGGGCTGGTGCATGGTGGAGTAGTCTTTATGCTGAAAGCTGCGGAACTTTTGAAGCTGATGTTCCCAATTTTAAGCTCAAAAATTGGCACAAAGAAGGTCGCGCCATGTACAGTATTCTCTCGATACACATCTCTCCTTGTCCGACTAGATTGGTCTCCTTCATCCCTTTGGCCTAAAGTCAAGCCCTCCTAAGAAATGCCGTGAAGCTGCTCTGCAGAGTCAAGACCGACCAAGCAGAGAAGCGTGCGACGTGGGTGATCATGGTACCGTAATACCATAAAGGACTCCAAAGGGGGCGCTGAGCTTTTCTTTTTTTCTGCCCCATGCGGCCCATACAGTATCATATAGGTAAATTTAGATCAATTTGGTACATATTGTACTTCAGGCCCCTGCAGTACAGATTTCTTCAAAGAGCCTTATAGCATTGCAGGTGGACGAGCCAGAATGGGTTCCCGAGGATGAGGCGCAGGGGAACGCGGGGTAGCGGGGCTGCGTATGCGATGTAATGATTGACGCACCAACAGATCATGGAAGGACACCGCCCCGGCAGACAGTTTCGATCGACAACCTGTCCTTCTACATGATGAGGTGGGAAACCGCAGATGGACGCTGCCACTGCACTGCTTGACTGATTTTCGAGACCGTATAGGAGTCATACAGGCAGTTTTGGAATGTGAATGGCTCGATCTTGTGCATGGCCCTCACAGCCCGGCAGGTGACTCAGTGTGCAGTGTTCAGGGCCCCAGTGATACAATTTAGGGCCGCTCGTGACCCTTGGAAAAGTGTAACAGGCATAGATCATCATAGATCCACTTCCATGCCAAAGAATGAACAAGACACGGATCCATGTACTTTGCATGTCACATCACCATCGAGTGGTGTTTTGAAGAGCTTGGCCCAAGCAAGTTTTTGTGGGGTAAGCAGTTGGTTCTCCTTGCAAGCCATGAAGAAGGCAGAGGGAGCTGTCGAGATTGATGAAGCTTGGACCTTCATAGTGGGACTCCTGTCCGTGGTGATTTTGCGTTGACACGGGGAATTCTTGGTTGAGCTTAAATCGTCTTGCTTTTGCTATTCTTTCGGCCCAGGAGATTGTTGACAAGTGCTTGGAGGTGAAAGGAGGCCGCAGACTGCACAGACCCTTCCTTTTGCAGCATTTTGCAGCATTTCGACGCGCGCACGGAATTACATAGAATTACTTACATATACAGGTGAAAGCTCAGCCATGGATGATCATGTAAGTTCATTAGATCCCATTATATAATATTATATATAGATCCCATTACTGTAGATTTTTGCGATTCGCCTGAGAGGCAAGCCCGGGAAGCTGGTGAACATTCCAGAAGCACAAGTCAAGGGCCTGTGCAGCGCTGCCCGTATTGTCTTTCTGGAGCAAAATGCAACTCAGCTGATATAAGACCGAGTTTGGGATGGGATATGATGGGATGATACGATGATGGAAATGCTTTGGCGGAAAGCGGACAGGCGGGTTCTCTCATTTTCTTGAGCACGACAGGGCGCAAGTATTGTCAGTTTTTGGAGTTGATTTTTGCGTATTTCTTGGTCATTCAGCAGTAGTGTCAGTGGTGCCCTGCTGTGGATGCCGCACCGGTTTAAGGGTCATTTAACACCCGTTCACCGATATCGCTGGTGCGAACATCCAAAGCTCAGCCTCAGTTTGGACCACGGTTCAAGCAGCAGGTAGCAGTAGCATAGCAGTAACATTTCTAGCTGGAAGTGGGGCAGAAGGGAGCAACTAACAGACTAACAATACTATAGCAACATGTAGCAACTATATATCGTATCTCAACCATTTCAGTGGAAGGCCTTCCCTGGTGGCGAATATGCAGAGATGCCTAAAAGAAAATAAAAGGCTAGTGTTACTTTTTCTGTTTTGACACATGTGATGCCATTCCTGGGATGCCAGTAGGCTAGTGTTTGCTAGTGAGGCTAGTGTGATATTGTTACAGGTCGCCTATGGTGGCCTCATTCGCAATTTTCGGCAGAGGTGTGCGCTGCAATGTGATCGCTCTTCTGAGGCACTGCTGGAGTTGGAAGCCCCTCTGAAGATTTGCAGCTTGACCAGCAAAAATGTATACTGCATAAAGATGTATAAAGGTGATCAAAGGGGCAATCTCGAATAGAACGCAACAGAATCTACAGAACCAGAACAATTCCGGACTTCATAGCTGTTCATAGCTGTCCCTGTTCTCATATGTTCTCATGCTGAATGTTGTGAGACCCGAGGTGGAGATGTGCACGGGCAGTATCATGACTTGCTTCGGCTTTTTGAGTACGGCGGCTTCCCTCCAGTTCCTCGTCATTTTTTTCCTCCCCATACGTTTATCATCGTTTATCCATAGGTAGTTTTACATTTTCTTATATGATGTGCCTTCTGATTCTGCTTTGATGCACGCTGCATGCGATTGTTCCTGAATCAGTGGCACTCCGAGGAGAGCAATTATCTCTTCCTGGGCGACTACGTGGATCGAGGCAAACAGAGCCTTGAGACCATCATCCTGCTTTTTTCGTACAAGGTGGGCCAATGCGGCGAACAGAGCGCTGCAGAATCACTCTTGGCGAATGACACTTCGTTTGTTGCCACTCATTATGTTTGTGACACTGTGACACTTGTATACATTTGTATACATTTGTGACCTTCCGCAAGGTCAAGTTCCCAGAGAACTTCTTCCTCCTGCGTGGAAACCATGAGTGCGCTTCCATCACTCGAATCTACGGTCGCTTGGTCTTGCTATTACAGCATATTACAGCTCTGCACAGCATGAACTTGCAAGTTCTAGCAGGTAATGAGTTTATTTGATACAGCACAGGGTCCAGAGATGTAGCATGTTTTAAATGAATGGAGTGCACAAATCATCACAAATCCACTCTCAAGTGTTTTGTTAAGATTTGCATCAATTTGGAGGGGGGTCTAACTTTCTAACCAGCAGCCACGCAACCACAAGGCTTCTATGATGAGTGCAAGCGACGCTACAATATCAAGCACCTTGGGGCGAACAAAGTCCCAGAAGGGAAGGCACACATTTGAGATACAACTTGATACAACCGTAAAAATCCGTAAAACAGTTAATAGATGTTAATAGACATCACTGCATCACCAGATTAGGACATATTAGGACATGGTTTTGGCATGTTTTAGCACGTTTGGATAGGTTTTAGTGCTGGATGTGATGCTCAAGTGCTTGCGCAGATCATTCTTGCTCAACAAGGGATTTGAACAAATCGTATTTTGCTTCCTAGGCTATGGAAGCAATTCTGCGATGTCTTCAATTGCATGCCTGTATGTGCCCTTATTGATGAGAAGATCATTTGCATGCACGGCTACTTGGTAGAAACACCAAGATGCAATGCAGCAATGCAGCAGTGAGTTTCGGCTTACTGGCTATGTGGCTATCTGGCCAAATGAAAGGTGGACTGTCTCCGGAGATCACTACTACAGACCAGATCAAGAGATTGGTGAGGCTGGCATTTCAATTGTTGGAATCACTTGAATACACCATTGAAAATTGTTTGCATTAACTTGCAGCCGAGAAACGGTACAGAATACCCACACAACAATATATAACATATATAACACAATATGCTCAGAATCTCCATGAATCTCGTACGACGTCCTACGAGATGTTTTTGCCTCGAACTTCGAGGCCGACTGACGTGCCTGACACCGGTCTTATTTGTGATCTCCTGTGGGCAGACCCAGACAAGGAGCGCATTGTGATGCTTTGGAAGTGGAGTCGAGTCAGGATACTCCCGGTATTCAGTAGTCAGTGCGTAGCCTTTAGAGGCCAGAGATGGCTAGAGCTTGTTAGGAGCTTTTCTCAAAATTTTGTTTTTGTCATGCATATGCCACAGGACATTGCAGGCTGGGCCGAGAACGACCGTGGTGTCTCTTTTATTTTTGGACCGGATGTTGTCTCGACCTTCTTGCAGATACTTGCCTTCCGATTCAGAGACTGTACTGCTGGCACATACGTCCAAGTGTCAAGCGTGAGAGCATGCGAGAGCCCTTCTGGTCCATCCTGAGATATCCTCAGCCAAGACATGCCAAGACTGTAACCAAAGTGACGTCAAGCGCGCATCTCAGGAAGCATGAGATGGACTTGGTTTGCCGAGCCCATCAGGTAGCTTGGCCTTCAACAAAAATCCAGCTTCATTCTGACGCTCAAAAACATCAACAAATTACCGAAATGCCATGGTTTGTAAGCCATTTGTGAGCCGAGGTCGTGGAGGATGGCTATGAATTCTTTGCAAAACGCCAGCTCATCACCCTCTTCAGTGCTCCGCAGCCTGGCAAGAAAAGAGCAATCGAATCAAGAACTGCCCCAAATTTCTCGACAGCGCCCTCCCAAGAATTGGTTGGTTCATCAGTGCTGAGGCTGAATATGCTGAATAACAAAATTCTACAAATTTCTTATTTTGGGAGAGGCTCAAATCTGGGAAATATGGCAATGTTTCCAGTCCATGCCGTCACACTGCCATCGTAAGCCGCAGATGGAGCCCAGATGTGAATGCTGCAGCCAGGGAAAACAAACAAACAGAAACGATCATAACTTGAGACCCACATCACTCACCCTGTACCTTTACTGAAGTGATCCCATGATATCAATGATATCCCAACAACTGGCAATATGTGGAGGTGGCTCTGGACAATACATTATCATCATGATTGTACAACTAACGCTATCTAACGCTAGTAAATTGTAAGAACACATATCGAGATGATCGGCTGCTGAGTTTAAATGTCCGGCAGATCCATTCTTCATAAATGGCAACAAAGTTTATCCAGCTGCATTGCCGCTTCAAATTTCATGTCAATCCAGTTTGGATATGAACGTGCGGCTTTTCCATGCTAGCACGCCCTGTTGAAACGAAACTGAATTACATAGTTGAATACGCATAATAAGGAAAGAAAGCAGAGTAGAGCTAGTCTGGGGTGTATTTGCAAGGATTCTCCTCAAATGGCCGTTGAGGAACTACTGTGGCGAGTTTGACAATGCTGGGGCGTGGCTTGCCTTACGAGCAGCTTCATAATTGAACAGATGCTGCAGACAAATGCGAAGCAAATCATGAGTTGACTGCGATCACTCCTGTGGTTTCTCCTTGCACAACCGACATAACCTTTGCCCCAAGGATGATGAGCATTGATGAAACTCTCATGTGCAGCTTCAAGGTGCAGGGAACAGGATAGCAGGCAACATGCCAAGTCTTTAATTTCTGCTTCCGTGGGTGTGCAGGGTCAAGTTCCGTATAATCCATCTTGAGCACGTCACGTGCGGCATGAACATGCTACTTAAAACATTTTAAAGCGAACCTGTTCAGTGCAGTTCATTCTTGCGCTTCTGAAGTCACTTCAAAATAAAAGCCTGCACTGTGCACGAAGCGGCCACACCGACACGGCCGACCAGCCAAGCAGTTCGTAGCCGTGGCAGTGCTGCGAAATCAGGTCTTGAAGCCGGTCAAGGGAAAGAAGTGACACCTTCGTGACTTGGACAGCTTTGATGCTGGATATCAAGACATGCCCAGCCGATGCCACCGTTGCACAATGTTGCATAATATCATATTATATGAATTTACTGTATATGATAGTATACCATTATGGGATCCATTATGATATTTATATTCTATAATTATACATACATATACTAGGATAGATTGTTGGCATTTGTTGGCTCATTTCATTCATTCTCGGATGCTTTTCCAAGCCAGCGTCCTAAGGGGTTAAGGGCAGAGCTCTAGACTTATTGCATCCATAGCCATTTATTAAGCGCATCCGCTCCAAATACCACCCTCGCACACAAAGTGTCAACAAATCATCCCTAGCCATCCATAGCCGTCCATAGCCCGGAGTCGAGAAATCTTCGGCGCAGGTGATTCAGGGCAACCAGCATCGCTGAAAGCTATGCGAGGAAAGTGAACGGCTTCAGACGTATAAAAGTGTTTGGATGGTTTGGATGCCTGCCGTTCCTGTCTGACAACCCAACAAGACGTTTTTTTTTTAAATTTCCATTCTTGAAGTTGCTACAGAATCCATCTACAGGTCACAGGGCCCAGTCAGACACTGTGAACAAAAAGCTGCAGTGCTCCAGGCTTCGTGTCGCCAAAGTCACATTGTGTTGCTGACCATTCGCGAAAGGGCAACAGATGATAGAGACATAGAGAATCATATAGAGAATCATATAGAGAATCTTATAGAGAATCATATAGAGAATCTCACTGGATGCATCCCAATCTGGAACTTCTGTCCAACGAGCCAATTCTCAGAGCTTTGGCGGTGGGATCCACAGTTTCACCCCGCGCCTTCATGAGGCGTCTGTGGCAATCTTCCACACCATTGTGCACAGCCATGCAGAATTTTGCCGCCCCAAGGGTTCACGATTTCTGCTGGCCGTGCCTGGTGTCAAGGTATGTCAAGCCCAACATATCCATACAGTCCATACATATCCCAAAATGCCGTAGGGATCCGCAAAGCTATAGGCCTACAACACCGCGACATGTCTCCAGAACTACTAGGGGAAGTTTCCGTTTTTCTGGTCCATTGGGTTTGGTTTCAAAGGGTTTGCGACACTTGGCCCAGAAGGTATCAGTGACATCAATGGTCACTGGTGCTACTTGCGATGGCAGTGGAGATGGCAGCTGATGGGCTGGGCGCGGCTTTCACAGCTTTCGCCTGGGCGGATGCGTTTCAGTTGTCATGGCGGGCAAAGGTTCGCCATGCCGACGCAGATCCAGCCATAGCGGGATTTGCCATCTCCAAGTAGAGATGCCGCGAACCGCAAATCCTGAACTTAGCTCATCAGAACTCCTGTTTACGAGCTCTACTGTTGATTACTGTTGTAACAGCCACAATAGCCGTCATGACATGAGGGGTATTAGATGCTGTTAGATGCTGTTAGCACGGATGTGAGTCAGATATGTGGATGACCACAGGGGTGAGAAGGTGAGATATGATATGATATGATATCATTGAATAAGTGAATAACATTGAATTTAAAGACTGGTAGAACATCATTGGTGTAAACTTAGAGCTCAATGCTTCTGTCAGAGGCCTTCGTGCATGTCCAGCTTTGGCATGTGCAGCTTCAAGCTGAGAGAACAGCAACCGAGACCACAGGAGACTCTGAGCCAACTTGTAACAATTCGCTGGCGAAAATGAACATGTGCACAGCGCATCATAGCGCGTTAGGCTGATATGATAATATATATATTATATTATATGTATGTATATTTATATATTATATGATGCGATATAGTATGATATATGATAATATCAAGTGAAACAATGACGAATGATGTCAGGTTGGAAAGGCGAACCCATTTCAGGCCTCTACCTCTACATTCCTCAGAATGTCAGCATTGTGGCAATTGTTGTCCCAGTAGAATCTGTGGAATCCGTGGAATCTGTGGATAGGTGGTATCTGAGGAAACCTCAAATCTTTAAGGAATGTCCTGTACTGTGTGCACACTAGACCAGCCAACCGGATAACGGATCAATTGTTTCGCTTTTTGTTGGCGGAATTGTGTTGGACATACTTCTTGTCTCAGGTGCATGGACGACATCCGTGCAGACGAGCCTGCCTGGCAGTGCCCAGTGTGCAACCACAAGTTGCATGACACCGAGGAGATTTGCATCGCAGGTTTTGGACATTGATTCTTCTGACATTTTTCGACTCTGTCAAGCCATGTTGCCTCCTCATCGTCGACTTGGTTTCTGTATGGATATTCAATGATATTCAATGATATTCAATGATATTCAAATAGAAATAAACACACACACACAGACACACACACACACATATATATATATATATATACAGTATGTATATATAGAGAGAGAGACTTAGATATAGATATATAATTATAGATGAACATGATGCTGGAGGTAAAGTTGGATAAGTTGGCAGTTGGAAAGTCTGGGCTGGCGATGACAGGACTGTGCCAGAGGTTGGCTACGACTGCGTCAGCGAGAGTCTCAGTGAAATGAGATAAAACTTCAGTGGAATCGAAAACCAAACCTTTGGACATTTTCATTGAACATATTGAACATTTGCTGACGACATTTGCTTCCAAGAATCTCTAATTGCATCGCAGCCTTGCCTAAATACCGCTGAGGTCTTGTCCAACATGCCGTTCAGCTGCGTGGGCTCCTCCTCCGGAGGCTGTCATTGCTGAGATGTGATGATTTGTCATAGAATTTCCTCATCAACATCAAGATCACATAGCATCATCAACATCCATCTTAGCCAGTGCCGTTGGATACATTGCAAGATATTGCAATTCCCACTTGCTTCGCCGATTTAAGTCAAGAAACAACTTGAGAAGGCAATCCCATCGGTCCGCGGAGCTGCTAGCAGACGCCGACAGCCACGGGCTTTCTCGGCAGATGCGTGGAGCTTTGTCAGAACAATCAGGACATAAGAGGACATCAGAGGACATCTAGGAAGATTTCACAAGATTTCCGCATTCTGCGAAGTATATAACAAAGTAAAGGGTGAACATTTCATGCAGATTGTGATGTCTCAAGTGCACATGTCTCATCATTTCTTCTGGAGCCTGGCTCGAGAGTTGGTTCTCTGCGGTGCGCTGCTTGATGCGGTTTCAACGATGGAGGACCCAGATGCTACCGATGTCGAGGAAGAGAGTGCCACTTTTCTCAGACCGCCGCCCGGACCAGGCCTAGGCATTGGTAAAAGACTTCACAAGATATAAACGATAGCGTCAATTAATGCATTCTTCACTGCCAGTGGTTCAGTTCAGGGTTTGTCACAATGCGCAACTCTTGACAGCTACTGTTCAATGGTATTGGATGGTTCTTCTTGCGGTGTTTTGCAGTGAATATGGCCATGGAGGCGTCAATGTAACAATCCGTGGCAGTGCCAGAGGGCCGTCCACCGAAAGCGTGGCAGCATGGTTTTCCAGCCGCATCTACTACAAAGAGGACCAAGATCCAACGGATCCAACTTTTGCACCATCTTACGGAGATCATTAAAGATATTCGAAGATATTCGATTTACAGCGTGTTCAGCATTCAGCGAGGAGCTCCTCTTGGTAGAGCCTGGCCGCCTCTTCTTCTGGGGTACTCTCCGTGGAGTTGATGATCGACGCTTCTCCTAACTGTGGGCATTAAACCACTTTCTTTTTTTTGGGGAGGGTGGTTGTATTCACAAAAGTCTGTTCTATGCTTGGGCTCTCGTATCGTTTGCCAAAAGTGGGGAGCCAGAGTCAGAAGAGCTGAGCGTGGATGGACCAAAGTGTGGACATGTGCGGGGAATGGCTGGGTCAAGCAGCTGGCATGGAAGTTGGTGCTGCGTGGGTGTTAACATGTGTTAACTGATAGTTGGTCGATGTTGGTTGGTTGTTGCAAATTTGCAGAACCTTGAAGCGGGAAGGAATTTGTCGCAAAGTGAGTTTCAGCTTTGTTATGGCATTGACGCAGAAGCGACGCTTTCATGTGATGGGCTCCTCTGGCTTTTGCAGACGGCTCATTGAGGAATTACTTCCATAAGAATCTGGTACAGAGGCCCTTAACAAAAGCTCACTGAAGGCAAAAAAGAAGGAAGTGAAAAACACTTGCTGTTTCGTACCTTGGCTGGTCGCTGGCAAGAGAAGCAGGAGAGAGGCTGGAAAGCAGCCAGTAGTAAGATTCAAGGGTGTTGTTGCGCATGCAACGGGGTTGGAACAAGAGCAGAGGTAGCTGTAGCTGGCGCCGAAGGGAGCCAGCAACAATCAAGCAAAAAAGTCGGCCAGCAGCAGCAGAAATAAAGCTTGAAAGGGGTTGCAACCAACTAGTTTCAGCCAACAAAATCTACCAAAAAGGTATCCGGCAACAACCGTTCAAATCAATAGCGTCGGCCAACAGTTTCTTTGCTGGCGGCTGGAAGCAGGAGTCTTCACAGCAACAGAGGTCTCGCCAACGACGCAACGGCAAAATGATACGAATCCAATGCCTCTCAAAGCCTCAAGCAAACTCCAATTCACATGTCAACTGGGCAAATTCTATTGAATTCTATTGTTTGCCTTTGGATATCTTTGGATTCGATATGTGGCATCTTCATAGACTGGAATTTGGCGCCCAGCGGCCACCAATCTGCACCATCCTGCAGAGATATGCAGAGTAGTGGCTCGGATTTGGGCACAGCAAGTTGTTCTTGGGACCATTTGGATCCATTTGGGACCCATGGACTTGAAACATCTTGAAGCTAAGGAGTGGAAAAGATGTTGGCCCCTGTCTTCAGCCAGGTTCTCAACTTTCTACTGAGAACACTGAGACAGAGGGCTGCCAAACAATCCGCGCTTTTCCGCAAGTTGTGAGTGCCAGTGAGATCAGTGAGTGCATGAGGTCATATACATCGACATGATCATTGTGAACGCTTTGGCCTGCTACACCATGCCCGGGCGATTGTTCGCAGATGTGGCCTTTCGGATTGAACAGAACACATTCCGTTATTTAAGTTTGATCTGTTGGATCTGAAATCATTGGCTGCTAGAACCTGTGAAACGGATGTGAAACCCCAACTGCCGAACTATTTGTGATGTTGGTCCATTGGTAGGTTTCGACGGTTTGGAAGACTGCAGTGGATATGTCAGAATGTACGTCTCGCACTTCCCGTGCATATCTTGCGTAGCTGTTGCTGAGCCGCATTTTGGCTTCACAGTGAGATTGGGATGTCATTCTGGGACCTCAGCTTTCCGACTCTTGCCCAAGGCCACGAAGATTCCCCGAATGATTGATTGGTTTACCCAAACAGTCTTACGTTGTAAGGATCTGAAAAGATGATGGCACTGGCATGAGCCTGAGGTGATTTGCCAGTTCATCCGCCTGTTCCCGGCAGTGCGATTTGAGTTAGACTATGACAACATGTGGCGAACCAGATTCGAAGAGGGCAGGCGAAGAGCCAAACCAGATGCGGCAAAGATTTTTGACGTGATGGAGGGCACAGTAGAGACGTGACACTGGTGATACCGTGATACCATTTGAAGTGACGTCAGGGACAAAAAAAACCTGCAGCAGCATGAGGTGCACGATCTTCCGAAGGCAAAGCCGCAGAGTGCCCAGCAGTCGCCCAAACTTGTGTGGGTGGTGAAGGTCCAGCAGGAAAGAGGAAGAGATGGCAGACGTCCTTGAGTTTAGTGAGATTATGATGATTATGCTGATGAGTTGGACAAATGCGTCCAGCATGGCTTGTTTGCTTTGTTGCTCTGGAGAGCTCTCCCACTCACACCATTTGTGCCACTTTCAATCGCTTCGGCTGCTTCCTGCCGCAGCTATCCAAGCTACCTAGTGAGACCAATCCCAGGGTCACAGCGGTGAAAAAAAACGCGCACCTAGCACTGTTGACTGGGGAGAGGAAGCGAGAGTGAGGGAGAGAGAAAGAGAGAGAGAGAGAGAGAGCCCTGCGCTGTTTTCCCATCTTGCTATGTGATGTTCTTGTGGGTGGGTGCCGTCGCTGACGTTCTTGTGGGTGGGTGCTGTCGCAGACGATGACTCTAGGCTGCGCCATTCTCCATACTGCAGACACCCAGTCTACCAGAGATATCGGTGACCTGCTTGCACACACTCAGTGGCCATCAAATCATGCAACCTTTGCCTGTCTCCTCCGGAAGATTGCCGTCCAAGGTTGCCGGCCTGACTGTGCCGAGGTAAGGCGCCAAGAACGAGCGACGCCCATTTTATTGATTTGTATTGGACTACATTGGACTTCATTGTCGTGACTTGGATGTCATCTTTTGAATCCTTAGGCCCATTGCATCGCCAGCTGCCAGAGAGGTTTCATGCTCAAAGCCTTCCGTGGAATCAAGGGGAGAGAGAGGGCGTACAGGCTCCCCGTGGGCCAGATGCCATAAATTGCTCACTGAAAGGTACCTGAAAGAGAAGACGCCCAGGAACCTCGAGGCTATCCCAACCGCAGACGGCGACCGCCCAGGCGGTTCTGAAATTGCATGGTTATGTCTAGGCGCATAGCCTGCATAGCGGCATAGTGTGGCTTTCATGAACTCGTTTGCCCGGGGTCCACTTGAAAAGGTACCTTGAACTTCCTGCCCTTTTTTTGTTTGGCGTACGCGTGTTCCCTCTAGTATTCTGGTTCAAGGGCCTTGTTGGCCACCTTTGCCAGGCCGGAAGCTGCTCCATCGATACCTGTGCCCTCCAGGCATGACAGCTCATCCTCAGGAAGCTGTCCGCTAATCCAGCTGAAGTGTACTTGGTTCAATTTACTGTAACTGTAATTCATGTCAATTCCTTTGCAGGCACTCAGGCATTCGAACCCGCTCCTTACCACCACGGGATGGTTTGGCAGGGGGCCTTTTTTGATAGTCCTGGTGATGCGGGTGTGTTGTGCTTGTAGACTGCAGTACTATTGATTGAACTTGCTCCATGCAAGGCCCTCGCTGGACTAGCAATCGTGGGCAGTGCCTCCAGAGCTACTGGAACATAAGGCAGGGGTGAAAACACGAGGCTGGCTCAATCTGATGCGGTCAGCGTTTCATTGTTTTTACTCTTGCAAGATGAAACCGCTTTGAGGCCCTCGCCCGTGGACCAAAGTTGTCCAGTGAGGCACTGGTGCCAACACGGCAGTGGTGCCTGCAGTTAATGGACCGTCCTGCCAGACCTAGCAACCAAGAAAATTCGCCTTATACATCCTTATACGATCTTTAGCCTTTCCACTTGCAATACGATCCGTCCGAACATATGCACCTTGTTTGCCCAAAAGCCTATGAAGGCCGACTGACTTCACAAGGGGCAGTCCTGCAATGCCATTAGTTCTTTCACGTAAGGACTGGATCATCCGAAGGACAAGAGCAGGAAGGCCAGAATTTATGATGAGCTTTCAGTGTATAATATATATATATATATAAATAAACAATAATAAACAGATAGATAGATAAATAAAATCTAATAAATAGATAAATAAAAATAAATATACAATATCACTGTGCACATTTCCACTATGAAATGGTGGGACTATGTGGGACTCATGTTCCATTTCAGAGGCAGTTTTTACAAAAGAAGGATGCATTTTCTTCAGAGAACCTGGGTCCTTTACAAAATGGTTGCCTTGACCTCACCTGGTAAATGTAAATATAGCCTTGCACCTTGATTTTCTGTCACGTGTTTGCTTCCACTTTCGTGCATCATTTTGCCTGCTGCGCCAGTTAAGTGGCCCAACGGCTATTACTCTCCTTCCACAAGCGAAGCATGGCAAGAACCAAGGGCTCCCAGTTGCTGACTTGTCATTGATCGAGGAAGCGGTAATCTCACCTTTTGGGAAATTGAAAGTCACTACTTCAGACAACAGATCATGGCATGGTAACCTTTGCGTCGGGCGTTTTACCCACATTTTCGGAATGAAATGATGGCGTCACGGTATCACATTTGGATGTTGCAGATGGGTTGCTGCCGGCACATTGATACTGAGGAGTGGGAATCGTGGCATGTTGGATCAGATGCAGGCTTAAGAGATGACTTTCTGAATCTTCTCATGGAGACTCTCAGACTCTTAGACAAACGTTTCACAACTTCATTCCTTTGGCAGCATCTTGCAGGCAACATTCAGGACAGAGACTTAGTGACTTAGTGTCTTTCTTGCATTCTGATGCTGGCGGCCAGTGGAAGAAGCTGAATAAGCCTGCAGTTTGACTGCCCAGGGCAACAGGGGTCCCGTCATTGGCATGAATGCCAACGGAGAGTCTGGTCCTTGCAGTCCTCGAGGATGTCAGTGGAATTTCTTACAGAGATAAGGGTTTGCTCATGTCTAATTCTATTACATTTTTGTTATATCTTATGCACATTTCTCGCCTTTTTATTTGCGCCATGGCAACTCGACTCATTTTACATTCTTGCTCTGAAGATTTTCAGGGGCCCACTCCATGTCCAAGCTGCCCAAGAAGACGGGCATCTGGCCCAGACCTAGTCGCAGAAGGTCATCATGTCACAAACGGAGTAGCGTGATGACTGGCATCGGGATTTCTGCCAGCAATGATCGGGTTTGAAATGAGACACGCATCTAGGATTCGGTGATGTACCCTGTGCAGCGAGTCGGAGTAGGACAGTGCCTAGTTTTAGGGGTGGACATGAGAATCTCAGGGAGTCCTGGTGGGCAGATGAGCCTCCGAAGGAATATGCAGAGAGCGGGGCGCTTACCGGGGGTTTCTGTCATGATGAACTGGCTGTCATGATGAGTAGGCTGATAGGGGAAATTGAATGAAATTTCTGCAAGGGAATTGTGCAATGCAAAGTGCCTTGATTTACTTTGCTCACCGCTGGGTGCACAGCTGGCATGTGCAGGCCAGGGTGTGTCCCCTCTGGTGATTGGAGCCGCTTGGCAGCGCGTCATGTGTGTGATATACTGTTGGCAGCGATTGAGTGCACGGAAGATAGCAAAGGCACGCCGACCCTTTCTCTGAATCAGTGCAGCCTTACGCCTGAAGCATGGCAATCATCTCTGAGGGTTTGTGTATCCTTGGCTGTTGTGTGCCTATCGCTTGCGCCTCAGTTTTTGCCATGCCAAGCAGCGTCTCGTGGTCCGGTTTGCCATCATTGATTGGCCGATTAGCCTGGTCTAAAAAGAGGAAAACGGTTATGATTACAAAGGAGAGTCGGCTGTTTGAAGCGCTTCTGTGTTTCTTTTGGAGGTGTGCTTCTTTGCAAGAAAAAATCCCAGGAGATGTGTGCATGATTGTGCGTGTACTCACTGTACTCTTTTGTCGCATCGATGCCAAGCCATGCTCTTTTCGATTCGCAGGAAAGATGGCGGAGAAGACAGCAGACAGCTTGAATTTCTGTGCCGAGTGCTGTTCGCCATGCGTCATTCGGTCGTTGACCTTGGACATGTGCTAAGGACGCACAGGATGGGCCATTGGTCATGGATTCGACGGGCGCGGAGACTCAAACATCAAGATTGACCATATCCATCCATATCCATCATTTTTGTTTCGTTCTGCCGCGGATGTGCATGCAAAAAGTTCTCGTAGGCTAGTGAAGGCGAAAGAGGAAATTAGACTGCATCTCACGCAAACTTGAGGTCGGTGGATGATGAGGCAGGGAGTATCATTTTTTTTTGTGGTGGGATGAGCATCCCTTGCCGAGCAAATTGGATTTGCAGATTGCGTTGTTTGGCAAAGAGCTGCTCTTCATGTTTGATTCATTGTACTGTATATATTCTGTTGTATTCTCTGAGTCTCTTGCTTGCTTCCGGGCCCCTTTGTCAAAGAACTAGTGCGCGTACAATGTACTGTACACGCTGAATTGCTATTTGACGCGTTCTTGTTCAAAAACAGGAAAATAAATGAATAAACAAATAATAAACTAATAGATACATATATAATTAAGACAAATAAATAAACCAATAATTAACTAGATAAACATCTAAAATAAGTAAAACAACAAATAATTAGATAAATAAAATCAGTGAATAAATAAGAATAACAATAATCATGTATATAACATATATCCAAGTAATTGAAACTATGTTGCAGCATTCATGATGCAGATTGATTGCCAAAATGGAGATGTCCTTGAGAGAGTTTTCCACCTGCAGGAAAAGGGGCAGAGGAATCTGTCTAAGTTCTCTGCAAGGAGTGGTTTTGGCAAAATACGGTGACTTTGCGCGACACAAAAGCTAAAAAAGTGCTGGATATTCACTCACGGAAATGACTAACAATGGCATGCGATATCTACAGATACACATGCCCAGAAGCAGGACTTGGACTTCGCAATTCTCAGAAGAAACAACAGACACTGGAGGTGCAGTTGCCAAGGTTGCGTGACAGCATGCATCGATTGTGTGAAATTGGGAAGAAGTCATGGCATCACGTCGCCCAGGATCCTCCCCCTCTGACTCCTTTGGGCGTCTTGGCGTGCTGTCTTGGCGTGCTGTCTTGGCGTGCACCGAGTACACAGGGACAATCAAATCCAACCTGACATGACATTGTAGCAGCATGTATCAGCATTGCTCGCTGAGGCTTGGTTCCAAGGAGCCAAAAGTGTATCCGGAGCCGGCTCACCCTGATCTTGAGGAGTCTCGAAAAAGCATGGGCTCTGAACGGCTTGTTGTGCTGAGCTCGATGCTTTGTTTACTTTGTAGCGTTTCCACTGCCCAAGGACTTTCGAGCTAGTGCCACTCCCAGACTCGACTTGATGTGAGCACATGTTCTAGCTTTTCGCGAAGGCTTCAGATGGTGACTTGCCGAGGCAGAGGTGACTGGCGAAATCCCAGGTCGTGCAACCCTAAGGCAACTGGATTCACATCATGCCACATCATCTCGTAGTGTCTTTCTATGATATTCTATGCGTGTTGTATATCACGGAATTGATATCCCAAGGCATGGACCAAGACCAGAGGGTCCTCGCGATGCTGCTCGAGACTGGCAGGTGCCGCACGTGCCGGGACAGCTGGGGCCCAAGTCCAGATTTGATGCGAAACATCTTTAAAATCAGGTGCCAACTTTTGCTTTAGTATATCATCGAAGGAAGTTTAGAAGTCAAACTTCCGACAATATGGACAGATGAAAAGCCGAGATGGGAAGAGGAGCAGAAGAAAGAAGATCCAGGTGCGCGAAAAGGTAGGAAAGTCGCGAAACACTGTGTTTTTCCAGTCATTTGTGGCTCCGGAGGGTCGAAAAGTAGGCTCGCTAAAGCGGCGGGTGCGGAGCCAGCTGGCCAGATGAGAGATGAAAAATTGCACGCCGTTGTGGCGCGAAGCACATTTCCAAGTCAAAAG
>Ga0126342_10003469_pt1 | contig 26084 bp, 22 predicted proteins | sample Cyp1metagenome_FD_92528 | JGI IMG/M metagenome (GOLD analysis project Ga0126342, IMG submission 92528) | Coral microbial communities from Lord Howe Island, Old Settlement Bay, Australia - Cyphastrea 1 metagenome | ecosystem: Host-associated > Invertebrates > Cnidaria > Coral ... | reverse complement strand
TGTGTGTGGACAAGTTGTGTGTGAGTAAGTTGTGTGTGAGTAAGTTGTGTGTGAGCAAGTTGTGTGTGAGCAAGTTGTGTGTGAGCAAGTTGCGTGTGAGTAAGTTGTGTGTGAGCAAGTTGTGTGTTGTGGGGTGACAAGTTGTGCGTGGGTAAGTTGTGTGTGGACAAGTTGTGTGTGACGTGTGTGAGTAAGTTGTGTGTGAGCAAGTTGTGTGTAGACAAGTTGTGTGTGGACAAGTTGTGTGTGAGTAAGTTGTGTGTGGACAAGTTGTGTGGGGACAAGTTGTTTGTGGACCAGCCCAGTGCCATAAGTGTCACGCCTGCCATGCAAAGTGACGATCCATGTCGCAAAGTGCCACGCCTGCCACGCAAAGTGACGGTCGATGTCGCCAAGTGCCACGCCTGCCACGCAAACAGAGGCGACGACCACGGCGCCAAACGAGACCCAACCGCGCCACCGGAGCCAGCCCAGTGCCATAAGTGCCACGCCTGCGACGCAAAGTGACGATCCATGTCGCAAAGTGCCACTCCTGCCACGCAAAGTGACGGTCGATGTCGCCAAGTACCACGCCTGCCACGCAAACGGCGGCGGCGACCACGGCGCCAAACGAGACCCAAGCGTGCTACCGGAGCCAGCCCAGTGCCATAAGTTCCACGCCTGCCACGCAAAGTGACGATCCATGTCGCGAAGTGCCATGCATGCCACACAAAGCCACGCAAAGTGACGGTCGATGTCGCCAAGTGTCACGCCTGCCACGCAAACGGCGGCGGCGACCACGGCGCCAAACGAGACCCAAGCGCGCCACCGGAGCCAGCCCAGTGCCATAAGTGCCACGCCTGCCACGCAAAGTGCACGTCCATGTCACCACACATCCATGTTGACAAGTTGTGTGTGGGTAAGTTGTGTGGTGACAAGTTGTGTGTGGGTAAGTTGTGTGTGGACAAGTTGTGTGTGGACAAGTTGTTTGTGACTAAGTTGTGTGTGAGCAAGTTTTGTGTGAGTAAGTTGTGTGTGTGAGCAAGTTGTGTGTGGACAAGTTGTGTGTGGGTAAGTTGTGCGTGGACAAGTTGTGTGTGGGTAAGTTGTGGGGTGACAAGTTGTGTGTGGGTAAGTTGTGTGTGGACAAGTTGTGTGTGGACAAGTTGTTTGTAAGTTGTGTGTGAGCAAATTGTGTGTGAGTAAGTTGTGTGTGGGGAGGCGGCGGGGGCGGGAGCGAGAGCGGAGAGGCGGAAGTGCACGACTGAAAACAAGAACCCCACACAAATATGTGGGGAAAAAACAACAACAAGAAGAAGAAGAAGAACAACAGCAACAACAACAGCAAGAACAACAAGAACAAAAACAAGAAAAAACTATTTTTACAACTACAACTGTACCTACAACTACGAAAAATAGAGCAACTACAACGGCTACAACTGCAACAAGAATAGCAAAACAAACAAGAACCCACAACTAGCAGACAACAACCAATAGCCAACAACCAACAATCAACAAAAACTTGCAAATAGCATGCAAAATGGAAACTTCCAGCTCCAAAATGTTGCAAATGTATGCAAATATCAAAAGGGCACGCAGAATGCAAGGGTTCACCTCCCAAATGTTGCAACTGGCAAGCAAAATGGAAGGTTCCAGCTCCAAAATGCTGCACATAGCATGCGAAAAAGAAAGGTCCAACTACAAAATGCTGCACATAACATGCAAAATAGAAGGTTCTAGCTCTAAAATGCCGTGCATAGCATGCGAAAAAGAAAGGCCCAACTATAAAATGCTGCAAATAACATGCAAAATAGAAGGTTCTAGCTCTAAAATGCAGTGCATAGCATGCAAAATGAAAGGTTCCAGTTCCAAAATGTTGCAAATGACATGCAAAATGGAAGACTCCAGCTCCCAAATGCTGCAAATAACTTGCAAAATAGGCACAACCAGGAATCCAAACAAAAATCCTAAACAAAAAAAAAAACGTAAACAATTTCCTACCCTTTCTCTTTGACTGCTACTTACAAGTCACGTTGAAGGATCGAAACCCGAAAGATTCTCGAGTGTGTGGAGCGCCGTGCTGCTGCTTAGCAGAGCTATGCAGCTGCGGAAAGAAGGTACTTGAGTTACTTAACAGTTACTTGAATGAATCAAGTACCAAGACCTCAATAGATCCGAGTTCAGTTGCTGCAGTCGGGACACGAGACTAAAAAGCGTCGAGACAGCCACTTGATCCGAAGCCATTGAAATGCAATGCAAAATCACATGGCTGGAATCCAGAGTTTGGGGTCACCATGGGTCACTTTCTGATTGCACCTCATTGCAAGGGACTGACGGAGTAATGTAGTGCAAGTAGTCACACCCTTCCAGATGACTTCAGAGAATCCGCAGGCCCAGCACTAAGCAGGTACAGACAGAGAAGTTCTTTTTTTTGTTTTTCTTGGTCATATCACCACAAGAAATTCTTTAAGACATCCATAGGACAACCAGGTGCTTGGGTTTGACATGGATCCAAACAGACAAAAGTGAAACATACATGACATACATCACTGATCATAAGTGAGCAAAGCTGTGGACTTGGGGGCTACGGCTACGGCTACGAGTGGCGTCCGCTGTCTCTCGACATGTGGCACCTGAGAATTGGTACAGGGTGCTGTAGCTCGGAGTGTCTGACAGGACACCGGCAAAATATGGCAAACTCCCATGCTTGATCTTCTTTTCTACGCAATTTTAGACCTAAAAAAAACATTTTGGTCCATTTTGGGTGGTATATATTGGTATACTGGTATACTCCGTTTCAAGACACCCATTTTCTGAAACTACCCATTTGGGTCTGTCGGTATAGCCCCAATAGCCGTCTTAGTGCGCTTCGTTTTTTGGACAGACCTATTTTGGTCAAGGGCGAGGATGACCCTGTTGGGTACCGGATGACTGAAACTATCCTGTTGTCCCGCGTGACATGGCGGAGTGAAATGCCTGAATCCAAAGGGGGGAAACATGTAGAAAGAAGATGAAATAAGGGAGTTTCTATATCCATATTAGATTGCTATTTTGTAGTTCATACGAAGCAGTGTGAACCTACGCCCCAGTGAAGATACATTCTCACGCACCAGGTGTTTGGGAGTGCATTGTTGGATGGCAGATGGGATCCACAGCCATTTCTACCCAGAGCCAAGGATGACTTTTCCCAGGAAAGTTCAAAGCTACAGCACCGCAAATCGAGTTGTGGTTTACCACATGACAGCTTTTTGAAGTCACTTGGAGCCTTTGGCACTGCTGGGCGCATCCCGTTTCGGCTGCGAGTCTACCATTCCTGCCACATCCACAAGTGGCGCGGTTTTCGCAGGTGCTCTTGTGTGGATCTACGCACAGACCTAGGTATGGATCAGAACCCACCATACCTTATTTTCGGGTTGAACCTCCATGTGCCAGCTAGGGGTTCACCGGGTTACCAATGTTTTGAACCATCCCCATCTACCAAGATGTCAACGCCATTGTCTCAACTATATTTCATATCGGCTTTATGGCTTCATCATGATTTCTTTTAAATATGGGCTGTCAGCGGCTGTCACAGGTGTTAATTTTTGCACTGCTGGTCCTATTTGTCGTCAATATTTCCCTCGCAGGAAACCCGGCCAGAAATGAGAATAAATGAAAGGGATAATGAGATGGAATATACAGACATGTGAATTTATGGAATTTGTGGACCTACATGGTGTTTCAAGTCGATTTGGTATGATTTGATATGAATATATTATATACACAGTGTATATATATATATATTACAGAATGCTGTGTGTTGACCTGGTTTCATAAAAAACAAACTCCACAGTATCAGACTTGGAGGGTCAAACACAGCTCTCACAGTCTGGAATCATTTTGGGATGAGCCGCGGCGATTTTTGGAGTCCACTCTTTGAAGGTTTTTCGATCCAAACCTCAAAATCATCAAAAATCATCAAAGAAACATGCAAAAAAGAAGAAGCTCCGCTTTTCAGATCTTTTCAAAGCTGCTGGCAGCTGATCGATGGTGTTTCAGGAAGAGGTGGAGGCAGGGTATCCTAAATTCGCAGTTGAGGAAATTTGTCCGGAAACTCAAACCACATGATTCACTGAAAACTCATAATGTGTTAGGAATGAGGAAGGCATCTGGGATCATGTGGAATATTCAGGGGTTTCCCCTGTTGGGAACGAGTCTAAAGGTGGGGGCTACAGTTCTACACGCTCGAGATGCCTGATCTAATAGCTCTAGATGCAAGATGGGATGCCATGGTGGTAAATGACTGGGGTCATAGATTTTTGAACGAATTCCATGATTTCCAAGCGATTTGGCACCTGGAATGGAACTGGAACAACTAGTGTGGCTCGCACGGGTTCACTTGGACACCTCTTCAGGTGTCGTGAATCCAACAGTGCTGCATGGTCTCAGGGTAGGCCAAGTCTCTTCGTCTCATGCCCCATAGATCCCCATAGTGACATAGTGTAACTTCTTGAGAGGATGCCATGAAAGTGCTATGATTCTTGAGAGGATGCTACTTGTACAGTATGAAAGTGTCAAAGTGCCTTTCTCACACTTTGTCTTGTGGCTCTAGATTCCTAGATTTCCCAAGCTATAGAGATAAGTTGGAGAATGGCAGAGGTTGATGTTTGTTCATGAAGAATTCTCGGTTTGCTCCAACCATGTTCGTTTCGAACGACTAAAAAAAACAAAAAACATGGAAAAGGACCAGTTTGCAGCACGACATCATCACAACCTTTCTTGACTGACAAGTGACGAGAGACTGTGAAGTAGCTTCATGCCTGTCCTGATGCTGTGCCGATGGCATCTAATTCCCACGACTGAAATGCAGGTTGCAAGCCGCAGCTCTCACCAGTGACGCATATGCAAAAGATACATCAGATCTGATGTGGGAAAGGGACCCCCAAGGGAAACCGTGGAAAGCTTTTTGTGTCCCGGTCTCTTGGAAGCATGCTGCTTGAGTATGATATGATATGGTACTGTAGTTTGGAATGTTTGTTTTTTGAATGTATGCAATGCAGGCATTGTTTTCTCGCCAAATTAAATGTTGTGCGGGGGTTGGGAGCCACCAACAGGGTATCGTGGCAGGTCTGGAGGCGAAGGACATGAGATCATTTTTGAGGTGTGCACTAAGTGTGCACTAATTGCACCGAATAATGCTGAGTTTTTTTTTTCCACAATTTGGTTCACATATCGACAATTGTGTGGAACCCTTTGTCAATCTTCGGTATTTGCCTGAGTAGCGTGAATGGGTTAAGTGGATTCCGAAGAGCCCGCTCAGATAATCTTGGACCCACATTCATTATGGTTTCTTCACTGCTGAAGCAACTGATTTCAAGGTCATCAGTCAAACGTCCAGAACCAAAGGTGCAGGGGAAGTCAGGGTGAGGGTTTCCGCAAACACTGCTCTCTTGGATTCCTCTTGTGCTTCTACATTGCGGTTGACTACCATTTCAGGCATTTGAGCTGCTGTTGTTTTCTCCTCGGCAAGGGGAAAGGCAGTTTCCCCTGTTCTGTGTGTGCAATTCTAACTTTGTGGGAAGACTGCAACCCCTTGAAACATCTTAAAACATCTTGAAATCTATTTTAATCTATTGAAATCTTACCTCCACATGCTCAGATGGTTGCCTCGGGCGAGGAAGACCAGAATGTAGAGGGACACAGCGAAGTACAACGTAGAGACATGCCATACGACATACATCGACATACTATTGATTACTATTAATTACTATCTGTGAGATAACTATCTAAATTACATATAATTACGGCCAGGCGCGAAATTCAAATGGCGTTTAAGCATTATCCTTCAACATGCTGAAACACCTGCGCAGGGCCAGTGTCTTGAGATTTCCCAGACGACGCACCCTAAACCCTAAAACCCTAAAACCTTAAACCCTAAAACGTAAACCCTGAAAACTCTGAATCCTAAACCAGAAAACACTGCGTATGTGCAGTATTTTCTGCAATCTCTCCTATCATATTCGACAACGCGACATCCTCAATGCTAATGTCTGGGCAACACACGGCGTCTGTGTGTATGATTACTATAACTATAAGAATCTATAACTAATTACTATAACATACTCCACTGCATACCAAAATCTACCAAACACAACCATGAAATACCATGAAATACCATGAACATATCACAACACATTCCCATGACATTTCCATAACATTTCCATAACATTCCCATGGCATCCCCTAAATCTAGTTATTTTTCCGCGCAGGAGATGGGCTTCGCTTTGCAGCCCAAGGAGCTGATTTTGTCGCCCAAGGCCCTGGGATGGGGTATGTGTGTCGCCAAAAGTGAAGATCAAATTGGTACAATGAAATATACTATATAGAAATATGAATATATATATATATATATTATAAATATATATACATCTGTTTATTTGTTGAATTATTGATTCATTAATTTATTTATTAACTTTATTACTGATGTTTTCATTAATGAATTAATTAATGTAGTTATTTCTTTATTCATTTATTTATTTGTATTATATATACACACACCGTAGAATCATGTAGATAGATAGACAGATAGCCAGACAGACCGACGGACAGACCGACAGACAGACGGACAGACAGACAGATAGATAGACAGTCACAGGCAGACAGATACGGTCCGTTTGCAGCCATGCGAGTGGCACACATCGCTGTTGAGCATCGGCCGCAGGATCCAGGTTCGAGCCCTGGCCGGAAGTCTGTTTGGATGGGGTGAAGGAATACATTGCAGGACGTAACTCGGGTTTCCGTTTTGAGTTTTTCTATGTTTTTCTGTTGGTTTCGGTTGTCTTCCAAAATGACCATAGCATTTCACAGAGCATGATACATAGTATACATAGGGTCAAAAAATTCAGGTCTTAAAGATTCTTAAAGGTTCATCACAACCAGTAGTCGATTTTAGTACAAAGTAATACCTTCCAGTTTTTTGAGGACCTGACTTGGACATCAAACTAGGCCGACGCACCTCTGAGTCGCTTCGAGCGCATGTGAGGAGAGCTACGTTGGGTGAGCTGATTTGTGGGATTTTGGGTTAAAAACATGACCAGAATATGACCAGTACCAAGAGATTTCTGAACATGAACATGGGCAAACTGCACTGAGCTAAGCGGTTTGCCAGGGATGCAGAATGAACTCAGGAGTTTCTTCTATTTCCCTGAACTGAGTGGATCCTTGGAGTGATGAACCAGTCACAATTATTGCATGGAATCTCTGCTTGAAGATCGGGCATCCCCAACCCCTTAACTTGGCAACCGGAGCAAAACGCATCCACTCGCCAATTCTGTTGGTACTGGTAGACGTTCTGGGTTAGTGCACCATAGTGCACCTACAAAGCAAACCCTTTAACTTCCGTGGCAGAATCTATCTCCTGCACGGAAGTGTTCCCTCTCCAACTTCTAACTTACCCTTCAACTTACATATTTACAAGTGTTGTTCAAGTAATGAACAAAAATAACTCATTCATCTTCGAAACTGATCCCAAGGTTGGAATCTCTGGACCTTGTGACCAAACAAGTTACAATACATATCCCTACTTCATGGTATCCTCGATCACATCCTCTACCAGGATAGCACCCAGATGGCAAGGCGCACTGGGTGTCTTCCTGCAGCAGGTTGTAATGATTCAGGACATGGACTAGTTACAGTATGAGTGTGTCAATCTATTGAAAGATGGCACTTTGTTTATTTGGAACCGTGGGTCTCCCGTTGAGACTAATCGGACGGACTGAACACCTGCTGAAAGGCTGCCAGACAGTGGAGGGTGCGAGATGATGCCACAGCTACCGAGGCAGGTGTGATGTTGCCCCTGCTGGTTGCGCTGGTGCACCTAACCCCTGGAGATGAACAAGTCTCGGGGCCGCGCCTCAAAACGAGGCGTGACCACGGCGAAAAGAAATGAGATCAGCCTGACGACAGCTATGTATCATCAATAGATGAGATCACTGCATGTCAATGTGAAATGGGTATGGATCAATACCTATTAATACCATTTTTAGGGGGTTATTCACATCCATAAATCCCAGCTATTTTGATGTTCACCAGGGGTACTATTGGTTTTGACACACTGCCAAATGACTCTGGAAACTCTGGAGGCATGATGATACTATCTTCAAGTCAGGCATTGTTCAGGAAGCGAGGACCTGTCACCTTTTCCGAGGCTGATCTGTTTCTTGCCCAGTTTTTTGCAGATTCGAAGGCAAGTTGCTTCGCCGGCAGTTTCTGGTGAAGCTGAAGCCGCTTGCAGTAAGTTTTCATGTCATGATCCACTTCATTTCTCCTGAGCCACTCCCAGACACCGAGCATTCCATATCATATATTCTATGGCAGGTTAAGGGAAAACATGGGAAGACTCCAAAGTATTTCCAAGCCACCTTTCTTTCCTGGGACTAGAGTACATTTCGAGCACTACGGTGACTCGTTCACCAGGGCTGTCCTGCCTTGCAACTTTTCAGCAAAATGGTTCGACAATGCAGATTCCGGAGGCCCTTCGCTGCAGAGTGGTAAAGGAAAGGATGAACAAAGATATATAATATATAGAACCCTACCGCAACATGCAGTACTTTTGAGTGCTCCATGCTCGCCACAGGAAACTAAACACATATCCAACACTTTGACCGGCTGCAGTTGCAGCCCGTTTTCCAAAAGAGTCGGTGCTGATCACCTCCAAAGACGGAAAGGCATACCCCATAGCCTACATAGCGATCCATACTGAGGACCTCAGATTTCAAGACTTAGATTAGATACTGGAGACCTTGCACTGACATTCCCTGAGTTTTCCTACTTTGTCATTTTTGTTCAAACAGATGCTACATGATGCTACACTTTTCATATGGTCAACCATTGACGCTTCACACTTGGCTGTTGGGAGCATCTCCCTGACCCGTTCCCAGTTTGACGACTGAGAAACAAGCATCAAACGGAACAGTGATGCTTGCACCAAGTTTTCTTTTTCGTAAGATCATCAACGATCCCTATTCCAACAATGTCACCAGTCTGCTGCGAAGGTCGTGTCATTGGCGTGGCATTTTCCAAATATCGGGAATCGAGGGTGAAAACTCATCTCTCCATCAGCTACTTCCCGGACGCCTGTTTTCCCCCTGCGGCAGAGCAGATACTTCTTCTGGGGTGGTGTTGGTTGTGATGAAGACACAAGTGTACAAAAGTCAAGGAGAATGCGACACAATCTGGTGTTGATTTTGCCAACATTGGCCAACATTCAACGTCATTCAACATAGTCAGCAAACCACTGAGCAGGTCCAACTTGCCCTTTGGCACAGGATTCGGAAACTGCAGGATCTCTTTCAGAATTTTCAAGAGGCACACAGTCCAATCCCGATGAGTGTCGCCAAAAGCAGAACATACCTTTCTGAGTAGCTTCCTTCAAATTGGGTACAGGAACTTCACTTCAAGCTGCATATCAGGGACTCATGTGTTGTCTCTTGGAGTGGCGCAGACGTTGCCACAAATTCTAATAGATAAACCATCCCAAAAATGGAGCGTCTCTTGCAGCTTTTATAGGAAACCCATAGGCCAGCACCGGTGCATCACCAAGCATGCTGGGGGACAACGCGAGACACCACCTGCCAAGTGCAAAGGATCCGTTTGGCAGTGCGTTGGTCGGAAAAAGGTTGGTGCACAGGGTGGAAGCGGGGATAGAATCACTGTATGACTACCCTCACACTGGAGATCTCCACAGATTTTCTAACCAAAAATCAAGCCTATTTCAGCATATCTAAGCCTATCCAGCAGCCTATCTAAGCCTAGGCTTAGATCCTCGTGCCAGGCGGGCCACCAAGCTGGTGGCCAGGGCGGCCAATGGAAAGCCCTTCCAGGCTTTGGGATTGCAGTGCTGAGGTGAGGGCTGCAGCCTGTCCTGACCAGCCGCTGGACAGCGCTTTAGATTTGGGACCTGTGCAGATTATCCGGTATATATTTTATGATAGGACATTTCTGGACACATGCAGATAATCAGATATCATGGCATATTGTCATATATTGTCATATTTATTGTACTGTATATTTGTACAGTTTTTATAGCTTGGGACGGTGTTACAAGATGTGGATCTGGCTTGAAAGTGCCTTGTTTTCTTGCCACCAAAGCTCAAACCCGCCAACTTGCGACTTGCAAATCAGTTGTGCCAACAGATCCTCGCCAGCACAGATTTGGGTGCTTCTCAAAAATGGGATATCAGCCCTGTTATGGCCATCAAATAATCGGGGACATGCTGATTAACCAGTGGTTGGAATGGATACTCTATTTTGAGACAAACCCATTTCATCAGATGGACACAGAGGCAAAAACCTAGAATGTGCTTTGGAGATGGGTGATGGAAGGTAGAATGGAATGGGTCCAAACCATAGAAGACGATTTAGATACCTGAGTCTGTTAGCTGACAAACCTGTGTTCACAAACATCGAGGCGTTAGCCCAACTTTGCTAGTAAACTGATGTAAACTGGTGATGTTTTGGAAGCAGCCATGTAGAGGTTTGCCCTCAATCCCACTGTGAATTTGTAGTGGTGATACCTCCAGGAGGCAGCATGAGGGAGCTCTAAATTCACGACTGCAAATGGGGAAGCTAGGGAAGCCGCCCATTTTGAGGCCTTCATCTTTCAAGATGTTGGAAGCTCAGGGTCGTGGCATGTCATGTTAGCTCAAAGCTCCTCAGCTTCACTGTGGCTTCGTTGTGATTTCTTCTTGGCTTCCACAACAATATCGTGGCAACAGTGACAAAAAGCAACAACAGCAGCAACAGCAAGAACGACAACGCTTAGAAGAACAACGAGGATAGGAAGACAAGAAGAATCGCAAAAGCATAAGCTTCCTGCTGCACCATGACATTTGCATTTCTCCCTTCCAGAGTACTGCCACCAGAGCATGATGTTACGGAGAAAACACTGCAATTACCGCGTGCAGAGAGATCCAATCGCCAGAATGCTGCAGCTATTGTGCAAACAACAAAGGAAACACTGAGAAGAAAAATGCTAAGAAAGACTGCGCAAAACCGGGAGAAGACATTTTATCCCAAAGTGCTGCAAATACTAGCCACATGACAAGTTCCAGCTGCGAAATGCTTCAAAAATTGCGCAGCACAAATATGAGATTCAGACTCAAAAATGCTGGACATGTGCAGTTCGTTTCAAAATGCTGAAAATACCATGCACACTGCATATTTTATTTTCAAAACATTACAAATACAGTATTGTGCTAGTTACAGAGTCTAGTGACTAGTGTCAAAATGCTGCAAATGCATTGCAAACTGCAGATAGTTCCAAGATGTTGCAAGTATTTGCAAATTACAAATTTCAGCTTGAACACACTGCAAATACCGGGCAAATGACAGATTCCAGCTTAAGCATGCCGCAACACTAGCTTTCAAATTACAGATTCCACAGTGATTCCACAGTGATTCCATATCTCCAAAATGCTGCACCAAAGAGGTGGCGCAACGGCCATCGGCAAACAAAAAACCTGCGACAGGTTCCGCTTCGCTGCCGCATTGATCGTGGTCCCTGCATTCGCACAGTTTGGCCAGATGGCAAACCAGCAAGGGGGGCAGAAGAAGGGTCAGGACGGCAACTTCAATAGACATGTTTTGACATGTTTTGACCAACCAGATGATATTTCAGGTATATTCAGGTGATATTGATTTCCACGGGCCTCCATTCCTGCAAGTTTTGGATCAGTTTGGGGGGGTTCACCCATATTTTCGGGATGCCAATGATAGTATGAGATGTATAGACTGTATAGATGGAAGGAAGAAAGAAAAAAAATAAGACTACAGAAAGGCGTTCAACCTTCACTTTCAAGACGGACTTGACCTATACAGCAGGTCGCTTAAAGTATAGACAGAGGCTTGGCATACGTAGCTGAGCAGAGAAACCGTATGCTGCTGGACGTTTTATTGGCAGGACATGTTCGGAATGTTCTGCGCCCCGACCTCAGCCAGGATCCACCAGGAGTTCTTTTTGTTGGACAAAACTGCACTTTAGGATACCCCAAATTCAAGCGTCATACAACACGAATATTGAGAATGCTGACAAAGAACGGGATTCCTATCGTTCTGAATCGTTGGTTGACAAAGACCACAACCAAAATGTTTACATTTCTTTGTTTGGGACATCAGCTAGATGGAATTCAATGTTCAGACTGGCGCGCGGCACGTACCTCATTGGAGAAAGAGAGGGTACAAATTACACATGAGATTCAACTTCTGCACTATTGCCTCCTTTGTTTTTTCTATCATACAACCTAACTTGGTTACTTTCCTTTCAAGTTCCTAGAATATGCCAAAGTAAATTGGCACCCTTGATCACGAGGAATGGGATTTCAGGAATGTTTGGAATCCTCAACGAGAGTAGTCTTGAACGGTTGGCGGCCGTACATGTGCGGGTCAAGCTTGCAGAAAAATGCTGGATCCGAAATCTGTGAGACTCTATGACTCTATGATGACTCTATGATGACTCTATGATGACTCTATGATGACTCTATGATGACTCTATGATGACTCTATGACCATCTATGGTGGCTACCACTGTCCCAAAAGGTCTGGCAATGTCTGGCATATTTCCAACATCAACTCATCAGAGGCGGCACCGAGCCCAGGACATGATTTCCTTCACCGGTATGTGCAAGGAGGTGCCTCCATACCCTGGGACCCTGGGACCCTGGGACCCTGTGCCCAGGGTGTAGGTGAAGCGAAGGACGGTGCGGTGTCGCACAGCTCTGCAGCAGTCACTGCCCAAAGCGTTCCCCTCACTGAGTCTGCCATGTTTTACTTTTTGTTCAGCGTTTAACTTTAGTTTTCTCATTTGAATTTGAAGGAATTTGTATCTATTTGCCCCATCCGGTTTATTCAGTGATGCAGGCAATGCAGGCAACAATTTGGATATATCATGATATATCCAAATCCATATCTTGCTTGGATAATTTGGATATCTTGGAGTTCCACCATTTCCCCTGGGGTAGTTCGATAAGGGTCGTCTCGCCAGGGAAACCAGGGCGAGGGCCTCAACAGCAAGGAATGCCTGGCCAACCCTGGCGCATGCTGCAAGGCTGTGCTTTGGGGGGATGGAGTTAACACTTAAGGATGGCAACATAACATGATGGTGACATGTGACATGATGGTAACATGATGGTAACTTGTACATTGAAGACGAGAAGTGAATGATCCCTTTAATAGACCCGTTAAGCTTTAACCCTTTCAAGGGATTTTAAGGGTATGGGAGCAGGAGTCGCATGTACAAGAACGACAGGGCCAACTCTGAAGCACATATGAAAGCTAGCAGCAAGTAGGCACAAGCAAATTCACTTGGCCAGTAACCGTCATCTTCCAACTGAAATCACTTACACGTTTCCAGGCTTGCTTCAAGGGGTTCAAGCAGTCAAGTAGCGACTAGAAAACACACTTTGGGTCAGCAATCTCTGCAGACTGTGGACAAATGCAGCCCCACTGACCCCTTCGCGATGTTTGGCTCAGGCTTGGTGGGGGCGTGTGGATCTTTGGATTTTCAAACTGACTATCCCATCATTATCCCATTATTATCCCATTATTATCCCAGTATCCCATCATGGATTTCCAATATATTTCCCATTGGGAAAGATGATCCTCTTGTGCTACAGCAATACCAGTTGGATCCAGTTGGTCATGCAGCCAGACACGTTGCCGCCCATGGATTCTGATAGGGCCTGGTAGGGATCGTGAGAACTTCACCAACTCGACGACCTCTAGATGTAACTGGCTGGATCATTGTATTACTATACGTATGTATATATATATATTACTATATGTATGTATATATATATGCAATTATATTACTATATAATTGCTACCATCTCTTACGTTTATAATCCTTTGTGCTTCCTTCCATTCTGCCCCGTGCGCCAGCTTGCCCAAAGTCTCTGGGCGCAAGTGCTCAGCAACTCGGCATTTGGATCTGGGAATGATGTACAGGATTCGTGTCGAGCCATTCTGTGGAAAAAAACTCACATTAAATGTAAACACAACCAGTATAAATCATTTATAAAAAAATAAAGCCATGTAATCAATATTGATCAACAAATGCAACCAAAACAAGCTGGAAAGGTAAGCGAACAATCAAGGTTCGGATACCAAAAACATCCAACGGATTCAGCAGTTGGACCGGTTGGAAATTGTAAGCAGTCTCTCAAGCTGTCTCAAGCAGTCTCAGATCACAAGCTTCTGAGGGGTTCTTTCATTTTCTTTCCGCAAGGTGCGTCGGTTCTGCCGCTTGGATGGCATGGAGGGGTTTATGATGCTGATGGTTTATGGCAGGAACTTGATACTGATTTGCTCAGGTCCTTGTGGTTGAGGGAATGTTGAAGAACTAGAAGCATAAGCATCCTGGGTCATGCCATATCGGACCCCTGTCACCCGTAGCTCTTAACGAAGGTTTTTGGAGGCTAGGAACAGGGCCTGTTCCTGCAGCGAGGTGATGACTTCTCCAACGAAGGTGGGCGTGTGCATGTGCCAGACCGGAACCACCTGCTCTGGAAGCGTGCCCTGGCAGCGTTTCATCTGATTTTCATCGGCCGACACATTGCTCCATGATGCAACAGCTTTTTGCACTGACTGTCAGTATATAACTTGGGACGTGTCACGTGGAAAGGACGAGACTTGAATGAGCCAATCGTGATTGCTCCACTTTCCTGGTTATGAGGGAAGTGTGAATTTTAGCGGCCTTGCGCCATCAATGAAGATTCACGAGCTAAACCCAAACTCCCAAAAAACTTCATGGTTGAAAAGATAGCCTTGATGGCCCTGGCCCGCGTTGAACCAGTTCATGTTAAGTTCATGTCAACACTCCAGCAAACTCAGGGACAAAAAGCGTCGTCACTGGGCTGCAATGGTGCTTATTTTGTGAATGACCGTCATGCTCGGTTTGCTTTTTGATGGGTCACAGATGGTGGTTGGAGTTTTCTTGACCCATTTTGTTCATTTGTAACTTCGAAAAATGCTCCGATTCTTTTGATAAGAGGCCCGACCATGGTTGGTCATATCTCGCCATTATGGTTGGTTTGCGACATGGCAGTTCATGGTGGGGGTAGCATCCCGCAATTCTAAGTTGGTTGCAGTGCGAATGTGTGTTTGTCTATTGGGGTACCCCCTAATTCCAATGGATCATCATGTTTCCAGATTTTTTCAGATTTTTTCCATGAAATGTCCACTTGGCGGGTTCCAATTTCAGACGCATCCGTCCCGCCCATAAAGGTGCGTCTCTGGCGTGGGTGGTGCCATGAATACGGCAGCGAATATGGTCTGGCACCAAGGGATGGATTGGATGATATTGGATGCATTTCATGGCTTTGTCTCAAAATATGGTACCGCTAAATCCATTGGTTTATCATCGTTTCCTCTAAAAATAGCTCTTTTTTACATGTATAACCCATTTTAAGACGCACCTACATTACATTGCATTGACAATACACATAAACAATTACGCACACACACACATGCGCGCGCACACACATACACGGACTTACCTTAATACCTACATATGCAGATGTGCACATACGGGCACAACCACATACACGCATTTGCAAACATACACATACTTGCACACATGTGTTTTATATGATATAAACACGTGGACTTTGTACACAGGTACATGCAGATAATTAAATAATATGATATACAAACATGTTACACCTGTTGCATATATACATGTAATTAGTATAGTTTGATGAATCACACGTTGGGAAGCCTGTCGTTTTTTTTCCTCAGGTGGGTGGCTTCAGCCGCCTCTATGAGGAAGAGGAGTATGTCCCCAAGGCTCAGTGATCTCTGCATTTCGACGTCGAACAAAGGTTCCACATGACCTGTGAGCCTGTTCAGGCTGGAATCAATTACCACGGCTTGGTGGTCATGGGAGCTATGGCAGGACTTGGCGACTGGTGACTTCGCCTCATTTTTGCAGATGCAAAGTGCAAACCCTAAACCTTCTCTTCGAAAGTATATATTTTTATGGTTGTGGGAAGTTGTAGGGGTTGAGTCCAATATTGAGACATTCTCCATATCGCTTTCAAAAGTCCCATCGGAGGAGCTTTCTCGCTCTCTGTCATGATGGCCGTTCGCGGCATCCGCTTCTTGACCCGTTCCAATCAGGAGGCCATGGGTTCACATGGGACATGGGATCACCGAAGCAAAACACATGATGCCATTGTCAAGAGCTAAGGTGATGCCTCATATACCCTACAAAAAACAAAAACTCTAGCCATGGCACTCTTTTGAGATCGTGGCATCTTTGCAGGGATCCTATTATCCCCTGAAACATTTCGGCTTGTATACCCAATTCCAACGCTCCCGAAGATCAAGATGATGTGTACAGTATATGGCCATACTATGTTTTGATTTTGGTCAGATTATCTATGATTCTTCTACGGTGTTGAGTGTGACAACTTTCGAAGCAGGGGCCTTCCAAGGTGGATTAGGCACAGAAGCAGATATGTTGAAGGCCGCTAGATGAGTGCTCCTTTAACCAAATTAATGGCCGTGATTTTGGTCAGCGCAGATAGATGGAAATTGGCATCTCCCACAGCTTGAGTTACAAATCGCACACTGACAATTTAGATAACTTAGATATGAGAAATATATAGACATATCATCATAAAATGTATTTGATTTAGGCATCGCACCTTGAGTAACACATTTCCGAGCCAGGTCCATCAGGTCTTGATTGATGACGAAGAGTCTGAGGTTCGTCGAGGGAGACACCGGCCTCGTGTCTCTCGACACCGGCGACATGGACTCACATGGACTCTCCCTGACTCTGACTTTCGAAGATGTCCATTTTTTTTTTTTGAAATGGTATGAATGACATATTCGAAAGAATGTATGAATACTCACATGTACATTATGAATACTTATGAATACTTATCAATACTTATGTACGAATGCATTATGCAGCTAAAAATGGATTTGCATCTTGAGTCGCCAGAGTTGCTCTCTTGCCCAAAGGGTCGATGCTTAAAGAGAAAGTGGTAAAAAGTGGTGATTGGCCCCAAGAGATTCCAAGGGTGCTAAGGGTAGCAGGTGTGGCACCAAATCATGTCGAATTGCCTCAAAACCAGGCCTTCAACGAGTCAGGGCCTTGGTCAGTTCGTCAATTCCAAAGTACCAATCGATTCATCAAAACAATGCTGTTGACATCTGTTGACATAGTTCTCAGCCACACATTGACATGCTCATTAGATAGATTTCACAGATTTCACCTGGCAGATGCCATGTTGTGCACAGAAACGGACACTGGGTCAGCCTTCAGATGTTTCACGAGGTGAAGGGTGATGCGGACCCGGTGACCCAGGCAAGGAAGCGTCTCATGGGAAATCCTGAGATTCAAGTGCCATGACATCCCACCACAAGCCATGGCCATGGCCTTTTTAATTTTCTGAATGGCCATTTTCAGGTGGGTAGTTTCCAAAGTTTCCAAGTTCTTGGCGACTTTGCACCACTGATCAGGTAGTTTCCGTGGGCCAAGTTGTGGCGCGACAGTGAACAATTCTGAGAGACAATGCGCAGCAAAAGGTCCTCCTGATCAAGGGCCCAACGGCCCAAGGGCCTGAAATGGGTAATTATTTCAAATGATCTCAAAGCCGCCGCCTACACATCAGGGATTAGCAACCCGTTTGACCAATGCCAAGAGGTCTTTGTGTCGTTGTGCTCAAACTATTTTAGTCTTTGCTATGTTGGAAGTTCAGGAGGAACCAAAGAAACATGTGACATACAAAAAGCCACATCAAGTATCATCCTCGTACCCAAGGCTGACTGGGGATTGCTTGGTGCAACCAAGTTTCAAGAACACAGCCATTCTGGCAAGAGCAAGAGAACTTTCCGTTGAACTTGCCCTTTTTGCAACCTTGGCATGAGCCTTTGCATACCTTTGCTGCGTGCTATTTACGGATTTTACGGTTCACATGACGAAGCTGCTGCAAGTGACGCGTCCAGTGGTGGTGGTGTCCCACACTTGGGCCTGAAATGGTCACAGGATGTGGTGACGAGGTGACAGCCATCATCAGCCATCTACCTTGTGCCTACTAAGGCCTACTACCTAGATCTACCTAGTTGCTACACGTTGCTACATGTTGCTACCCACTTAACATCACTTAACATCACTTAACCCACTTATGTTTAGCTTGGATTTATATCATGATTTAGAGATGCATCCCCGATGTTGGGCTCAGTGTTCTGTCCACGCAAATCTGTTTTCGGATACCGTAGGATACTGCAGATACCTCAGATCTTGCAGCACGAGCCCAAGTTTCGAAGATCTTGATGAACACAGTTCTCAGTTCCCCAAGCTACATGAGTCAGGGCATATTTTAACGACGAACTCCATCATGGAAGATCCATGTCTGCCGTTTGTTGCTTGATGCTGTTTTTGTTGCTACGTCGGGACATATTTGATGAGACACATTGTCTAATAGCTTCTATGTATTCCCTCCAAACCTACACTTTGGAAGAGTCGCTGCAGATAAGTTGTAATTTCACCTGCACAAAAAGGATCAAAAAGGGATTCAATGTGGAGCCACTCGTGGCAGTGTTTGTAATCCTGAAACCCCTGCAGCAGTACATCAAATCGCCAAGATACGGCGATGCACCTACGCCCACTGGACAGGCGGGAATTACATCCAACGAATCTAATCCGGAATTACTTCTGATTGCCTCGGCACGTTTGCCTCTCAACGAAGGCGGCAAACTTTTTGGCAATGCCCTCCATCGCCCAGCTGTCATGCCATGCTGTAACAATGCCGTAACAATGCTGATATACGATTCGAGTCCAATTGGATTCAATCGGATCGACAGGGTGATGGAAACGATGCGAAATGTGAGCCTGTCATGTACCCCTTGGCCAGTTCCAAGACCAAAGCTCAAGTGGCTTAATATGGCTTAATAATCTTAATAGATCGCAGTAGATCGCAGGTCAATGTGGGGAGTTTGGGAAGACAGGGTGAAAGATCTGGACCAAAAAAGTCAGACTCTGAAGCAGTTGGAGGATGTTTGGTGGCCCAAATGATCCAAATGCATGTTCCACCTGTATTCCACTTACCGGATGGCGATCTGCATGCAGTCTACATCCAACCATCGTATCTATTTGAACTCCAATAGTCTCATCTACCATCACCTGTACACAGTATGTGATAGTATGTATACATATGTATACAGTATCAATGTATATAGTATGTATATGTATATTATTATATGATTTATTATGATTGGATATGTATGCACACGTGTATTCTCCCTCTAAGACTACCTAGTTGTTCCAAAAGCATGCACGAGATCCAAATACAGCGGTCCTGGCCACTTTGGGTGCAGAAGCCTTCAATCCGGCCTTGCTTGCAAAATGGTGCGCCTATCACGCCAGCTTGCTGCAGCCATTGAGGCTTCGATAAGGTATTATCATCAACGATGGCTGTTCAGGGCTGTTCAGAGTATTTAAGCGTTATTCCAGGGAAACTGACCTGATTGAAAGCTGTCTGGGACTTCTCAAATATATCACTCATGAATTCTTATCAATCCCTATCAGACGATGCAGAAGTGGCTTCACAGTGGAGGATTCTCGGCCAAGCGGAGGCACTTTCTCTCTAGAAGATTTCGACCAACGCGACCACCTCCGTTGTGCTGGGAAGCGACGGTCCGCTGGCATTGCATTTCTCAAACGGCCTCTGCACATTAGGAATTCATCACACTTTCGAACAAGTGGTTGGAAACGATGGAACAATTGGCTAGGATTACTAGGATCACTGCGATCATCATCCTCATCATCATTACGTATCGTTCATCAGATTTCATACACCTACAAATACCGTAAAAATCGCAGCCAACCACAACTATAACCACAGCGCCAGGCTCGTGGAGGTGATGATGATTTCTGGGGTCACATTGAGGCATGGGCCCATGGGCCCCATGGGGCTCTCGGTGGTTCAGAGATCGACCGATTCGACCAAGATGATGCTGGATATGTCGCCTCCATTGGGTGATCAATGAGAAACAGCTTCCCCAAATGGGAGCAATCAGCATCATACTCTTGGTCAGGATGTTCTTGAACAATAAATCAACGGGCATGATGAGATTGTAGGCGTTTGGCGCAGCTTTTCTTCTATAGTTTTGAATTGAATATTGGAAGCAGTTTTTGAGGTTGCAGCTGGCTGAAGTTGTGATGCAGAGATTTATTTATATATGATTCTTGGGACCCTGTCAGGATTTTGATTGGCCCGAAGCTGAGAACGATTTGCAGCTCTGTCGGCTGTTCAGTTAACTGAAACTGCCAAGATACTTCGCATGTCAGGAGGTAAACACATTTTTGATCATTTTTTGAATTGGAACTGGCATTTCCAATCAACTTGAGATCCCCTTCACCATACCCTGATCATTTGCTTTGTCACCTCTAGGTCGTGGGATGCACGATTTTCGGAGGACGAGAACTTGCTAAATTTGGCGTCGGAGCTCCCCAGTGGGGGATTTTTCTGATTTCTGTTGCCACCAGTTCTTCTACAAAATTTCAAAAGGACGGCAACATATTGAAAATTATTGAAATAATTATAGATATAAATTTCAATCATAAGCAGTCTAGAATTTGCGTGGCAATATGTGGCAATATAGATGAGCATTCCAACCAACAGCTAAGCTATCGCATTCTTCGTGATGTGGTGCAGGTTCGCGGTCTCCCACAACACCTATCGATTTAACAGAGGCCACTTCAGCCTGGGTTAAGGATCCAATTGGCACAGTCGATGGATCGGAGGAGGATCTGCGAGTCTGTTGTCATGACATGTCATGAGCTAATGGGGTGACCGGCAATTTGGTAGGGCCATCATGGGCCATCTCAAGTTGCAGGTATGAAGTGCGGCCTCTATGGAGCTGTCCTTTGTCGACATAAGGACAGCACTGGGGTCTTGCGTACACGCTGTTCGTGTACCCTTTTGTAACCTGTGCAACTCTGAAGTCAAGTAGATTAGGAAAGCTGACGCAAGAAAACCATAGTGTTTTCCGATCCATGTGTGCAGCGGTTATTATTGTGGATGCCTTCACCCTGAGATGGGTAAATCAAAGTTGAAGCTATGCTGATATCTACATTTCGAGCCATTTACAGCTTAAGGGAAGCATGTGGAGGATTCATGATGGACGAAGTACACAGCATGGAAGGATTGCAGGCCCAACGGCAGACAAACCTATACCGTATATACCCAAGCGAAGCATGACATCTTGAGCAGCGGATCCAGCTGTGTTGTGATCTCGTTGCCGGTGATGAGCCATGGCACCATGCATGACATTGAGATACAGCTGGCCTCTTTTGACGAGGAGACGGAGCTCTTTGGGATGACCACCAATTTTCTTTGGGACGAAGCAGGATGAAGGAATGAATCGAATGGGCATGAATTGACCGAACTTCAAGCTATACACACCCGCACTTTCTTCCGTGACAGCTCTGCTGTCCATGGCATTCCATGACTTCAAAGCCACGAATCTCCCGTAGCGGGTTCGGTATCTTCCCTGCCCAGGCCAAGCACATCCCCAGCAAAGGCGAATGCGTCAAGGTCATTGGCCAAGCCTATGCTGATAGGCCGACCGGCGCGATCAACACAGAAAAACATCATCAACCTTTGCATATGGGTGTGTCTGAAAATAGTGTACCCCTAATCCCAATGGTTAATGATCATTATCCCTATTAAATGGCTATAATTGGGAATATACCATATTTTCAGACAAACCCATATTTTGCAACTCAAATAAATATAAATTAATGGGGATCTCAAATAGTTCCAATATGTTCCAATTGATTTCATCCGCAAGTTGGCCAGTTCGAAAAGCTTTGTCCAGGAGAAGTGCATAATCCCGTTACTCGTTCCATTTACTCTCCAAGGTTTCAGGTCGTCAGAGCCTTTGCTGGAGCACTATCATGCCTCGCACCAACATTTTACACAAATTGCAGAACAGCAAGGGTAACTGCGCGCTTGATACAATTCCAAGGCTGGAAAATGTTACGATTCACATCTATTTACATCAATTTATTGCCAGTAGTCCTATTTAGTCCTTTGCCATCCTTTGCTTACAAAGAATGCGAGGATTTCTTATGATTTTTAAAGATTTTTTATGCCTTGAGGTACTTGGAACAACTTGGCATCGACAGCAGCGCCTGGGCCAAGCAGCAGGTCTTGCGTCATGCGCCTTTGGCCGAGTGCCAAATCGAGGCGGCCTGGGGCAGTCGACGATCCTTGGTGGCCGACAGTCTTCGGATCCGGCAGCCGGCACTCTTCAGGGAGCACATCGAGGAAGAGGAGGAGCGCCTGGATGGGCCATGACGGGTCGCAGGAAATGGAGAGAAAAAGGGGCCCCCAAATACTGAAAGCCTCTGAAAGCCTCTGCTGAAAGCCTCTGCTGAAAGCCTCTGCTGAAAGCCTCTGCTGAAAGCCTTTGCTGAAAGCCTCTGCTGAAAGCCTCTGCTGAAAGCCTCTGAAAGTGTCTGAAAGCGTCTGAAAGCGTCTGAAAGCCACGAATTGCAAGGCGTACAGCGGCTTACACTTTCAAAATCACATTCCAAGAATTGCATGATACGACTGCCACCAGTGAGCTTCTTTTGCCAAGGAGGTGATCACCCAGACCGAAAGCAGAGTAGCAAATTCTCGGGTCGGCTTTACAGGCACGGCAGCGACAGGTTTGGAGAGAAGGAGGAGGAGAGAATTATAAGACGTTGATGCCCGCGATGATGATGATGATGATGATGATGATGATGATGATGATGATGAAAACATGTTTGTTAATACGGTCAAAACACACAGTATTTGTGATCAGAAAGAGCTTGGTCTTCGATGATGCGGAATCTCAACGTTTGTTCCTCGTCTTGACGTGTCTACCAGCCTCCCAGAGTAGGCCTTCAATCTTAAAATAAAACTGCAGCAATCCCTGGCCCTCTATCCACAGAGATGTGTAAAATCCTCCAGAGACTTTTCAGACTTTGCGAAATCAATGTCAACACTGACTCAACACTTGGAAGTGGGAAGCAAACTCGGCTAGCGTCCCTTCCGACATCTTCCGACATCTTCCGACATCTTCCGACATCTTCCGACATCTTCCGACTCATGGTCCAGGTTACATCAAGCCGCTATTGGACTACAAACTACCTTACCAGATCCCGTTCCTTTTTTATACAGAAATTGGGCTGGGTGATGTTTTGACACCTGCTATCAGGTGGATAGAGAATTTGGGGTTCAACTGCCAATCGTATCAGCTGGTGGTTGGCATCAGCAGTTGTTGGCTAGGATTGAGTCCAAAGATCAAGCCGTCCTGTCCGACCGGCAGGGTTCATTTGTACTGGGGTGCTGCTAATATAGGTTTGTTTGAACGGAGGGCACCCCCACATTTAATAGTTGATTAGCATTTTCTCATCAAAATGGCAATTTTGGGGCATGCGGCATACCCCATCTTCGTTTCAGACAAACTGACACCTACAGAAACCGCACTGCACTGTGACATTTCCAGCCACCAAGGACTGAGAAGGAAGTATCCACCAAACGTGAGCTGCCCTTTCTTGGAGGAGGTGGCCCACAACACAAATCCACAACAAAACATGATGATGTGGTGCAATTGACGGGGAAGCCAATTTGTTTGCGAATCACATCTCTATTTTGAGGATAGACAGATAGACATGACTATGGGGTTTGGACAATTTCTGTCCCATATCCTGCACTCAAAGGTCTTGAGGGACATGAAAGGAGGCACAGGATTTCTAATTCTACCTCGAGAAATGGCACTGTTCAAATGATAGGGACCCCCAACAAAAACTGCTGATTTATTTGTTGTAAAGATGACCTGCCAAAAGCCCGGCATTTCGTGGTTGGTCTTCCAAATCAAAGCTTCTGCTGATTTCGGATCTGTGAAGTGTGGATGGCAGATGCTGAATGATGCAGAAACAGTTTCAGCACAGCAGCTGCAGCCTGCAGCACTTTTTGTGTTACCACCATGGGCACAATGGCCACCAGGGTACGAGTTTGAACATCTGACACACAGCAGGAGCAACGGCATGGCTTCCAAAGAGTGAAGCCGATGTGGACATGACTCACCAACTCGAAAGGCAGCGGATGATTGCGGGGACCTTAGTTTTTTTCCACGTTTTTTTCCAGGCTTTTTTCTATTTTCTGGAATGGGTGAATGGGTGTTGGATGCCTGGATCGAACATAGAGACTCACACGTGGTGGTGATCTCTCAGCACCAGCATCGATGGGATGGATTTCTCTGACAACAGCTGGTTTGGGGTACTGCAGGTGATGAAACACGATGACACCATTTATAGATTTGATATGATTTGATTAGATTTGATAGCTATGGGATGCTTTGGGTGGTGCTCAGCCACGCCATGAGACAGGCGCGGAACAAGGCGCGTGGCTCAAAGACCAGCCTCTCAGCCGCAGAGTTTAGCCACGTCATGGGATCCGTCGCCCGGAGCGGAGCTGAGGCATGGACAAGAATCCCCTGCTGGTCATGAGCGAGTCCAAATTGCACGAGCTCAAGCGGAAGCTCATTGGTGGCACTGGTGAAGGGGGTCCTTAAAGTGGCACTGCAATGGAGAACAGGGGCCATCAGAGGCCTTCGTGATTGCCGGGCAAACACATTCGCCCGCACGTGCCTAAAGAATCCTAAAGATTCGGCGCAAATCCGTGGTTGGTTGGTCTCCCTCGAGGCAAGCGCAAAAAAAGGGGCTGCAACAGCCAACTATTCCTTCTTCAAACTTTGTTCACTTTGTTCCGAGCTAGAGGCAGCCAAGCCCACAAGAGAATTGATGATGATTGATGAACCTTGTGCTCATGTGATCCCACGTTTACTTAGTTCCGTTTTTGTACTGTTTTCTTCTCCCCACCATTCCCCACCATTCCCCACCTAAGGTTCCTGCTACCTTTTGCCGCAGAACATAACGTGGAGGGAAGTATGGAGAAGGAGATTCGGCCATGGCTGTTGAGAGAGACCATTCCTTTGCAGGTGGGCGGGTCAGATTGAAAGAGAAGGGATCGATGATCGGATCGATTTACTGCCTTGTCGTTGTCGCTTGAAGTGCAGCTTCTGACTCATCATTCCTGGCCCATGATGCTTGAGCTATGTTCAAAACCCTTGTTGTTTGATGACAATGGGGTTGCACTACCCAATATATATATATATATATATTCAGAATTATCTATGATGGGAATCCCCATCAACCAGTATAACCAGTTGAAGCAACATCCGTTGGACCCTGTGAGGTGACAGAGAACCTACGACAGGTGCGAACTGATGGTGTTTCACACGCCGTTTCCTTGGGGTTTTAATTTGAAGTAACATCCAAAGTGATACAGTAGCAGTATTGTTGTAATACTGATGGATATTGATGGATATGCTGCAGCACTCTCGTTGGATGGCAAGATATGGAGCTTTGCATGGAATTCCTCTTAATGTTTTCCTCTTAATAGTTGTCCATCCTCATCACCCTGCTTGAATGGATCCCACACGAGTCCTCCATTGTAACATCACATACCTGATCAAATCTTTTACCCTAAATATGGATGATAATCCAGCATCTAATCATATTCAGTCAGCGATGCATCAATTTTCAGCTATCTTCAGCTTCGTCAGAAAGATGACGGTGGGTGAATGCGGATGGTTGCATTTTCCATAGTTTTTGGATTTATCACATCATATGATATGTTTCGATCATTTATGATTGGTATATCTATATCGATATTATATTATATCATATACTACTTATATTTATATCAAATATATATATAATTAGATTATATATATATAATTAGATTATATATATAATTCGATTATATATAATTATATTATATATAATTAGATTATATATTATATATAATTAGATTATAGGTTATATACAATTAGATTATATATACTTATATTGTATATATATATATATTGTCAAAGGGAACCAGGCGCTAGGTGCATGTACCATATGCACATACCAATATACATTCAAACGCCCTTTGTGGCTCAAGCGCCCCTTGAAGGAAAACAAATCGTGCTGTCGCTGCCGCGCCATAACGGGACTCGGTTGACCAGCAAAGCAGGTA
>Ga0126342_10003468_pt1 | contig 26084 bp, 25 predicted proteins | sample Cyp1metagenome_FD_92528 | JGI IMG/M metagenome (GOLD analysis project Ga0126342, IMG submission 92528) | Coral microbial communities from Lord Howe Island, Old Settlement Bay, Australia - Cyphastrea 1 metagenome | ecosystem: Host-associated > Invertebrates > Cnidaria > Coral ... | reverse complement strand
TTTTTCTTAGTGAATGCATAATTCCATTGTTAAACAACTCAATCGAAACCATTGGCCACAAGAACAGTTTGAAACCACATCAATTGAATGAGTGCCGGAATGATTGCGGTGACAAGCAGGAAAACCTTTTAGGCATGTCTTAGGCGTGACTTTTGGAAACAGCGGTGACAATGGGGGAAGCCCCGTAGGCATGACTTAGGCGTGACTTTCTCTTTTGCCTGTATCTAGTTTCGGATGATTAATTATACATGTATGTGACTGTATGTGTATAGACGTGTAAATGTATTAATCATCTGAAGTTGGGGACGAATGGTCATGGCTAGCTGTCACATCATCATGTCAACCACATCACAACTTCATGATATAAATCATTAAGGTTATCAGGAGAAACATGAGGTTAACATGTTTTTTTCTTAGGCAACTTAAAGGTTCTAGGCAACGTGTGATGAAATTGATTCTATTGATTTGGGGGCTGCTTGACGCTGGCAGTGGCTGCTTTAGTCCAGACAAGTAGGCTAAAGGAAAACAAAGCTAAAGGAAAATAAACCATTCTTAGTGTTTGCGTGAGCTTGAGGTGCCTTTTTATAAGATAAGGACTTTGAAAGCAAACACGGCCAGCACAATGGCAGCGAGTTCTCGTGCCTCCATTTTCGGAGTCAGAACATCCAGAAAATAACCTTGGCTAACTTGGCTCCATTATTAAACATGATTAACCATTGAAAGTCATGATTTAATTAACCAGTTATTAACCATGTTGAATAATGTTAACCATTGAAAGTTATGTTAATCATGATTAACCAGTATTGACCATTCCTAAACCGGCTCTTCATCAAGCGAGCCCAACCAGGTCAATGCCGACGTTCCCATGGGCTTTGGACGACTCACCGACGCCAAGAAGGCGCCTGGGTGAGTTCTGTGGTTTTTTTCTGGTGTGTAAACTGCTGGTAATCTCTAGCCAAACTTGACTTTATATATGATTATATATATATATATACATGATTATACCATGTTCTACCCCCATAAATCCTCCCATGAATCCCAATAAAAAAAATAAACCAGGTATAAATATGGGGTTCCCCCCAAAAAAATACCAGGGCGCTGTTTCAAGGGCTTTTTTTTACAGGCTGCCGTGGATGAGTTCGAAGATGGCGATGGCATCGTGATTCCAAGCATCACCGGGGATCGGCAGCAATTTGGAAGTCTCACCTTCGACAAAAACCTGCACCTTGGAGCGATGGCGATGTCAATGGCGATGGGTTCCTGGGTAACTGACATAATCAATGGCAGATGACTATGGCATACTATGGCTATATAGTGGGATATCCCATAATATATCATATATCCGATATCCCTATATGATGTTTCCCTATAGATATGCCCACTATATCAATGGCCATGACTCAGGAACCGATTGATTGGAGGTACCTACTGTACCATATAAGGCCTATATGGCCTAAATTTCAGGGAATATCACCACAAAATATGGCCTTATATGGTACAGTATCTCCATTTTAGGATCCTGAAACTCCCATTGACATAACAGCAGGATATAGGACAAACCATGGACAAACCACAATATATGACGGATAATGGTTAGATATATAGCAGATACCTTTGGGTACAGTACTTCCACTATTGAAAATGAGTGGTTTATAGTCATTTATAGTTGATTTACCTATCAAAAATGATGGGTTTTCCGTAGTTATGTAAACGTGTACCAGAGGGTAACCTGACTGTATTTTCTTGACCTGTTCTTTTCGATTTTGAGAGTCAGTTTGGATGCTTGGTCCAAGGGATACAAGAAATGGGATACTGCATGAGTGGCTTGGGGTGTGTATCTATATATGCATTGCTGCAAACATTGGAGCTGCAAATCTGCCAAAAAGGTTTGGAGCTGTAAGGTGTGAATCTGCGCCCATTCACACCTGCCGCGGAATGCATACTCTTGTGCTAGGGATTCACAGTGATAGCCATGAGCAAAGTATCCTCCAACATGACCCGCAATATGAGGAACTTACAAATTGAAGTGATCCTACTATAATCCCACATCCATATAGTGATCCATCACAGATTTGAACAAGGTCCCATTTTTTGGGGGGCGAACCGCCTCCAGTTATGTGGTTCATCATGGTCATAGGAGGACCGTGGGATGATCCTGCAGCGCCCTCCGGACCGAGGCAAATGTTCAGGAAACTCTGCGAGATCCCCACACCCCACGATGGTCGCACGGTGCCACGCCCGGACAGTCCGGTGGCAGCGGCAAAAAGAGCAGCGGAGGGTGGTTGGGGATGTGAGGAGGGCTAGATCTGGTGCAAATCTGTGGAAGTTAGGTCCAGTTAGGTATCCTTGGTCGATGTGATGCCTAGAGTCGAGCTAGACGCAGGTCTTTGGTCTGCGACACCTTAAAGCTGGCCTGGCGGAGGAGCGGGTAAAGCCATATATTTTGGAGCCTACCCGACCTGGTAAACATTCACAGTTTGCGAACTGGGAAATCACCATAATTACTATAAATCACCCATGTTCCATAGCTATGTTAGTTTGCCAGATGCTATATCCCTTGAAATTTAGGCCTCAAACATAGGCCTTGTATGATATATGATAGGTACCTCCAATACATCAGTTCCATGGCCATTGAGGTTAGGGGATGATCATGGGGATGATTCATGATTCATTGGATATATGGGGATATAGTGGGAATTTAAGGGTGATATATTACAAATGGGGACACACACACACATATATATATATATATAAATAGTATATAATGGTGGCTTAATTGGGATACAAACTTAGTCTAGATTAACGTAGGGATACAGTAATTAGATAATTGGACAGAGGTTGGCAAATGTCCCAATGTTTTACATCACACAACCATTTCCATTGGGACACTTAATCTCCAACAATGACTTTTGAAGATGCCCTGACAATGGGCACCGATGAAATAGCAATTTTACAATAGGACGCATGTTTTTTTTTTTTTTTACCGGGTCTTGGGATACCTAATTTTTAGACGCACCCTGATTATGTGGATAAATGGAGTGGGAACTCAATTTTGGGATAATTTCCGATGATTGTGAATGACTTATGTAGAAAGTGATGATAACCATAAATGTTTTTGGAACTCTCAAACAAAATGGGTCTGGAAAATTATATGATTACACTTTGGAACATGATAACATGGTCATGGTTCAATCTAGGTTCCATTTTATGTGCAGACTACAAGATCAATTTTGACCCACAGCGAGGCGGAAACGTGTGAAAACTTGACTTTAGGGATCTTTAGGGACATTGCATCCAAAACTAGCGGTGGGAATCGCGAAAAAAAATCACGGCACGCAAAACACCCATGTAAAAGACTGATCACATTGCTGCCATTTAGGGTTTGCAATGTGACGTCGAAAAAGGTCGAAAAGTAATGGCTGCAAAAATTAAGGAGATCGCCATGCTAGTTGTGTTGCTTCAGCTGCCAAGTGCCTGAGCAAAAAGCAACATCACAAGAACTTTCCAGACCCCAAATCATCCATAAGTATCTATCTATCATATATATATATAAGTCCTACATAACTCTTATAAGTGTTATAAGTTGTAAGTTTGACCCCAAAACATCCATAAGTTCTACACCTCTCCAGCCCAGCGACCCCAATGGAGCCCAGCCGGGATCCGGGGAATCCGCCAGGAGGGGCGCACGGATGAAGTGCTCTTTGAACTGCATCCCAGGGGCGATCTACGCTTCAGGCGAGCCATGGCCCTTTCTTTTTGGGGAGTTCGTTGTTGGATGTTTGGTGAACACGTTCAACGACACACACACACACAAAAAAAAAAACAAAAAAAACGACAAGAGTCTAGAGCTGGAGCAGGTCATTTCTCCTCGGACCTAGGTTCTATAGGTTGATATAGAATGATAAGTTGATGACCATAGCCATTGGCAATGACCGATGCAGCCGCCTGAAGCCAGGCCTGTGTACTTGGTGGATTCCCCTGGCTTTGGCGATGGCGAACACCTCCATCGAAACTGGCAGGAAGTGAGTGGTGAAGTTGTTGTTGGTTTGGGTGTGTCCCATACTAGGGTTATGAATATGAATAGTAAGGTGTTATAACATGTTATGACTTACAACCTCTAAACTGTCATTGGAATGGACGGCGATGATGATGATGGTGATGATGATGATGATGATGCTGCTGCTGCTGTTCCCTTGCAGCCGTGGGGTGTCTTCCGGCAAATCCATGTCAAAGGTTTGCTGCTTTCGACTGTCACAAGCTTGCAATGTCCAACCCAGGCTCCAAATCCCCCACCGAACGCCTTTGCCGGCCAGACACGCACTCAAATGCCCAGCCCTATACCCAATGCATCTGGAAAAACATGAGAAAAAGACTACATACTGTATACAGTAGGTCCTTACCATCCAAGGGTTCCTAAGTGACCCAAAGATTGTGGTTCCCTGCCGGTCCTCCCACTAATTCTCTCAGCGTCGCTGCAGAATCGGCTCAGAGCGTCCCAAAGCCAGCAGTGCCGGCGCCGTTTTTCGGTGCCAGACCAACGCCAGGGTAGAGATGATGATCCTTGACAGCAGCCTCTGACTATGGCGGCTGGTTCAAATGGGGTCAAATGGCCCCCAAAGTGTGACATTACCAGAGGCTACGTTAACTATAAAGATGAGGTCCCCACCAAGATCAACTTTTGGAGGAAGATTTGATAAGGCCAAAAATATTCTCGTACGAGGAGCACTCTGCGATGATGCGCCATGATAGATCAAGTTGAACTAATGGTATGAACAGCATTTTTGAGATTTCTGGTTGAAGAATTTTGACCTTCACCAGAGCCATCAAATATGTTCAGGGGTACTTACGATTCCATAACATTTAGACCTTCTGGATGTTTGACAAAGCGTTTGTTTACATTACATATTTTATCTGGTTGGTGGTTTGGAACATTTTTTATGTTCCCATATATTGGGAATGTCATCATCCCAATTGACTTTCATATTTTTCAGAGGGGTTGGTATACCACCAACCAGTTATTCCCTTTACCAGGTCCCTGGTAAGCCAAGTTCCTCCATCTGTAGGGTAACAGCTTTATCCCATGGCTGTTGTTTTCCTCCTGTAACAGTTCGACCTTCAGGAACGACACCATGATGGGTGACTTGTCAGCAAGATACAGGGCGACGCGGCAAATGTGGCGATAAATGATATTCTGTGGGTGTAGCAGAAATTTCAAAGGAGAAGTCTGAAAACTTGGGTTCACCCACAGAAATGGCCATGTCATGTAGGAAACATGTTTTTGAAGATTTCACAGTCCATGTTCCATCTTAAATATTTGGGAGTGCATGTTGGGTAGATGCCCCGATTTGAAAGGAGACTTCAGATGTTGCCCGGGCATTTGACATGTTTTGACCCACATCCAATATCCATCAATATCCAAATTATCCAATGTTCAATAATCAGTTCATATTGGTGATCCAACATCCATCATCCAGCATCAATATCCGTCTTATCCATCATCCAATATCCATCATTGGTGATGAAGGAAGCAGCATCGTTTTCTAAGTCTTACGCATTGAGCAGCATACTCCGTGCCCATGTTGGTTATCTCAGAAGTTATCTCCCTTCCCACCGGTCAACACCAGGATCAGAAAACATAGCGTTAGTTCAGTTCAGTTTGTTTTTTTTTTTTGGCGTAACTATCCACTAGCACAAGGGGATGACTCCAATGGGGCATATCATTCATTCCCAAGGCCCCATGATTATGGAGATGCTAATGATCTTCTATGATATTGTGACAGATGTGGTGTATTGAACCCACAAACTCCCAGAAAAAAGAGTTGTTTGATACAGTTCAATACTAGATTACCAGATGTTCTGTTGATTTTTCCGACTTAAATTGCCATTTTGTTCATGATATATTTCATATTTGCCCACATCTTTGTCCCCTCCGCTTTGTCGGCATTTTTTCGCCACCGTGTACCGTAGGCACTGGACGCAAGCCAACTGGCATGAAGGGCAAGGTGCCGGCTCCAAAGCTTCCCCCTTGGATAAAGCTGGGTTTTTGATGAAGCGTTCTTGACGGCGATGAGGAGGGTTACCCTCTATCGTAAACGTTTACATAACTATGGGAAATCACCATGTTTAATGGGAAAATCAACTATTTCGACTGGGCCATTTTCAATAGCTATGCTAGTCACTACTGTACCAGAGGGTTATATCATGTAATTATAATGTCAACCCTGGATTAATAAACCCTGTTTACGGCTGTTTAATTTGGAGGGTATCATAAAAAAGTATCAGATGAAATGACTGTTGGAGGAGTACCCCCCAAATTGTCATAAACCATGGTTTAGCAAAATCCGGGGTTGACATTATTGACTTTTTGCTGTTCTGGACTCGGGGACTTCTTTGCTGATTTATGTTTGGTTTGCTTCGGAATGATGGTTGATTGCTATAAGGGGTTCTGTTGCCTGGTTTATCGCAATATATCGGGTGAATGGGATATGCATGAGAAACAACACATATGATATGGGTGTTTTCCAAGAATCCATTCAGTTTATGGACATTTGATGACTGATGTGTTTCTTTTTTAGCCATGCAATGCCACAATTTGGCACTTTGCAACAGTCTTTGGACCAGCATTCCTCTGGAGTGGCATATATATATACACAATATACATATACACACATATATACACACATATATACACACGTACATACATATACATACATGTGTACATATAGCTGTTTGGTCCAAATGCAGAGACATGCTATTCCAGGTTGAACCACGCGGAGAGCTGGAAGTTCAGAGGTTAGGGCACAATATTTCCGGGGCCCCTAGCTGAGCCGAGAACATGACAAGCCTATGTGCTTCATAATCTTACGGGAAGCATAAATCCAGAGCCGTGGGACAATGTGACATTCAATGCACAAACAAACATAGCTGAGAAAAAAACTGAGCCCGAAACCTCAACACGCCACTCTGGCTGGTGGTTTCAAACATTTTTTCCATAATATATGGGATCATCCTTCCCATTGACTTTCATATTTTTCAAGATGGTTAAAACCACCAACCAGCACTGGTTGTTGGTTTCAAATGTGTGTTTTCCCCCAATTGATCTCAACCAACCAGTAACCTCCTGCCATGAGCGATGCAATGATTTTGGAGCGATGGCGCTACGTCTGGCTGTGTGCCACGACAGATTCCTGGCAATGGAACTCTTGGGGTTCAGACAGCGGGGATGGGGAAAGGCCAGGCCACATGGGGATGTCCCAAAAAATCTGGGACCGCAAAACTGTACAAAAATATGCGCCATTTTTTGTTGCTGGAATATTCACCATTTAGTTCAATGATGTTCCCAGCTATTTGTCATTTCACCTGGCAAATCTGGCAACCCTTGCCTGCGCGAAGATGCGGGCAGTGTGGTGGGGCAAATCCTCTGAGAAGCCCTGGCAAAAAAAAACTATAGACCTCCATGGCTAGTTCGGGCATTTCGCCTGCAATCGCCATTTCGTTAGGATATGAGAGAGTAGATTTTGCCATATTTTGCCCTCTTCAAAGAACTGGCTTCGTGAAAAAGCTTGACATCTCAGGTCTTTATCCTTTGGGTCTCCGGAGAACAACTCGCCTTCAATGGGACCTTCAGTGCTCGGGTTGCGCAGGCGGAATCCACATGTTTTGATGCAGAGCTGATGAAAAACTCTGGCGGCTGGGATAAATTTCTTGAAACTCTTTAGTTAGGATGGTTTCATAGATTTGTTCCATGTGAATGTGCAACTGATACAAAAAACACCCATCCCCAGACTTCGCTTTAAATGATCCAAGGGCGGAAATATCGGAAATGACAGCAATATACAGCAATGCTGATGTTGATTGATAGTTTCAAATAATTCGTGTTTATGTCCAACTGTCCAACCCATATTTGGGAACATGATCCCCTACATGATTCACATTAAAGGCGTGGCTCAACCACCAGAAACGTGTCCAGTTCAGGCCATCATGCGCACGCGTGACCCTCCCAAGAGCCGCCGAAGTCGGAGTTCCAGGGGTCGCCCCGGACGACGAGATGAAGGAGAGAGCAATGATGGCAGGAAACCTGGCTCTATTCCATGTGGCAAATATGATGACCATAGAGGAATTTTCATATAACCCTGATTGATCCTGATTCATTGATTCATGAAAGTAATTTCAGCTTCAAAACTCACCATATTTCGCTTGGTCAAGCCCATGTTTGCCTACTTTTCTTGTTTTCCCTACGTTTCAAGAAGCCCCGTGTTGGTATTTTTGTCCCTCAACTCCCCTCAGTCGCTGAGGATGAGCGGTTGCAAAGCCGCCCGGCGGAGTTTTCTGCTGAAGCGCATGGCAGATCCCAAGATCAAAACCTCAGAGCTGCAGCGACCTGGCCGATGACAGCGATGGATGGGATGGATGGGATGGGGTCGATTTTTCTGGTGAAAAACATGGCCAGAAACCATCCATGGTGAATTATTAACCCATGGATGGTGAATTAATAACCAGAGATGGATGGTGAATTATTAACCAATGGATCATATCAACCAATGCCAGAAAAATTGGCCATTGGTTAATAATTCACCAGAAAAATATATATAATTGGTAATTCATAATTGGCCATTGATTAAAACATGGATATGAACCGATGGCCTATCATTAAAGATTACCCTTTGGTAAAGTAACATAGATCGATAGCTATTGAACATGGCCATTGAAATGTTAATTTACCTATTGAACATGGTGGTTTTCCATAGCTATGTTAGTTTACCAGAGGGTAACATGATAATCAACTAGACATATAGGGTTTGTAGGTTTATCATGGTTTATCCATATATATATATATATACCATTAATGATCGACTAATGTGGGCAAAACAATTTCATAAACCATCCCCTGTCATCACCATAAATTGGTGGTATGTTTACCATTTCAATATATGGGTGGTTTATGACAGTGTTCTACCCACATTAACGGCAGAGAGGAATCACGCGTGTTTTAGCGTCACTCTAGACATGGAATTTGTCACAAACAGCCAGACATGGAATTCATGGATGAAATTTTACCAGAGATGTGGAGAGAGAAATCTGCAAACATGAAATTCATAGTCAACATGTGCGGATGCCGAAAAAAAGATCAACCGCCACGTCACCACATATGGATTTCGCATCAAACATCGGAAGATGACACTTGGTGGGAAACATGATGAGATTCTCTTTCCGCCTGAGGAAAGTTGCAGCTGAGCCTTGTCCATCTTTAGGGAGGAGAAATGTTGATACATTGTTTATGTGCGAATGATTCTGCTACAGTTTTGAAGGTGATGGATCTCAATGTCCCCTTCGGCAATAAAAAGTGGAGATTGTCAACATATAGCATGATTTTATGTGGGATTTTAAGGTCCCACCATTAAGGTCGTGCCCAGGAATTGGTATTTTCCAGGCCTTTCTACCCATCTTGCCGTGGCCAACACTTAAAAAAAAATCGTGGTCTCAAACTGCTCCTTTCAGGACGATGGTGGACCTTCAATTGATGTTTGGATGCCAACAGATATACACAACGTTTAACAGTTAGCTATAGGGAGCTATAGCAGCTAGGGGTATCCATTATTGGAGTTTCGAATTGATTTTCCCAACCACCTGATCGATGTTCTTTCATGGTCCACCTGGCTGTCGTTGATCTCAGTGACCCTCCCACAGAATGAGGAACTGGAGGGCTTGCTTCGCGACCCTCGAGACTTCAGTCGAGTAGTGACGGTGTTGGGCGGCCGAAAGCTGCCAAATTTGATGTTGAACCTTAGATTTAGCTTGGAAGACCTGGTGGCTGTAAATACATGCCATTGAAATCCAGAACCAGGAAGGGGCCTCCAAAGTTCGTCAAGTTACCATGACTACTTCCATTTGCTGAAGGTGTTTTCTAAATTGATTTAAACGTCTATACTCAGGACACACAAGGTAATTGATTAGATGCAATCCCAAGCTCTTAACATTTTGATCCGTATGTGAGCCTCTCTTTTTTGTATATTCATGATATTGTTGTAATTTATCGTATCTGGTTGGTTGTTTCCAACCTTTTTTTGTTTTTCCATAGATTGATTGGGAATAATCATCCCAACTGACTTTCATATTTTTCAGAGGGGTAGGTATACCACCAACCAGTATACGTTCTTGGATTTTCTTGGGGATTATGATCACCGATAGATTGGGAAAAAACGGTTCCAATCAACTTGTTGAGATGTTTCAAGATGGTTAAAACCACCAAACCAGATGTAGATGTATGATAAGTACCTAGAGCTGCTGAACATCTGGATATGTCCCCCGAGGAAGCTGATCGACGACATGGATCGCCGATTGGGTCCCAGCGCCACCTGGTTTTCAGGGCATCTTTCCCCAGAGAAAATGGGCAAAGATCGGTTGGGAAATGTGCAGTGTACTGACAGTTTGCTATGGAAAGTGGCCATTTATAGATGTTTTCACCTATAACCATAGTGATTTTCCATAGCTATGTTATATGTTAGTTTACCAGATGGTAAAATCTCTTGTTTTGGAGATTTTGAACACATCACTTCCCAACTGAAACCCCGTTTCAAACTCTCAACTGATGTCAGTCGGTTGGAATTTACGTTGGCAATTAGTGGAATCTGCCCAAATTGACCGCCCTGTTACCCTGTTAGCTCAAAGTGCCAAGATCTTCCATGATTCTGAGATGTTGTACTCTTTTTTGTGGGTCTTTAGTGTGATTCTCCTTGTGATTTTTCCTGACTCTCCTCATGTTTACCTCTTTTTTACCTTTATTATTATAAATATGTTGAATAAGTGTCATTTTTTCAGACAAATCTTCCGATCTTCTTAACGTTTCTTCTGTTTCCTCATCCTCAGCATCCTACCCGAGGTCATCACTTACAGTGCCGCCATGAACAGCGCCTCAAAGACGGGCGACTGGGCCATGGCCACGGCATTGCTGAGACAGTTGGAGACTGGGCCATACTGGGCCGATGTGGCCATGGCAGGCAAGTTCTAGTCTGGTTGGTCCTGAAAGGTTGTTTGACTACAGGAACCCCCCCCATAGTGAATTTGGTAATATGAGCATGGCAATACCTGCAGGTTCTCCCTTTACCAATCCAATGAGATCAAGTATCACTATATATTACCATATATTACACCACTATAGTAACTAATATTACCACTAGTATCAGTTATTTACCGGGTTTATTACCACTATTTCGGAACTATTTGGTATATTATCAATATTCACTCTGGTTGGTGGTTTGGGACATGATTTTTTCCCCATATATGGGGAATAATGATCCCAACTGACTTTCATATTTTTCAGAGGGGTAGGTATACCACCAACCAGTATACGTTCTTGGATTTTCTTGGGGATTATGATTAACCATAGATTGGGAAAAAAAACGGTTCCAATCAACTTGTTGAGATGTTTCTAGCTGATGCCAAGGAGCTAATTTCATGGAATCAAATGCAATTGATACTCAATTAAGAAGGATATTTATATCGCATTGTTCATAGATATTTTCATGGATATTTTGTTGGATATTTTCATGGATAGTCATTGGATATGTTGCTTCCAAGGAAGAACGTGCCAGTGAAAGCGGCCAAGAAGGACCCAACTTGATCAGCTACAACACCGTCATCAGCGCCGCGGCAGCCTTTGTTCCGGCCCAGCCATGGCCAATTTATGCATTTTTAGATGACTTTCCATGAATATGTTTCTATTTATAGTAGGTTTTTGGGATGATTTACCCGCATATGTGTTCAGGCCTTTTTATAGATTATCATAGATTTATAGGCTACTTGAAAAGGGGTTATTTTCCATGGCAAAGTGTTAAATTTCCAGAGGGCACATGGGATTTTCCATCCGTTTCCATCCATAAAGATAGGAAGATGGTGATGACGAGCATTGTTTTCAGGCGTTGCAACCTGGTGTTTGAATGGGACGTTTAACCCGTCCATCCCATAAGAAAGACTCAATACCACCATGACTCTGCAGTAACTCTGCAGTCACTATAGTCTGGAGATGTTTGGAGTGGAATTCACATCCACTTTTCGCATCTTTTTGCTACAGTTATGGCCATTTATTAGTTATAACTGGTTATAAATGGGATTATAAATTCTATAAATGGGGTTATAAGTCCTTATAACTGGTAAAGGACCATAACTGTAGTGATAGCATAGTGATGCTGCTCTGGCACAGTGAATCCAACAGCCCTGCAGGTGCTTTGGCCCGCGCTCGTCGCTGGCAAGGTGCATTAGAGGTCTTCGAAGAGTTAGTATCACGGCAGATTTCGGGGTCACGACTGGGTTCATCCTGGAATGGTTTAAGGCAGTTTAAGGTGCTGATCAGCTGACAGAGTCCATCATATTTTGCCTTGATTTGTTCCATGATAATATCAATGACGTTCCGATGATCTTCATATTGTTTCCAGTGTTTCTTTTTCCAAATTATGTTACCATAACTATCCATAACCATTTATAATTATAATGATGGTAGTACCTTAGTAACTATAAATAACTATCCATAACTATGGTATTTCATCATGGTACTTCATAGCCATTTATGATGTGAAATCATCGGTTCAGTACATCCAACCATGGCTGAGATATCCACAGATTTCATCCGAAATCATCCCCATCCAAGCTCCGATTTCATCAGGTTATGTAGAGTTTTTGCAGTTCAAAAAAAAGTTATAAAGTCCCATAACTATGGTTTACATGACTAAGTCCCATATATTTACCATTGGTTCAATTACAGTACTACTTATATAATTTGTTCCCAGTACTGTGGTTTATTTGCTCAGTTTACATTGGCTTTTTTGAAAATTATGTTCATCCCAGAGATTTCGGCTTAGGTTATGAATTAATGATGGTGTTATTATGTTTTTTATTTGTTTTTTTCGGCTCAGGTGACCTTAGGTTATAATTAGTTCTGGGGTCATTAACCAACTACTCAGTTACCCTCTGGTAAATTAACAGTTCGACCCTGCCAGATAGGGGTCGGAAGATGAGTTTAGTGAGTTTCCACTATTTTTATTGATGATTTTCAGGGTCCAACTGTTAATTTTCCAGAGGGTAACTATGGCTCTTCGAAAACATTAACCATTATCATTATTAATTAACCATCATTAACCATATAATAATCATTAATATTAACCATGATTAACAGTATACTAACCACAATGGTAGGTTTTTGAAAACGATCCAGGTCTCCAAGGACTTCACTCCCACAGAGTCCACCTACAGCGCTGCCATGACCTGCTGCCGTGGCGCGGAGCAGTGGGAGATCGCCCTGCACCTCAATGAGGAGCCTTTTGATGGCCAAGCCATGGAGCAGTCACCGGGAAAAGGTGGAGCTTTTCAGCAAAAATATGGAGATTTTCAGCAAAAATATGGAGGTTTAACCGTTGAATGAATCTTTCACATATGAAAATTCTTGGGAAATCCGATGGGCCCCACATGGCTTAGAGCTGAGAACATGATCGAACTCAATGGGTCAAAACCATTAGCCCATGAGGAGAATGAGGATGGCATGTGTCGATCCAATGAACTACCAAGCAGCAAAGGCTAGTCGATATTAACAGAATATTCAGCAATTGATATATATATATATATATATAATTATATGTATATGTTTTTCAAACGATTATGAATATATATATATATGGGTGTGTGTGTGTATTAACCACTAGTTGGTATCACTGGATATCCCAAATACTGTCGAAGGCACATAAAACCTTCAAGCAAAAGGTGGAAGTCGCACGCAGACCCAGCGCACCCAGCGCGTCTTAAAAATATAACTTTTTTCTTATTGCTATTAGAACTAGGAGTGTAATAAATCAGCTATAGCTATACCTTCACCAAACTAACTGATATATGATAATTATCAAATTCAGCTATAGCTGGTTTAGGTTCACCATACACACCAACTCAATACAAAATCTATAGTTCTTCCCTTGTGATCTTCGCCAACTTCGTCCATTCTCTCAGCAGGACATGTTGAACCGCGGCCTGCGTGGCAATCTGTTGACCTGGACCAGTTTGATTCAAGCCTTAGAGACGCTTGGCCAAAGTGGCTTCAAACAGCCACTGATTGTGGGAGTTTGTGGGAATTGTTGGTGGGTGTCATGTATGGTTCAATATTATATTGCATTATTATGTTATATTGGATGTTATTGGATGTTATTTGGATAAATGGATATGCATCCAATGATTCCACTGCTTTTGAGGTGATTTTGGGGTTATGACAGCTAAATAAGACATGTCTGTGGGGTCCATTTTTTCTGAACAGAACATGAAATGTTTTGGAAATGATCGGGTTCTAGCCGTGATGGTTGCGTGACACATGTAAATGGCTCATCTCAGAGCTGGCAACTCCCAACAATCCACTCTCAAGGGGGAAGGGTACTATGGTAGGTGTCCCACCGGGTTTATTTCCCATTCTTTGAGAGACACCTTTTGAACATGTCCCAATGTGGTTGGGTCATATTGGGTCATATTGGGTCATGTTGGGTCATATTGGGTCATGTTGGGTCATGTTGGGTCATGTTGTTGGGTTTGGGACACCTTCAAACGCCCATTTAAGATGAGATTCTGAGATGGCTGGGGCTCAATGCCTGCCTTAAAAGCAGCCAGGGAACTCGATCGGAGAATCTCTCGAACAGTTGGTGAAAGTTGATGTTTGGCATTGGACTCGTCTGTTTCCATGACTCCGTTCTTTGCTCTATCCCTTTGGCAAAAAAAAACAGAATCAAACCTGCCTTGCTGGAAAATCCCTCATTTTTTTCCAGTTACAAACCATTATAAATCCCCTTTATGGATGATTTTAATATTTGAGGACACACATTATACAAATTGCGGGTATGTTTCTCCAATCAATTATCAAACCTCAGCTCCCGCTGAGGAGATATGCTCCAGTTCTGGCAGTGCGAAGCTATGGCCGGATGATCCTTGGAGAAATCTGTGGTTCGTTGTGCTGTGCCAAGTAGCCTCCGGTGATTTAACATAGCTAATTATATATACATAGCTATGGAACATCACCATGTTGACTTGGTAAGTCATCATAAATCATCATAAATCGTATATTTCTATGGGCCATTGTCCATAGCCAGATGGTACTTGTTTGATCTCATTGCCTATTACACCATCCCAAATGGGTTTTACACAATTGGCGAAAATGCGCAAGGTTTGTTGGATTCCTGTGACGTTGGCGACTGCTTCGGTCGCGGGATAACAGACGGGACACTTTGATGTACTCGTTGTCATAGAGGTCTTGTTATCAACCTCAGACTTGTTTTGCTTGAATGGCTAAGATATTTCAGGGCCATGTTGCTTTAAATGTTGATTCTGTTTTGGCACGATTGACTTATCACATCGAGTGGTTCGAAATGACTCATCAGTTTCTCCTCTGAATCTTTAATTACCTGCAGCCCCCAATCAAATGGACCTCTGGACTGCCACACTAGATGTGACCTTGAGTTCCAGGTTTTGCAGATTCATTGGAATTCCCAACCATCAAATTGGAGTCCGAAAACCTCTCCTTTTCCCCATCAAAAACCACCTAAAAACAGGTCACCATCATCTCCCCAAGATCAGGAAGTTCGCAGGTTTCCAAGCCGATGACCAAGTGCACAACGCCGTGCTGCGCGCCTGTGCCACCGCGGGGCTGTACAAACGGGCCATTTACATCATCAACAGAATCATTGAGGTGCCTGGATTCGCGGGGATGCTCCCAAGTAGCTCCCAAGTAACCGGAAATTTTAAGGGGAAAATGTGGGAACACCAGTCTATATAAATTGTGGATGTTCACTTGCCATGTTTGATTACCGGATGGTATATCCAATAAGATTTGGTTGGATTGAAAACGATCGATTCAAGGTGCCTGGTTGTTTTGTTTGGTAATTTGGGTGAGAGTTCATGAGGACTTGGATGGTGATCAGATGAAATGCAACTGGTGATTAGGCTGTTGCTGCGGTGGATGGAAGAAATCCTGCACCAGTTGGTAGATGGTTTATCCCATTCTTTATAGGGTTTCAACCAAGGTGATGCGGGATTTCTTCCATCCACAGTAGTATATATTCCGCTACACATGCATAGGCTGAGCCCGTTCAAACCACTTGCCGACCTCTTTCAAAGAGGGATGACCTTGGTATAGGGGGCACAGGCTCCACAGAGTGGATGGGAATTCCTTGGGTTTCCCTTCCAGTGGTTTCTTACCTGTCCTTTTCAGCCTCATCCTTATGAATCTGACCCTCTTCCGCTCAGCCACTAGGTTTTTTTCGAGGGAAATTCACGGAAAGTAAGATTATGCATACCGTTTTGATGTAAAGTATATTCTACCATCCAATTGTTGTTATATAAAAATTGATTCTGGAAAAAAGGGTGCGGGATTGTGCATGAACTATACTAGCTAGTAACTATTACAGTAACTATCAACTATATATTAGCTAGTAACTATTTAACTATCAACATCTATCAACTATTGACTATGAACTGTGAAAGGTCTTTTCACATGTTCACATGAACTATTAATAGTGAACTACCCTAGTTCCCGGACATTTTCCCCGAAAACGGAGGCTGGCAACACTCCCAGCGCCACGGCCTACAGCAACGCAGTGGCTGCCTGTGGTGCACGTGCCGGTCGTCGAGGGCTGCTGCTCTTTGAGGAGATGATTCTTGGAGGAATGGTCTGTTGGGAAATGAATGGAATGTTAATGGAATGGTAATAATATATTAAGGTGTATTAATTATATAGTGGTCTATTAATGGGGGAGGATATATATTTTTGTATATACATATAGCCAACTTGATGTTATTTCTTTTTGGATGGTATATTATATTGTATCATGAGGTTTTAATGTGATATTAGGAGGATATATATATATATAGCCAACTTAATATGAATGGAGATATCAGATATACCAATTCGCGTAAAAATGGATTGAAACATGTAGAAAACCACAAATCTATGGCAATGTTTACGGGAGGCTATTTGGATAAACTATAAGTGCAGCTCACTTTGGCATCACCGGAATGATGGTTAGCAGGGGTATGTAACTCATAGAACTATCCCAAGAAGAGAATTGCATGGCACTGCTTTAGCTTAGTGATGAAAAGGAAGTTATCCAGGGTTATAGTGCCCGAGTGCCCCGCTCATTGTGGATTACAAAAAGCCATAACGGATTAATAGGGCTAGCATCACAAAATGGGGAAAGAATAGACACAACACACACGCACACACCGTAAAATTTGAAGAAACATGTCAAAAGTCAAGAACGCAATGGGATATGGTACCCTCATGTACCCTCTGGTAAACGTTTCCATAACTATGGAAAATCACCATGCTATTCATGGGAAAAGTCACGAAATTTCTATGGCCATTTTCAATAGCTAGCTATGTATGTTTACCAGAGGGTATATCTCCAAGAAATGGATGGTTGCAGCAAACGAATGACCGCGCAAAAGGGGTTGATGAACCAACCCTAAAACTGTTTTTTTTCACAAGGGATGAAGAGACTAAACATGGGGAATGTCATGGTGACCACTTTCTGGTGAAATTGGTGTTACCCTCTGGTAAACGTTTACATAGCTATGGAAAATCACCATCTTTGATAGGTAAATCAACTATATATGGGCAATTTTCTATAGCTATGTTTGTTTACCAGAGGGTAAATGGACCTGTATGGACGAGCAGCTTCCTTTCACTGAAAAAACTCATGTTAGCTGAGGCAGAGCAAAGGACTGGCACCAACGCCCGCTGCCTACTTGGGCATCATGCAAGCTCACTTGCAGAGTCTTGGCGCTCAACACTGCCATGGAATGTGGCCAAAAAGGCAGTAAATGCTGCAAACCACTGCTGGTTGGTGGAAACCACCTCTGGGTGTTGACATGTCCAATTCAAAAAATAATGAGATCATAAAATCCAGTTCAGTTGACTCCTATTTTTATGATCGCTAGGCTAGCTCCACCACCAACGCAAATATGTGTCTCCCTTCTAAAATAAACAAAACCTCCATCAAATCATCATTAAAAACACTAAAAAGGAAAGAAACAAAACCACATACCTCAATCTACCGAAATTCCAGATCAAAAAAGGGCCGATGGTTTCCCCCTATCTTCCCCTGACCTTCCCATCATTTTCTCCAGGCCCAAGCACCAACGAACCAAGGCAGGGCCAATGGGAGTCGGTGCTGCACCGCTTCAACGACCTCAAGGCGCAGCCCGGGCGCAGCGGGCGCGTGCCCTACGCGGCCTACAGCAGTGCCATGCGCGCGCTGCAGATGCAGCGAAACCAGGTGTGGCAAGGGGGGATCTATGGATTGTATGGGGATATAATGGTGTGTGTATATGTATATTATATATATGTATGTATGTATGTATGTATGTATGTATGTATGTGCAAAGATATATATATATATAGGTAGGCAATATATATATATATTTGATATGGGATATGTAATGCATTATAATGCATGATATAATATATATATATACGCATACGGATCGTTGTTTCAACATATGTTTGTTGCCAAATGTCCTTGTGTTTTTCGAGTTTCTCTTGGACAATCTTGGAATTTGGAAGACGGAGGCAGCATGTCTCCCGCCAGGAGGATAGCCAGCTTCGGAAGCGCGGCATTGCCAGTAAACAGCTGAAGATTTTTGAAGAGATGCTCGATGTCACAGGATGTCCTGCCAAACTATCCTCCGCTATCCTCCAGTATCCTCCGGTAATCAAACGTGGCTAGCTGGGTCTCTCCCTTAAGCTTTGCTGACTTGACACGTGCGTTTTCATTGAAGCCCATCTTTCAACTGTCAAACTTGATCCCACTGGTTCCTTTCATTCGCTTCAGAAAGCAATTTATGGGCTTTATGTAATGGACCAGGGATTGGTAACTGTCCCATTTTGGGAGTATTGGACATCACCTTATAGTAGCCATTATAGACCATATACCTAATGGTTGGGTGATGTTCAATGGGGACATTGAATGACCCATGTGGACATAGGATCTGTTCTATGGAGCTGCTATGTGAGCAGACAATACCATCACTCAGGATTTGTTGGTCAATGCCCCGTTGGAAGCCAGCTTCGCCCCACCAAGGATGTTGAAGCGCCACAAGTATCAGCCAGAAGCTGGGTTTGTCGCATTTCAGGGTGCCATGAAAACATATTAGAAAACCATAGCTTACATGGTTTATGTCTGATTGGCAAGCCTGACATGTTTGGAAAATTCCAGACCCTTCGGCTCCAAACCGACTCTTCCCGCTGGAGGTTTGGGGTTGTTTTTTGTTTAGCCTTCCAGGCGCTGGTTGTCTGGATGTCCAGTCTCGAGTGATCTCCCACAGTTGCTTCCTGAATAGCAACCCCCGAGCTGTACTTCCTGGATCGATTCACTAAAACCAACGCATGAATTGGCGGGTTCTAATCTGTGTTATGTCCTCCATCCCTAAAACTGCGCTGATCAAAAAATGACGAACTTTTGCTGCTTCTCAAAAGCCTTGAAACCACCACTCCCAGCTGTGGGTGAAGGGAACATGTGCAGGAATTCCAAATGTCCAAAGGTGAAAAGACTTGAAACGCATGGTTTCCTACAGCGTGTCCTTCAAGTCATGCATAAATTTCAGATGATTTCATCCCATTCTTGATGGTTACCCTCTGGTTATTTAACAGTTTGCCATGGTATAGATGGCCTATTTATAGATGGTTTACCTATTAAAAATGGTGATTTTCCGTGGTTATGTTAGTCATAACCAGATGATAACCATCAGGTTAAACCCCCCACAATGGGATCTTAAAATCCCATGTTTCTTCCAGTTGAACCATCATTTTGTGCCCCGAGGATGGCATTTGTCACAACCTGGCCGCATTTGCCCGGGCAGATCGCTATGAGCCAGTGCAGGGCACCCAACTGCTAGAGGAGCTGATGCAGATGGGCTATCAGCCCAGCGGACGCATCTTGGTGCAGGTTTGGGGGTGGAGCAATATGGAGCTCTGGGTCGAAACCTATTACCCTCTGGTAAACGTTTACATAGCTATGGAAAACCACCATGCTATTAGTGGGTAAATCAACTATTTCGACTGGGCCATGTTCAATAGCAAACTGATAGTTTACCAGAGGGTAAATCCATGTAAACCCCATTAGATCACTATTAAACCACACCATTTATAGTGGTTAAATCACCATTTTCCTATGATTGGGGGAGTCAACATCCATGATTCGCAGGGCCGCAGGACGCCTTAGGGTGGCATCATGATTCGTGGGATGCCATGAGTCATGGCCATGTTCAATGGCTTGAAAAACGGGATGGAGGGATGGGTGAATGCTTGGAACCCAAAATTTTGCATGGCAACATATTTGGGTTTAGTCATTTTTTTGATGTACATCTATGGTGTGTCGGTAGTTGAAGGTTATGAGTTAGTTTATGAGATTGCTTTTGAGGTTGTTTGAGGACGTTGTCTGGAAGATACTTGTACCTTGAGTGTTGGTGGGTTGTGAAGAACATCGAGATAGACACTGGTCAATACTTGGGGGTGTGGCTAGACGCATGGCAACAACATGTACCCTCTGGTAATGACTAACAGAGCTATTGAAAATTGCCATTTACAGTGGATTTACCCATTGAACATGGTGATGTTCCATAGTTATATTAGTTTACCAGAGGGTAACAACCGTTAATAACCACTTTAAGCATGTTTATATAACCACTTCTTAGTGGAACTGTAGTTTCAGGTAATCAAGAGCTCAACCAACCACCAGCTTTTATTTATTCTTTCCTGTCCTGCAGCTCATCTCAACAAGATGTGAAGAAACATGGGGTCCCAAGTGTTTGTCTAGATCATAATATGCATATATATATATATATATGTGAGGTTTATATATATATGTTATATTTATGATGTTTATATATATATATTTATATAGAAACCGCACACACACATATATATATATATATATATGATCTAGGTTATGCATGAGTTCATATAATAAGTATTTACATACAGTCTACACATCACATTGAACATCATCACTATCATAAACAGAATAGAGTAAAGGAGCCATAAAACCATCCACATCCATATCAGCTTTCAGATTTTACATGGTTTCATTAGTATCATAAAACATTCATAGCCCACATTAACCCACATTTAGTCATGGCCATGTTCATCCATGTAAAACTAACCCACATATAACCCGTGGCCATATATAAACCATATATGTATATAATATATCATGTGGTTAAAACAATACCATAAACTACCCATTGGGAAGGGTAAGCATACCGCCTATAAAAATGGTGATGACTGGGGGATGGTTTATGAAATTGTTTTAACCACATCATATATATGTATATATAAAACCATATATAAACATATAGAAACCATATATAAAACCATATAGAAACCATATATAAACCATATATAAACCATATATAGTTCATATATAGTTCATATATACATATATAAACTGTCCCATCATAACCCCATGGTTTTTTCCCATCGGATCCCAAGGATCCTGCGAAGCGCTCCTAAGAGCTCTTCCGCTGAGCCGCGACGGCGAGATCACGCCGGAGCAGCAGCGCTGGCTCTACGAGGAGGGCGCAGCTTGGATGTTTCGGCAAATGCCACGTGAAGCAACGAAACCTAGGTGGGTAATAATCATAAATGATTATAACAACTAACCTAATGGTTGAGATCCACATTAATATAGTTTCGTATGTATGTAATAGTGATGAGATGGGGGATTTCTACAAGAATTTGTGTGCGTGATGTTTTTTTTGGCCTACAAAGGATTATTTGAAGGGATTTCATTGGAATTATGGCTGATGATAGCTATGTTGACTTGGAATTTAGTGAATTGTTGGGTTGATTAGGGGGGATATAGCGGAATGTGATGGAAGGTGGGGCTCCCAAAATGGACAAAAATGCTCAGTTTGAGTGGGAAACATCTGGAAAACTGCAGGCGAAACACACATTGAAGGATCCCTTGGAAGACCCGAATCATAAATGAATCATAAATCCATTCCAGAAGTGACGCATGGTGTGTTGCCCTAGCCGGGCACCACTGAACTTTCATAGCTTGGATGGACGTGTCCGGAAGACTTGGCCATTTCTTGGGGAGGATCTCCTGTCCCCTCAGTTCCCAAGTGGTTTTCGGCTTCGCGTGTGTGTTTGCGAAATCTCCAAATTCTTTAATGGTGATTTTATGGTGATTCTACTATAAAACCACAGGGAAATGGTGATTTAACCACTATAAATGGTGATTTTATGGTGGTTTAATAGTGATCTAATGGGATTTACCCTCTGGTAATGACTAACAGTTTGCTATTGAACATGGCCATTTATAATGAGTTTTCCCATTAGAAATGGTGAGTTTCCATAGTTATGACCATTGATATAGTGTTATTATGGTAATATAGTGATGACCTTTGATAATTGATATCGTGATACAATAATGATAATTATGATAATGAACATGGATAAGTATCAGAATGAACAAATTGACAATTATCAGTGATATAGTGATGACTAGCGTCAATTCTTAGGATATAACTGAGTGGGATGTGACAGATGTTGCACCATGTTGCACCTTTCAATCTTTTGTTTGCGTTGTCTCCTATGGTCCTAGGGATATGCTGTGGACTTGTGGAGTTGAGCCGAGGTCCGTGGCTACTTGACCGAGTCCGCCAGCGATGCAGAGAGATTCCTGGGCGAGATGAAGGACAGTGGTCGTGGCCGGATGGAAATGGGAAATGGATCGATGATCGATACACATATGTCGTGGGACAATATGGACACAATATATGTGTATTGGGGACATATATGAGACAATATGGAAAATCCCACTAGATATGGGACAACATGGAAAATTTCCACTAGTTAGATATAATAAATATATATATATATACATGTTGGAACAAGAAAAGTTCTTCTGAATGGTAAAAAAACATTCCCTAATGGTTCTTTTCTTGGGATTTGGATCGCAGAGACATCACCACAGGAGGCAAACTTCGATGTGAGCGACGACCTTTATAGTTGCCTTGGCCGAAGCTGGGGGGATATTGGAGTCTGGTCATGGGATGTGATGGGCATCCCACCTTGAAGCCAAAGAAGGTATATAGCCTCTGGTAAACGTTTACATAACTATGGAAAATCACCATTTTGAATGGGAAAACTCACTATAAATGGCCATTTTCAATAGCTATGTTAGTTTACCAGAGGGTAGAATATATGAAGCTCACGCATGTTCATTTTCAGTAGCTTCTAATTTTATAATATTTTATACTGTTTTGAAGCTTGCTGTTCTTCAATTCGAGCAGAAGATCACAGGTGAGCCCGTCATGCCATGACTCAGACACCTTTGACCACTCAAGCTGTTGAAATTGGCAACTGTGAATCGGTGGACAGTTGCATCCCATCGTCGTGTTTTTCAAGGATGGCAACAAGGGGTTGTTGCAACTAGGCCTGCATCATCCACAAGATTCCAGTTATATCATGTTATATCCCACTGCATCCAGTTCTATAGTTCTATCCCCATGGAAAATCCCCAGTTTTTTTATCACCATTTTGTGGTTTATTCCGTAAGATATCAAGATCGCATGAGGTTTTTCCATGTTTTCCTTACTTGGAGGATCATCCCACTTCGTTAACCCAGTTGTAGATGGGTTAACCTACGAATCGGGGCTTTACTCGCCAGGGTGATTAAAAAAATCGTCACCAAATGTGGCTAGCGGCTATGGAAAATCCCCTAAATGCTCATTTAAATAATGTAAAATCGTCTATAGCACTAGAGGATTTTCCATCACTATGTTTGATTACCAGAGGGTAAGTGGAGTGCTCTCCCCATTATACACCCAGTTCAATCATCATTTGAAGTGGCCTATTCACCTTCCCCATGATATCCCCAGTTCAAATCATGATTTGAAGTGGTTTATTCCCCCTAAAAACGCCATAACATCTCCATATCGCATGAGGTTTTCGAGCTTTTCCCAGGTTCCATCGTCACCGGTGCCCGTGACCCGGCCACTGCGGCGCGCGCCTACCGGGCCCTCAGCGCACCCGCGGGCGCCGCGGTGGCGCCCACGGTGGCGGTGGCCGCCATGGCGGCGCTGACGGAGCTGAAGTGCTGGGACGATGCCCTGGAGATCTTTGAGGAGACTTCAAGGGATGACAGACCATCACTTCCCCCGTATGAAAATAGGGATATAATGGATTATAATGGTCTGGGGAATAAGAAATGGGTCTAAAATAAATAGTGGTCTACAAATATAGTGGTCTATTATTAATGGGTGGATTACCAATATTATTGTGGTCTACTTCCTGGGTATACAAATATAGTGGTCTATGATTGTCTTACCAAAAAAAGGTTGGTCTAATGTTAATGGGTGGATATCCTGGTGGTAAACAATGTCATAGACCACCCATGACTGGGAATAGTAAACATACCACCTATAAAAATGGTGATGACTGGGGGATGGTCTATGAACTTGTTTTGGCCACATGAAATATAAGGATGGTAGTTGAATGAGAGTTGATATGACAGTTGGAATGATGATGGTTGAATGATGTTTGATGATATTAGTTGAATCCTAATCAATGAATGAACATCTTTGAATGACAATCGTTGAATAGTAGTTTTAGGAGGCTGGGATGAGCGGCAATGTATGACCAGATGAGATTGATAATATTGAACACCCCATGTTAACAATGATAAACATGATAGTAACAATAGTAAGTTTCCCCCTTGACGATTCTATGCGATCTTGGTAGGGGTTGAGAAGTTTGACCCCAGGGGTGGTCCAGTTGCGCTTTGCTGAGACGTCCAGTTGCGCTTTGCTGAGACCTACAGTCTACATTAGTTTACCATAGACCCTAAACCAAAGTGGGCCCCAAGATAGGTAAGTTGGTTTATAACTAGGTTCACTTTATTAGCTTAGGGTAGGTATGGGTAGGTATAATACATAAACAATGGTTCGACTTCGCCCCATGAAAAACCTCAGGGAGATGATTCTGGAACTGGTAATTTTTAGGGGTTTTAAGACCCAGATTCTGCTTCTATATGCAAAATTGTATAGGTCCCCCCGAGATTTCAAAAAAGTACTCCCCCATGTCTCAACAATATGCTCGACCCGTCACGACGTCACGAAACGCGGTGGATGTTTGGAGGGGCTGAAAATCATCAGCCCCTCCCCACTGAGGAGCTACGAAGCTCGGACGCATTGGCCTTGAAGGGTCAATCCTTGGATCTCTTGGATGCTGGGCTGCCTGGTTTGGGTTCCAAACATGGCAATTGCCATGGCAATGGATGAGGCCTTCCATCGTTTCCTGGGATGGCATGAAGCCAGTGACTCCATGAGGCTCCATGTATCAAAACAAACAACCGGAAACGGAAGGTTTGATGGTTTGGATTACCCTCTGGTGAACTAACATAACAATGGAAAATCACCATTTTTAATGGGAAAATCCACTATAAATGGCAATTTTCAATAGCTATGTTAGTTTACCAGAGGGTAAATCTATGGAAGGAAAAAAATCCATGAGACTCCATGTATTAAATCTATGGAATTGATGGTTGACTTGACTTGCCCCTGCTTCACTGAGGAACGGGCTGGCACGGTGGCTTTGAAGGCCTGTGCTGCTGGCGGCAAATGGCAGGAGGCTCTGGAGGTTCCCTAGATGAAGTAGAGCCTGCACTTGGAAATATATCACTCAGGTATTTCTGAACATCATCAATATCAATCAATACACTGGTTTGTGGTTTCATTTTTTCCGACCTTCACTCGGCTCGGAACATGAGTGTGTCTGAAAAAAATTGTCGACACCAGAATGGCCATTTGATAATGGCGAGAGTGATGATTACAATTGCACTGAGAATTTTGGTCTGGATGACACGCACAAATCATAAAGTGTCACATTCATTTACCTTGGGCATTGACGTAGCCCTTTTGTGCTTCAAGGAAAAAAGGCCCGCATGGAGCGTGCCTAGGGATTCGAGGTTTTGTGGGTTATGAGCCCAAAACCTGCTACCATGGATGCGCTAGAGGACACCAAGGACCCTGTGAAGCTGGATGAAGCTCCACGTGGTCCACCT
>Ga0126342_10003467_pt1 | contig 26087 bp, 26 predicted proteins | sample Cyp1metagenome_FD_92528 | JGI IMG/M metagenome (GOLD analysis project Ga0126342, IMG submission 92528) | Coral microbial communities from Lord Howe Island, Old Settlement Bay, Australia - Cyphastrea 1 metagenome | ecosystem: Host-associated > Invertebrates > Cnidaria > Coral ... | reverse complement strand
TTGGGGAAGTGTGTTTCGCAAAAGTCGTGCCTTTAGCAAGAACGCATAGGAACTCTGGAGTTTGGATATGTAACCCGTTTTCTTATGAGATCACGTAGCTGATCACTATTAGCATGCAGAATTGCAGGTTGTGGGTATGTTGATTAGTTATAGGTAAGATGGCGTTGAGCTGGTGATTTGATGATCGGTATCCAATTTCTCGAAGATGGAGCCATGGATCTACTAGTACTTAGCATCTCAACCACATGATAGTATAGGTGATTATAGGTGCTTCTTTTCTGAACTATGCACAGGCTGGTGAGGCATAGTGGCCAGGATGTGGATAGATTCAGCATTTCCTGTAGGTGGCAACATATGAAACCCTGAAACCTTCAGAGATGAAGCATCTCAAGTGAAGTAGGTGCCCCGGCCGTCTCAGTCCCAGGATGACAACGACAACATCCGAGAAGGCCGCATCACCATGAAGCCAACGATCGAGCAGAAGGCCCTGATTGCTGCCTCCAAACCCGGTATCGATCTTCTCCTCGAGGAGCTATGGCGCAGCCATGAGTTTTTCCATGTCCCATCCCCTGCCCATCCCATTTGTGCTGGAACACCCCCGGCGCTTGCGGATGTTTTGATTGTTTTGCAACGCGGGGTGCATGTTTTAATGCAGGATGGCATCATGAAGGTGAACGTGGTGGAAAAGTTGAGCGACACCGAGCTGAAGGCACGCTGGCACATGCTGGCACTGGGAAAGTTCACATGCTGCCTGGTGATTTGGTGGACAACCACCTTTTGTTGTTTGTGTGTTATCCTATACTATACTTTATGTCTCGTTTTAGGCGGGGGAATCCCTGTCAACATTGAGGTTCCCTCCTCCATTTGATATGTTCACTGTTTTCACTGCTGAGGTCTTGACCGTCTTAACCTTTTCCATCCTTTTCCTCCGTTGTAGCATCATAACAATCCCAACCCCCAAACCAAATTATTTTCACGGGAACAAGTAGTGAACAATCATTGTTTGAGGCTGGCCATGCCCATGCCCAGGTCCAACTGCCTGTCGGGCTGTGATTTTGCGCCCCAGGTGAAGGTTGTGCGAGGTGGCAAGCTGAAGGCTCGCAAGGGTGTGAACGTCCCGGATGTGGAGATCGACTGCGCAGCGCTCACAGCCAAGGTGTGCTTGGCTGGTTGGGTTTCAGTCCAAGTCAGATGTGACTGGATGGGACGAGTTGAGTCCTGCTCCCAAAATATCCCGACATTTCTTGGTGCTGTCCAATCCAACTGCCAGGACATTGAGGATGCGGAGTTCCTCCTCCAATTGGACCCACCCATTGAGTACATTTGCGTGTCGTTCGTGCAGAAGGGTCAGGATTTGCAGGACATAAAGATAGATTCAGATTCAGTCTATTCAAGCAAGGATTGGGAAGGGAATGGAGGGATGATTGGACTGGAGGTCACCAACTCACTTCATGACCCCTAGGCCCAGGGGGACTGCACGAAGATCCTAGAAATTATTGTAAAGAAACCACATTTGGCTGCTGCTTGGTTCACTATGTGTTCCTTTGGAAAAGTGGGACATTAATTTAAATAGACTAGAGTTCATATGAGGTCATTTCCGCCTCCCAAATCTCAAAGATGTTGATTCCACAATGGGGAGTTATGATGCGTTGAAACCTACAATCAGACGCACCATGTGTGGTGAATGAACATCCTGTGCCACCTATTTTAAGCCATGGCCACAACGAGTGTCCCGCCCAGGGAGGCGCAGGGTGTTTTTTTTTTTTCGCCAGGAGTTGATCGACATCATGGACCGCCTGAAGATTCCTCAGGATTTTCTGGGTTGTAGTGAGATCACCCTGGTTTTTCCAGGTTTTTCCAGGTTTTTCCGAAACCACCAGTTGGTATGCCCCGTGGGTCAACCATTTTATTCACCAGTGGGAAATCGGTGAAGTTCAGTGGAGAGAAACTCTCAATATAGGTCTGCCATCGGATTGTCTGAAAATAGGGACCATTTCATCCATTGGTTAAGTTAATCATTATAATCCAAATTGTGTAATTGAATGTAATTGATATTTATAACTGTTTATACGTGTGTAATCGTGTATATATATATACGTATACATGTGTGTGTGTGTTCTTTTACTTAGTTACTTGTATTAGATGCTATTAGATATTATTAGATGCTATATCTGCTATATCAGATGTTATTCGTTATTATGTCTTTATTTATTTATTCGAACTCTTTTTTAAAATAATTTTTGAGACACAATTGTATGTTGCCAGGAGAGGCGCCCGAAGATTTGCCCCAAAATCGAGAAGCCGCAGGCGCGGTTGCCAGGGTTGACAGGTGTTGACACCGGGCAACATTCGCAACATCTACCAGTAAAGCAACATAGCTATGGAAACACACACACACATACACATATTATATATATACATATATATGGTTGGTGGTTTGGAACATGTTTTATTTTCCCATATCTTGGGAATTTCATCATCCCAACTGACGAATTCATATTTTTCAGAGGGGTAGGTATACCACCAACCAGATATATATATATATGGAAATCCATGGGTTTATGTTCCATATCCCTATTTTTACTGGAGGGTAAATGGGCACAGAATGGATGAATGGGTCCAATCCGACAGCATGCTTTTTCGCCAACATATCATGGAGTTGTTCAGCACTTGGTTCAGCTAGTACATGTGATATCGATTACAGCCCGCCACTGCTTTGCATGAAGTGTCGATTTCTATGAAAGTGCTGTTTGGCGTTCTCACTTGGACCATGGGTTTCAAAAAGGATTGACCCTAAAAATTAGAGGAGTCAGGACCCTCAGGCCCCCCAAAAATGGTCAGCCATGGTAGCCATCTGTGGGTCACAGGCCCTAAGCAACATCGATGGCATCATCGCCAAGTCTCAAGCCCTGATGGTGGCGCGCGGAGATTTGGGTGTGGAGCTGGAGTTGGAACGCGTGCCCTTCGCGCAGAAGCTGCTGATCCGCAAAGCCAAGGCACCGAGATGGGCAGAGTGCTCGAATGGGGAGATTGGATATTGAGAGAGAGAGAGAGAGAAAAAACAAAAAACATGTTTAAACATGCTTAACCACATGTCCTTCGGCACGTAATGTATCGTAATGTGGTAAATGATGGTCAATGCTATAAAACATTTGAGTATAGTCAACCTTCAATCAATTGGGGTCCATTATAAAAGGTCCCAAGTATATTGGAAATCAATGTAGCATACAAATTGATATCAATTGAGGATGATTTATGCCTTTAGGCTTTGTGGACACATTCATCCATCCCTGATGATGATGGCCACCACTAAACCTTATGTCCCCTATGCCCCTAGTAAGTATACCATCATTCTCCCACAAATAGCCGATCATCATCCCATAACCCTATGAATTATAATCATTTCATCATCATGCCATGAATATCCCAATATATCGTATCCAATGAATATCCTATCAATATCGCATAATGCTGGGGGAACTATCCCAAAATAGCCGAACATTTCAGGCTATGTAAGTTCTTGTAATTCATAAATATCACACAAATATATACAAATATCAGATAAGCATGACATACATATCACATAAAAATCACATAGATATCAATAGATATCACATTTTTATATCGCATAAAAAAACATGATACCCGAAGATAACATCATAATCACCCCCCCATCTCGGAGGATGCCGGGCTCTTTGTGATCAATGCCACCCAGATGGTGGAGAGCATGTGCCTGGGCGCGGTTTGCGAAGACACACTGTGCGTGTCCCACGTTTGAATGTCCCATCGTGTGCATATGGATATAGAATTACAATTGAATTATATATATATATATACATACATACATATAATATATATATATATATGTATATATGCATGTGTACCAAACCATCTAATTAAATTGTGGGTCATCATGGGTCATCCAGATTGATATGCAAATATGCAAATATAAATATCAGCGTATTATACTATATAATTCCAGTTTGAACATGGTTGACATATTTAGACACAGCAAAACATACGACACACACATATCTATATAATATATACATAGGTATAAGAATAACAGTCAGGAGTGCAACGTAATATTGAATATCTTTTGAATATATCAGCACCTTAAATTTCAGGTCCTATGTTTTGACCTATTTCTTGTAAGATAAGCTCCTGATTTTAAGGGATTTTCCAGCTGGTCCTCCAAGGATCGAGAATCCCGTCCCGACACGGGCAGAAGCCACTCGACGCCTAAGCCAAGCAGTTGCCATCGCCTAAAAGGATCCCAGTTTGAACAAAATGGACGACACCAGAGCTTCGCACCTGTTGTGTATGTATGTATATATATATATGACGTCCAGCTGGTAGATCATTGTAGATCATTGGCAATCCACTCATATGCGAAGCTTCCCACAGGTTCCTTAAGGGCAGCTTGGCCGCAGCTTGGCCGCCATAACTTAGGTTAGCGACTTGCAGAACGCCATTTGGGATGGTGCAGATGCTGTGATGCTCAGTGGTGAGGCCGAGGATCTGCGCCAGAGCAGAAATGAGCACCAAAGACCCACAAGAATACACTGTACCCTCCAGCAAACTTTGACAAATATGGAACAGATACAATTATCATGAAACCCATGAATAACATAGTAGACACCACCAAGCATGGTGAGTAGCACCGGCCACTCCTGTTGGTCAAACCATTTGTTGTTTTTGTTTTTGTCCAACAAATGTCCTATCCATCTTTGGGATGAGCATCGATTGTCCACCAGTCAGTGACCAATAATAGACGGGTTGAAACGAGTGGATTTACTGTATACTTCTATTCATTTCGACTGGGCTTGTGAAACCCCTGCCATTTCTTTAAAACGGGTCTGAGGGATCCAAAAGAGAAAGATAGAAAAGCAACTCTTCTATTTTCATGATGATTTGCCTTTCTATTTTTTCAAGGGGGTGATGTTGTGAATCTTTTTCCTATAGGGTGAACCCTGCTGTTTGATTACGGTTAAGAGATTGAATGGTAACTTTAGCATTTCACTGATATGTTTACCTTTTTGGAGAGATTACTCCAAGTTAAGTCCTGTTGCCCTATAGTGCATATAACCTGCATATATAGACATACACATTTACATACGTATATACATATACATAAATAGATACATGTAAGCACTTGTAGACAGATGGTCAGATAGTTAGTTACTTTGAGAATTCATGAGTTAGTTACAGCAGATACTTAACGTTAAATAGTTTTATAGGTCACATATGATTACATAATGTTATGTATATAAATGTTTCTTTTTTTTAAAAAACATATATATACATAAATCATCTGAATAAATAGATCAATGAATATATATATAGGATTATAATTACTTAGCATATCCCATATATCATATATATATATATATATAATATCAAACTATTATCTAATTACATATCTGTATCTATATATATCTATATCTATCTATATTATTAATATGTATGTTGACCCAGCATCACTAGGTCACTAGCTCTTCCGCCAGGCCGCCAGCGGCAAGTTCCCCTGCGAGGCCGTCATGGCCGAGGCCTCGGCGGCCTTGGAGGCCGAGAGCGTGCCGTGGTCGCCTGGGACGATGGCTGGGAGCCATCGAAAATGGCCGGGTTTTCCGCAGGTTTTCAGGAAAATCATGGGAAAACCATGGGAAAATGATGGGAAAATGATGACAATCCGAGTTTTCTGGATTTTGTATGGCACGTTTTGTGATTTTGTTGTTAGAGCTCCTGGAAAAAAATAAACATTTAAAAATCCAAAGTTGATGCGAATTTTCATGGGAATCATCATCCAACAAAAGTTAGTTATGTCATTTGTTCAGGGAAGAGATTGGGCAGCATGGGAAATCCATTTATTCACAGGATATTTAAAACCATCTACACGTGGATGCTTCAATGGTGAGCCACATCCACAAAACTTACATAATAGATATTGTATAATAATTGGAGGTAGCATTTGCCGGATAGTGTGATGCCATTTTCTGCACCAATGATAGATTACATGATTCGTAATCATTGTGGTTCATCATCAATTCCAAGTGTAAATGGTAAAGCCAATGATTAAAGAAACCCCAATGACTTACCATGTGGAAGTGGTTGTAAACTATATTGTGGACTGTTTATTACAAGTATGTCTTATATAATTATCCCATATTTTTTCCAGTTATCCCATCATTGTCCCACAATTATCCCTTAATCATCTCAAAACTATACCATAACTATCCAAGAATTTCCTCACATTTTCCCAAGAATTTCATCGTTTGACTTGTTTTTCACCCGCCCCCGTGGTGCCCCGAGCCAGCCGAGCCACCCAGGTCAAAGACCTGCTCCAGCCGCGTTTGGGCGTGGACTACTTCTGTGACGAGGGAAACAAACCCAGGGCCACTCGGTGGAAATCTCCGTAGAGCCATGAGAAATACCCAGCTGTTGACTGGAGTAGTGTAGGCGGGGGACTTAAACAGGTTGATCTGGGGCATCATTGCAACCCCGAATCGTTGGGGAGTTTTTGTTCCTCAAAAATACGGAGACACATGGAAAGAAGTCTCAAATCAGGAGAGAAAAATGGTATTGACCAACTTCTGGGAATTGGGTAACACCAGCGTGTCCCCCGTTGTTTACCTTGGGGGGATTCCATCGTAACTTGGCAAGTGTGAAACTAGAATAACTATGGATATGTCAAAACTCATCGCGAAAACGGGAATAGTACTGAGCATTCCGTAGTCTATCTACTTCAAGATGATTATATATATATATATCTATCTACAATATCTATATATCTATATTTTTATTTATATCTATAATATATGCCCCAAGCGTAAAATTATATGGGCTTAGCAACTCACTGGCACCTCCAATTGTTGAGTTGTCGGGGCGCCTGTCACCCTTGGTTTGTGGGTATCAGTGGATGATAGTGGGTTATGGGATGGTTAACACTCCAAAAAGGATCAAATTCACCAGGTGGTATGTTACTTGGTGGCTCACCCCGGCGAGCAAGTGGGTTATAACCCCACAACAAAAGTGGGGTCAGTATAAGATGTATAAGGTTATAGTCAGATTAGAACTAGGATTATAACCCATTTACTAACTGGGCAAGTAATCTTGCCCATTTTGGGTTAGAGGATGGTTCCTTTCCCAGTCGGACAACCTTGGGCAGGAGATGGATGATTCCAAGCGCCGCACAAAGGCCCGGGAAATGCCCTGTCATGGAATGCCATGGAATGCCCAAGCCAACAATGATGGGAGGTAGGAAGACGGATACCCTAACATAGACATGGAAAATGCAGTGGAAACGGAGGATAAATTGGATAATCCTCTATACATTGGGGAATTGTGAATTGCCAGGTTTGACCACTGGAGGGTATAAACCACAGGCCATCATAGGATCGTTTGGCCACTGGGCCGCTGGGCTTGTGGTTTGGGGAAGATGCCCGCAATGATTTTTGCCTGGGTAGGAGTAATTACCGTAACTTACTAGCCCACAGCAATGGATGTGTTTCTGAGCAATCAAGGGGCACTTGTACATCCATACAACATCAGTTGAAGTAGATTGAAGCAAGTTGAAGTATTTATCCAATAAACATTGTTGTGGCTCACGAATGAGCTACCAGAGCGCTTCCAAAGAATTGATAACAGCAATGGGCTGGTGAGTGAAGGGCCGGTGAGTGGCCAACGATACGAATCGTGGTTAATCTTTTCTTTTGAAGGGGCTCATGGATTTTCCATTGCCACGTTTGATTACCTGAGGGTGTGATAGGGTATGTGATATATATAATATATATATTTCTACATAATATATAAATATACATGATTAAATAAATAAATAAATATATATATATATGAACGGGGGCGAGGTTGTTTCGGGAAAATTTGACGTAGCGCACGCATTGGATTTCACCATTTCGTAATTTCGTGTATTCAAATTGAATGCTTGGGAAGAAGATTTGGCGCCTGATTTTAATTTTGGAAATCGGAAAAGCCAGCTGTTTTTTCTTAGTGTTCAAGAATTGGTGCCTGATTTCAACCAGATCATTTTTTTGCGACTGCAACTATGGCACCTGTAATCCCAAATCAGCTCAACCCCGCTAGTAATTATATACATACATAATACCCTCTGGTAATTTGTCACATAGCTATTGGAAATGGCCATAGAAATAGTGGATTTTCCCATATTTTCCCATTGAAAATGGTGATTTTCCATAGCTATGGTACATTACCAGAGGGTAAACCTCCATTTTCCTATGGTTTTCCTATGGTTTTCCTATGGTGTTCCCATTAAAATCTCCATTTTCCTATGGTAAACCCTCAGTTTAGATGTCATATGCGGCCATGGTATCCCGGCAACGCTTGGGTACCCCTTCCAGGTCGTGGCCAGCTTGGGTCCTGCATCCTGGAGCGAGGAGATTTAACGCGCGATTGGAACGGCAATGAATGGGTTTTTAACCACCTGCTGTATGCTTTATATATGGGATATAAACATATATAATTATATATGGGATATCTCGTATGTAGATTATGTAGGGCTCATACATAGCTATATCCCAATAATATCCAATAACTAGTACTTTTTTTGAGGGACATATCATGATTTATATTAGATGTAAGGGTTATAAGTCACTTACTGGCTTCTTTTAATGCACCCCCAATGTAGAGAAATCAACCCCGATTTATAGACCTGTTCAGCTTATCATCCAGGATTCCTCGTTCTCACTGATACTCGTCGATCACAGTTCGCTCGGTCTGTTGAGTGCTTCAACCCAACCAAGTCTTTGGGACATTTTGGTGACTATCCCATATTAGTTCAGATGCAATTAGATCACCTAGAAGTCAACTCCTGTGCAACAACTCCTGTGTAACAACTCCTGTAGGAGATATAACTCCTGTAACATCTCGGAAGAAGGTCATGTTTCGCAAACCGGTTTTTCACTGCCATATCACTGCCCCTGCCCCCTTAAGAAAGAATTTGGAAGAACTTGAGAAGCAGGAGGTTGGTAGGAGTTTGCAGATACAACTAAATCACCTAAAAGTTAACTCCTGTGTAAGAACTTCTGTGAACAACTCCTGCGTAAGAACTGTATGTGATGTATATGCAATTGATTGAACTTGTAGATGATGTACTTGTTGCCCCTACGCGCTGAATAAGTTGATGTAGATGCTTTGGAGATGTAGATGAAGTTGATGTAGATGATATAGATGTAGATGTAAAGGATGTAGGAGATGTAGATGAAGTGAGAAGTTGAATTTGGCATCAGTTCTTTGGGAAAAAAAGCCCTTCATAGCCTGGCTACATATGCTACATCCATGAAAACTGACCAAATCTGACCAAGTACTGGGAAGATCCTCGAAGACACACCGGATTTTGAGATGTCCCTACGATGACGTGTTCTACGGGAATAACCTTCACCACTAGTGATTCCGAGGATCTCATTCCCCAAAGCATACGCTCAAACTACGTACTCATACCATTGAGTTGACCATGTTGATTGTTATTCTTTGGCAATCAAGCATGGCTTGCCGGAAAATCCACCATTTATATATATATATATAAACACATATATATATATATATACATACATATATATATACATATGAGTGTGTATATATATATGATACATATATATATATATGTGTGTGTATTATAGAGGTGAACTGCCCATTGAAATGCCATTTTCCTGCAGAGATTTCCCCATGAACGGGGCAGGAGATGATTCCCAAGATGATCGCAGCGGGCACCGACATCTTCCGCCTGAACTGCTCCCACCGCCGGGGCGGCGACTTTGAGCGCGTCTATCCGCTGATCCGCAAGACAGCGGCGGAGATGGGCAAGAAGGTGGGGGAAATCGCAACCAGGGGGGACGGATGATGGAAAGATCCGGTACAGCCATATGATATGATGGCAATATGGGGTGTGAAAAATATTGATCTATAGATCAAAATGGCAACTTTGATGGGGAAAACGATGATTTGATATGATTTGAACATATTTAAACTAGGGGTACATATGTTACATAATGTTACATATGTTACATATGTTACATACTCTACTTTTAGTCAAACATCCCAAAGAGCCCAAAGAAAAAAGAAAGAGCCTTCAGACAATCAGAAAGCGTGGCATCCTACCTCTCTGAGCCCAGGTGGAATGCCTGGGAGACCTCCAGGGTCCCAAGTTCCGTGTGGGCGAGTTGGCAGCTGACCCCATCGAGCTGAAGAACGGTGACATCGTGGAGCGGATCTGGCATGTCTTGGGCGCAACGGGTCCAGCGGGTCCAATGATGGTAAAGTCATCATTGGGGTGGACAATGCGCAAGACACCAGGCCTTATTGTTAAGATGTTTGAGATGTTTTGAGATGTGCTGTCTGCTGTCCTTCCCAAGATTTTGCTCAGAAGGCAGATAGGATCAGATAGGATCAGATAGGCCAAAACAAAACCCACTTTGACTATGACTTCCAACTTGCAATCCTTAAAGACGAGCCAGCTTTGGTAACCCTCCCTTCAACCCTGAGCATCCAGCCCAGCCAGGTTTGGCATCAGTGTTGATGACAATGACAATATCCGACCGGGACGTATCACCATGAAGCAACTCTTGGCATGTTTAAGACATGCGTTTGTGTAGCCAGGCTACTTCTGTACTTCATATATAATAATAATAATAATTATACATATATATATGTGTGTATATGTATATATATATATATCATATTGCATGATATTGCTTGTCTAATTATTAGACGTATTTGAGATGGTCATTGAGCCCCAAAGATTCCCATGATTTCTCGACATTTATTTGGAGATCGCCATGTGCTATATTGCAGTTTGATCATCCCGTGGCGTCATTTCAGATAGCAATTTGAACCGTCCAAGAATTGGTTGAAGCTTCCAAGTATTGTGCTGAAAAACAACTGGTTTCGCCATGGGTTTTCCCCAGCAAAGCAAGCCCTATCACATGGGTGTTCCCGCGCAAGGCCCACGACCGAACAGAACGCCTTGGTGAAGGGGTGCCAGGCTGGGCTACACCGCCCTAATTGGGGTATACCGTATTTCTCCCCATTTTTTTTACATGGGGAAAATGAAGACAGGTGGGTTGCTCATTGTTTCTCCAAAAATCTGAACTTTATCCTGTGGCCACAACTTTCATAAGTTGAAGGTCGCCAAAAGAACTTTGAGACCATCCATGACTGGGGCAGTCCTGTAACACATCAAGCCAGTTCAAGCCAGTGTTTTTGTTCCTTTAACCCAACTCACTAATTGTCACATATGGCTTTGTCATGGTTTGTCTGAAAATGGCATACCCACTCCATCCCCATCATCCACTGAATCATCAAGTTCACCCTTGTAAAACGACCATTTGGGGCTATGCCGGCAGCCATTTCTTCAGACACATCCGCATAGATTCGGAGTGTTTCCTGGATGTGGGTCACTGCGACTATCTAAACGTTGCCGCAGGTTGGAACCACTTTGCTTATTGAAGACGGCATCATGGAGGCCACTCTGGTAAAATCATAGCCCAACAAAATCTGGAACAATTGGACACCTGGAAATAGTGGGGAAAACCATCAATTTTACCATATTTACCATCCTGGAAATACCCTTACATGTTTTTGCGGGGTAGTTATTTATAAACATGAAATACTAGGGAAACCTGGGCTTGATGGGGAATTTAACCACCCACTATAGCCAAAAAATCTGAGGAAATCAACTGGTGAAGCGCGGTTTAGTACTTTATTCGTACATGCCCCGGTTTGACAGTCGGTTATAGCCCCGGATAGAAATGGGGTAAGCAGTGTCATTCCAGTTGTGACGAGGCTTATAACTTATTATAACCCACTTACTAACTGGGACAAGCCACCAAGTAGGTATATATATATAATCTAATGACCTGAACATCATTTTCTTGCAGTGTATAGTGTATAGTATCTAAAATTGGCAATGGAAACTAGATGGGTAGGGTCAAAGTCATCAACTCCCCCAAAATGAATGGTTCAAAGGAAATGATATCAAACGATGACGGCACTTGTGGGCCCATTGATGCCAGAGCATCATGTCAGCAAAATTACAAGGGTGTAAGAAAGATAAGAAAGCAACATCTGGAAACGGAAGTGGTTTTTCTGTTTTCCAGATGATTTGGCTTTAAACGATGTGGCCGGACCACTATTTCCATCTCTCAGTGTCTAGGCCCGAAGAGGCAAAAAGGTGACTTGTGGGAGCTAAGGGGCTTCTAAAGATCTGATCTGTCCCCAGTGGTCACTCTTTAGTCTTCGCTAAATGATGCTAAATGAAGCTATATCATCCATTATCATCATCTTTCTTGACGAGGTACAGGTACCTCAACTCAACAAGTATTAGTTCTGGTCACATCTGGTCACTGGTTTAGCTGTGAGGTTGTGGTCACCGAGAAGCTGAGTGACACCGAACTCAAGGCATGGAATAAGGGCAGCTCTAACTGGGAATTCCCCGAACTAAATGGAGGTTTCCTGAAATGAGGAGATATCGCAAAATGGATGGCTTATAATTACTTATAATGGTAATTCCTACTAAAATGGATGATTTGGGGTTACCGGGTACCTCCATTTTAGGAACCCCCCAAATGGAGCTTCAGTTCGCTGGGAACATCATCTATGGAATTTTCCATGGCCGCATCTGATTCTGTTTGATTACCAGAGGAGATTAGTGACATGGTAACAATCCCATACGGATCCATACAGGGCTTCTTTCAGGTTGGTGACATATTGCATTTTCATGCATTTTCTAGAGACATGGATGATCATACTGCATCTAGCTTAACTATATGCTTAACTTCATGATACTTCTACAATGTGTTTCCGCGATGGCATGTCTCAACTCGTTGGTCTTCAGCTCGGATTCTCGGAGTTCGGTTGTAGGCTATCATGAGTTGATTGTATTTCCTCAAGCTTTCCCAGTTTCATGTGGAACCAACAAGAAATTCTATCATAAAGGGGATGGTTACTAAGCCACTCAATTTTCTTGTCATTTTGTTGGGAATGGTTCATAATTGGGTGAACCACACTATTCCAAGTCTCCATTTTTTATCAATTATGATGATTATGAATGATTATGATGGGTTATACCCACATGACTAGCCATTGATCATTCATTCCTAACTCCTAACCATTGTCAACTGCTATTAACCATTACTAAGCCCTGCTATTATCTGTAGATGTCGATGCTTCTCCCGGGAGTCACAGGTGCAGATCACTCGTGGCGGAAAGCTGAAGGCCAGGAAAGGCGTGAATGTGCCAGACATCGACGCTTGGCTGCGTCCAGTAATGGAGGGACGAATTGAGTATCCCAACCAGGTGCGTTGTGAAAAGGGAAATCAACCATTTTAAAGTAGGGAAGTCGGACTGTGTGTTTTGATGACTACTGACTACTGTATCTACTGTATTATTTGAACCAAATCATCAGACATTGATCACGTGAAAAATTAGACGGTGATTACTGTGGAAAGAGCGGGGGCAAGAACGGTGGATTCGATCATATTTTTGACATGCAAAGGTTGTGGGGGTACCTTTTGCGAGTGGTCCCTGTTGAGAAATGCACAAGAGGATTGACCAACTTCCATGATATGGGCAGAACAAGTCTAGTTTCAACATTTGGGGCATGTTTTGGACTACTCATGACATTCACATATGAGATCCGCTCTAACAGAACTTTTCAATCCGAGACATAAGTACTTGGGCAGGGATGTATTTTAGATTTCATTAGGTTTCATTAGATTTCATTAGAAGGCGGAGTCCTGTATATATGCAGTGAAATCGCTTTCCTGCAGCTTAGTGCTAGATTTGCGCTAGTGTGGCGCTAGATACTTTATTATTATTCAAGTGAAACATAGTCAGGCCCCATGCTTTCTTTCTCTTTTGCTTTCTTGCACCTGTTGTTCTCGGTCCTGCTTGTGCAACTTCACAAAATCGCCTGACTTGTCATAAATCCCATCTCTTTGAGCTGCGCCGCCGCTTAGCTTTCTTTTTGGCCAGCATCAGAAACGTGCGTTGTCACATATGTGAAAACATGCAATTACTTTTCAAGTTTTAAGGGCTATGCTAAACGCAACGTAATCACTTCTGGCGGTAGATCCGCGCTAGATAATTGCCCCAAGAATACGCAGTTGCCCGTTGACCACCGCCGTGCTTGAAAACGCAAGAGCACTGTTTGCTTCCAGCTGGTAGCATCAACTGGGATGTGGGCCACCGAGTCCAGTAGCTCCAGCAGCTCCAGCGAAAGCCGCACGCTACGTTTGCGGTTTGTTGGAGTCCTGTAAATACGCAGTGAAGGTGAGTCCGAATCCGGGGAAAAGGAATTTGGAGAAGACCTCATACATACATATATGTATATATATATATATGTGTGTGTGTTTTCTTTTATATATATATATTATCATATATAGATATCTATACATAGATACACAATAAACTTTTTAATAAACGGGAATATCGTTGAGATCAATCCAATCGCCCAACTCTCCCTGTGGAGGAGGCCAGGGGGTGAAATTGTTTAAACCTGGATGAATGCTATCGCCCTCTCTTGGAGGGCAATTTCATAAAATTTCCCTTTGTGAAAGAAGCGCGAGGAGCCCACCACCTATATTATGGTGAAGAATAATACGAATATAATCTCATCTATACAGCCCAGCATCTATACTATATCATATAGAATTACATAGTATTTACCCTCTGGTAAACTAACATAGCGAACTGGAAAATCACCATGCTATCAATGGGTAAATCCACTATTTCCATGGTCATTTTCAATAGCTATGTGACAAATTACCAGAGGATAAACTTACCCTCTGGTTATTTAACATAGCCATGGGAAATGGCCCATTGATTTATAGATGGTTTACCTATTAATAGCATGGTGATTTTCCAGTTCGCTATGTTAGTCATAACCAGATGATAAGTTGATCTACAATCCCCTTTAACTATAGATATATTATATCACCAGTTATAGATGGGTTATAATCCTATTAACTATATATAGATATATCAGTATTATATCACCAATAAACCATATATGAAGAATAATGCGATCCATATGATTCATGCTGCCGTCCATCGTACCCAGGAGATCGACTGCGCCGCCCTGACGGTGAAGGATATTGAGGAGCCCAATTGGTCAACCCCTCTTAACCGAAATTTGGGTGAGATTTGAACCATCCAAAAATGGTGGTTTAATGGGATGGAACCGTCCAAAATGAGGATTTAATGGGATTGTACCATCCAAAATGGTGTTTTCAATGGGATTTTACATCGAAAATTGTAATTTAATGTGATTTAACAATTGGTGATTTAACGGGATTTAACCAGCGCAGATATATCCATTGCAGGTGTGGAAAAAAAACTTGTTCAAAACACGCACTCCCGGGATATCCCATTCTGACCAAAACCATAGTTACAACCATCCATTCTATCACACTTTTGCGCACTCTTCTCACTGCATCCGCAGCCCGTTTTCCCTTCCAATCTACACCGGGGCAGGATCAACATGATCAACCTGGAAGTTTGGGGCTCCCATCTTATCTCATCGAGAGTCAACCACCCCTCATGAGCCCTCATGGTTAAGATTGACCCCCCTCACAACGTGATTGAAGGTGGTTGTTGGTGATGAATAAGTCCCTGATCATCATCATTTTGTTTGTTCCCATTATGTAATTGGTTGTTGATGGTGGATGTAGTTGGTGATGAGAGCTCGCCCTTACTATTCCATTATATTCTATTGGGGGAGTGGCCGAAGCGGGGGGGTTGGTTAAATCAGAAACCCGAATCCTCATCCTGATCTTCATCCTGCCAAGTCAATTTCCCTTCAGGATGCTGAGTTCCTTTTGCAGTTGGACCCTCCGATCGAGTGCGCTCAGTTTTTTGAGAATCAGGATGCCCCAGGAACTCTTGTGAAGAAGAATCTCATCTATCTGCTTTACAAAATGCACATCCTACAAGGGGGACTTCCATATGCACAGGTCTACTACTCCTTCACCTAGGGTTATCCTAGGATTTCTGGGGTTAGTATTTGGGAATCCCCATCCATCGGCGGATGCACGTTGCCACCCATCCTGGCCAGGTACATTTGCGTGTCCTTCGCACAGAAGGCACAGGATTTGCAGGACTGACCGATTCATCTGTCTATCCATTTGTCTACCTATAGACCCTCCAAGTAGGCATCAAAATGGTGTGTTACCCCAGAGTTCTAGTATTTTCACCATGTTTTATCATGTTTTACCATTTTTTATGGGCATTCGGAGGCTCTAGGTATCTACCGGTCGTGTTTCCGAACCAGGAGCTGATTGACATCATGGACCGCCTGAATATTCCAGCAGAGCCGTTGCCTTAGAGTTGCGTTCAAGGGATCTGAGTGGGCTTTAGACATTGCACAATAGACTAGACACATGTTCAATGGCCATTTCAGGTACCTATACAGTAAACTGGAGGCACCATACCAAATAAAGCCATATTTTGGGGCATATCCCCTTGTATAGCCCACACATAGGCGCCTGACATGTAGGTCTTTGGAAGGAAAGTCTGGCTGATTTTGGGAGATCATTTTTTTCAATGCCCAAACTCATCAGCCGTTGACCATTCCCCAAAACAAAACATTTCAGCGCACGAAATCACACTCGTCGCACTGAGGAAACGACCAAAGATTTGCCCGAAGATTGAGAAGCCCCAAGCGCTTACCAACATTGCATCTCGGTGGTTTCAAGGTGTTTCAAGTAAGTACTGAGTATGTGGCCATAATGAACTTGATTACCTTCCGGTTTCATCAAACATGGCTAGCTGGGAAACCCATGAAAAACCCATATAATTCAAGGTTTGAATGGGAAAATTATCAATAGTGGATCTCCACTTGCCATGTTTGATTACTGGAGGGAATGGTGGTTTCAAAAAGATGCTGTTCTTCTTTTTGTTCTTGTTGTACATGGTCACCGCAAACTGTGCATCTATTTGGAGTTCTCGCATAGGAATAAAAACAATTAAACACCCAACCCCTGCATGTTGCGGAAACTCTCGTTTTGGGAGGTAGGCCAATCTTGCAGAATTGGGCCCCTGCAAGATCCACCAACATATTCCAAAAAACCGCAATTAAATGCGATTGACATGCTCGATTTTGAGTCATGGAAATTGAATTCATTCCAATCACGGTTGATTCATGTTGATTCCAATGATTGATTGGATCAGGGGAAATCGACAGGAACCCAGCAGAATTGACCATACTTCGAAAGCCCATGATTTTTCCGTGGGTGTTCTCGTTAAGACACATCCGATGATATCCGATGATTGATTTTTGGCCATCAAAAACATGGTACCCTCTCGTAATTTAGAGCAGACATTCGAAGAGCTGAGGTCGCCTTCAGTCTAGCTGAACTTGACCAGATGGCCCTATGTTAATATACCATGAGCCGCCAACTTTCATGGCAAAAACATGCAAAAACCAAGAAAAACACATGATTTTCTCGGCATTTCTGAAGCCAAAAAAGGACGGAATCATCGAGAAGTCCCAGTCCTTGATGGTGGCCCGGGGTGATCTCGGAGTCTCGACATCTGCAAAATCCGGAGGATTGACACTGAATTGACACCAGAAATGGGTCCGAATTGACCATGAACAGGGTAACAGGGGGTTCAATTAATTATTGGGTTTACCGTTTACCACATGAATTTGCCCTAACACATTTGTATGTTGAGAGATTGTGGAATTTGAGAAACGTTTGCCGCTGCAATCAACTGTGAGCTACGGGCACCTGCCTGTTGGTACATCCCCGGCTCGAGTTCGGGGTAGGGTAAGGGTGGACCCTGATGCTTGTCTTTCTAACCCTCAAAGGGACCTTAAAGCAGTCGACAGTTTGCTGTGGAATGTCTAAGAATTCAACATGGAGTGTTTATTTCAGCCAGTTCCAAAACCTTTGGTGGATTCAATTGCTGAGGCTGCTGAATGACAGCACCAAAGAGAAATTCCTATTTGGTTGTTTCAAACCTTTGTCGTCATCATGATCTCCAGTGGACAGTTGTTCTCAGTGGGTTGCTCAACCAGCAACATCGGACTATTTTCTACCGGGTTGCTCCAAGCCACTGCAATCAATCCAATATTGGTGAAATTTACCACTATATTTACCCAGTTCTCCCCCCAGAGCTATCGTATCTGGATTCCAGGGTGTTGGGCGCAACTTGTTTGAAGCGCCAAACTTTCGCACACTCCCAGGGGTGGAGCTTGGATTGAATCGCGTGCCTTTCGCGCAGAAACTGCTCATCCGCAAGGCCTTATTGTTGCAGAATTATTCTTTGAATGTGAGACAAACAAACAAATTGACAAATAGACAAACACGCAAACACACACACACAGTCAGACACACAGACACAGACACAGACACAGACACAGACACAGACACAGACACAGACACGGACGCACACACACAGACACAGACACACACACACACAGACACACACACACACATGGTACCAGTTTCAGGCCCATGAGTGGAAAGCTGTACTCCCAGTGCTCCCCACTCAATGCCGCAGTACCCTTCTCAGATTAAATACTATCATACTAGCGATCCAAGACAGACTCAGGATTTCTACTGAACAAAAATCCGACACTTCTGAGGGGAGTATTTGTGGAGTTTTCCCGATATATTTTCATATTGAGGCGAAGGGATTAGCTACTTTCACAGCAGGCCAAGCAAGCGGGGCTCTTCGTGATCACGGCCACCCAGATGGTCTGGAGCCTAACAAACCTAATGGCATGTGATGGCACTTGGACATCGGAACGAGGTCATGGATTGGGTTCCACCATGTTTAACCCCGACGAATCCGTTGTGGAACGTATCCGTAGTTCAACGAGTCTTGGGGATCGTCCAAGCAGGGTTGATCATGTCAACATGTTTAAATCTACCATGATTGGTAATTAAATCATGAACACATAATGATATAAATTTAGATGGTTTAAAGGGTGATCCAAAAATGGGAAGAGACTTTGGTGACCGAACCATATTTAGGCAATATCCATGATTAGTTCATCATAGTCTAACTAATCCCAGTTATAGGGGACTTTGTAATTTGATGATGCTACATTACAATCATACCAGATGCTAACCGGGATGCAAGGATTCTAACTGGGGTTGTTTCCCCTACAGCTCTCTGAATCTCTCCCAAAACGGGGCGCCACCAGGACAGACCCCAAGGAATCATGGTGTTGGTTACACGACAACCCCCCGTTATAAGGTGATCTAAAATAAGCTAACGATTTTTTACTCAAAGAAAGAAGATGGAGAAATTATAGATTCACCGTAGACATCCGTAGACCATCTATTTATCTCTATTCACATTAGTTATCAAAGTTATCAACCAACTTACCAACCTAATGGGCCCCTTCCTCTGGTTCTATCCCCATTAGGTGCCCCATCTTGAACCATTTTTTCGTCTGAGGTTGAGAGCATGATCGAGGCTCCAGTTCCAACACGTGCAGAAGTTGCGGACCTGTGTTGCTTGGACGCCACCAGCCAAAGGGGTGAGAGATTTGCCAGATATGTATGGATATGTCAAGAATCCAACGATTTCTGAATCTTCAAAAAAAATAAGATCCTTCTTCTAAATATCCTTTAAGTGATTTCAAGTGTTATATGATAAGATATCAGGATTTCTATCCAACCTTCGCCCCAGCCGCTGCCCAGGTAATGCAGTCTGGGACGGCACGGACGCCGTGATGTTGTCTGGGGAGGCCGCCAGCGGCAAATTCCCCTGCGAGGCCGTCATGGCGGAGGCTGCGGCTGCACGGGAGGCGGAGTCAGCAGCTTGGAGCAGGGGATGGCTCCTGGAGAATCCTTAATAACTGGCTACTAAGTCGGGTTATAACAGTTATAACATGTTATGACCCAGTTATAAATGGATATAAAATGATATAAATATATAGGATAAGCCTAGTTAGGGGACTTACTAATAACCAGGGTCATTAACCATATTATCCGAAGTTTGGGAGCAACAAACATGGGAAAACAAGTGAAGAGATTGGGAAGAAAACTGCACATTTTGAGTGCTGAATGCATCTGATCCCAGGGTTAAAGGCCGGTTTCAGCTGCGTTTCTGGAGCTTCAGCAACTTCATCCCATCCCAGTGGTATTAGAAAGGCCATGAAAGGCATTCAAGATGAGATAACATGAGTAGATCCAACGCTAAACCACAAAATTGGGGCGGTCTTCAATGTTAGGAATCTAGGGATTGTTACATGTGATTTTGCTTCCAAACAGATGATTAGTTTCAATGAGCATGTTGGCACAGCGAACCAAGGTAGAGCATCGAGTTTTCCCAGTATCTTGGCCGCACCGGTCGATTTAAAGCCCAAAGCTACACCAGGCTGAAGATTTGAAAGTGTTTAAGGGAGTCAGTGGCCCCCAAAAGAGTGTAGGAAGTAGAGATTGAATCAGTGAGAGAGTGATGCTCCCTTTTGTAGCCCTCCGTGATCCAGGCGATCCCTGCGGTGGTGTGAACAATGTATTCAATCTGAGCAGTGGTCCTTGCACGGTGGGTGGAAGGCTTGATTTGATGCGGAAAAAGTTGAAAGCAGATGAAGGCAGTCGATTCATGCCTTGGCAAGGCTTGACTTTGGATGACTTTGGCCGTTTCAGGCCATTTCCGCATCAGCTTTGCTTCAACCATCCAAATGTCTTTTCCTCTATTGCTTGAAACTGCCCGTCCTTATCCGTCCTTTCAGTAGCTGCCCAGCTTGGGTTGCTTGCTTTAGGCATGGCCCAGCTGATTCTTATGCCCGCGTGGGAGCTCCATCCGATCTGCACAAGCCAAGCCTGCGCTTGGATTGCCCGGGCGTGGGGAACCCACAGCGGCGAAGGGGCGTTTGGCAAGGCATCCCTGGCATCCCTTGCCGCCCTTTGTTTAGTGGCACAGCCTCGAAGGGTTGAGCTGCTGTTTTCTTGGTGATTCAGCTGGACTCCAGACTCAAGCATAAAGATCATAAAGAGGCCCAGTTTTTATCAGTTATGGGAAGTTGAACCACCAGAATTTGTCCCATGCGGAATGCGAGACGCATTTCCGGTGCGATCTATTCTCGAGTTCAGTCATTCCCGATCGCAGAACAGGGCAGCAACTCATCCTACACTGTCCTACACGATTCAGCCTGTGAGATCGATCGGGAACCCGGCTGCTGTTTTCAGTTTTCACATCTGGAAATGCGCGGAGCGACGGCACGACCAAGTCAATTAGAGGTCTGCACGCCCGTCGCGACATTTTAGGCCGTCTCCGAATGGGGAGCCGGAACTGTCAAGCTCGCATCCCCCCCGTCCAAAAATGGCGTGTGTGTAAAGGGTGGCCCAAAACAATACAGTGTACTCATGTGAAGATAGCTACATTGTAGCTACATATCATATGGTGTGCTATGATATAATATCAATATAATTCATTATAATTCAATATATATATATATATAATATATCAATATTACAAAATGTCAACCCCAGAGCTTGGGGGGGTCCTCTAAATAGTAACAATTTGCTCCCAGGGGCTCCGAATTAAACAGCGCCCGGGATGATTGATCCATCGTTGACGGAAAAACAACTATCAATACCAATAACATCGAATAATCATGAATAACCACTCAAAATCCCAATGATTATCATGATAATATATGATAATATTGGTGCGATTAGAATTCGTAGATATTAGTACTACCGAAAACAGCAACAGTCATAACAGCAAGAAGCTAATAATCAGAATTGCCCAATAGTACTAATTACATCTAATTACAATAGTGATCATTTTGGACACTAGAATGAGAATGACATAACAATCTGCCGCTGCCAGGGGCTGGCCGTCTCCGCTCAGAGCGGAGGAGGCGAGGTCTCAGGGCTGATCTGTGGCCTTGTTTGGGGGTGCCATTTGAAACCCTGTCGTCGTCATCAGAATCATCAGAATCAGAATCAGAATAATCAGAATAATCAGAATAATCAGAATAATAATAATAATAATCATCATCATCATCATCATCATCACTATCACTATCACTATCACCAACGTGACCATGATGGACACAGCCACCTTTGACACCGGCGCAGGTAGATGACTGACTTGCCAGGACTGTTCCACGAGCTGACCAGCTGCTATGCACTGCTTAAGTTTCCGGTGTTTCACTGGACAAAAATTGGCCAATTTTTATGTTTCAAACACCATGAGTTCGCGACGTCACCAGTTGTATCCATTCCCATTATATATGTTAACCATAATCTATACCATTATATTATTATATCGATATTTTTGGATATAATTTGGCAACCTGATGCGACACTGGAAAATTCGGAGGTTCCCCAGTTCCCCTTCGAGAAAAACCATGGTTTTTCCCCTTGAACTTTGGCATTTCACATGAAACACCTGGACCTGCCGCAGGAGATGGCAAGGAAGGTGGCTTTGGTGCCAATGCCACAGGCATTTTGTGATAGGATGAATCCAATGATCCGATTACGTTGAGTTGGGGGTGCCCCCCCCCCAAAAAAAACTCGGCCATTTGCAGGAGACAAAGCAAGAAAAAATCCATTCTTTGGGGTTACCTACTATGACCTACTCATTTTCCGTGGATATTTTCCTGCAGGCATCGAATCCATCGATGCAGCCCTACAACTCTTCGACATGTGTAGACCTGTGACGTGGCATCAGCTGGCTGGCTTGGGCAAATGTTTCTAGGAGAGGGGTGTTCCCAAGTGTTGTTTGGCAACTTCCTTGCATGTTTTTTTCTTTGGTTTCAGATGTGGATTCAAAACTGCAGGGCATTTGGGTGACAATATCGCAGCAAACTTTGGGGTTTCATCAAGTTTCATCACATTTTACGGTCAACCCCTCTCGGCTTCGAGAGCCCTTCATATTCATAGCTGAGAAAATCTTCCGATTCCTCCTCCAAGTGGAAGATTTCGCTCTCTAAGGCTGAGAGCGGAGCAACGATTGCAAGGAGCCGAGTTTTTGTTGGTGCTGAGTGAAGTGGTAAAGAGAGACCTGGCAGATCTGGCAGATGCTGAGGCTCTAGAACAGTTGGCGCAGGTGCTGAAACAACATGTATCTGGACCGCAGTGGAGATGACTAAGGATCCAAGATGATACTTAAAGATTCGCAGTTGAATAATTGTGTGTACTTGTATATGGTAGATTATGGTAGTATGTTTCTTCGCGACAATCGACGTGTATTTGATGGTTTCTATCCAAAACGATATGCAGCAACCTCAGCTGTTCCTTAAGTTTCACTCCTCACAGTTGTGGTCGCCATCAAAGTAGACGCAATCTGCAGTCAGCAGGAGAATCCACGGGTGAATCTTCATCCGCCCTCAACATATCTGGGTGATCCTGGGTGTATATCAACCAACTGCCTTGTACTTACTGCTGCGTATAACATGTTGCACACTACAACACACAACACAAACGTTACGTAGCCGCTGTAGCCCATGACATTCATCCGAGTTCACCATTCTCCTCTTGACATCGAAGGTGGGGGAAACTCATGACGTGGATAAAGTGCTCAGGTGCCTTAGCAGCAGACCTCTTGAGATGGCACTGGACATTGCTGGACAAAAAATGGATGTAGATGCCACTTGGTGGCTTACCACAGTTAATAAATTTGTTTATAATTTAACATAATTTATAACATGTAAAAACTCTAGTAATTCAGATTCTAGTATACCCATGTATACCCCAGGTATAAGTGGGGTAAGCGGGGTTTGTCCAGCTATCACCGGGTTGTAATATGTTCTAACCCACTTACTAACTGGGGTGAGCAACCAAGCAACCCTGTCATTGTTCTATCGACCTTACAGCCAAATCGGGCCATGTTTCAATCTTAATTGCGGAAATAGTCGTTTCATTTTTTTCAAGGATCAATTGGAAGATGTGTTTGCTTGGTGCCTTCAAAGATGCTGGCCATGTCCCAAACTTGTGGACTCCCAAGCATGGCAAAGGTAAGGATATTCAGCAACTTTGCGTTCCAAAGTCAGTTTTTATATTATTATTGACCATTGATGGCCTGAGGCCTCTCCGAAGTGAGACTGGCCAAACGAGCATGGGGGATGGCCGAGTAGATTTTCTGAGCTACTGGCAGTTGGGGACCCCCAGCAGATCGTTTGATGGTGGGCGGATCTGGCAACTGACCATGACTTGGCTTGCGGTGTTTGTTCATCTGAGGGCATCCAAACAGACCATGCATCACAGCAGCTGCCTAAGGTGTATGGATAGCTTTTTTCGAGCTCGCGGCTTATGGTTGAGGGATGTTGCTGGGAAAGTAGGTAGTCAAAATCCAAGAGTCGTTGCCGTAGTTGGTTCGTAGGTATCCGAACAGGCGCAATCCTCATCGGAAATTGAGTGATAATGGTACCAACTTACGGTCAGCTTGTTCTTCCCCTCCAGAATTAAATCATTTCAAGAGTCAGTCTTGCACATGGTCTTGGATTTTGCCTTTTACAAGCACAACGGCTGAGGAAATTTCCGGAGGAGCATCTTTTTCTCTCTCCCTTGTGGGTGGTCATGGGTGCCAGCTGTTTGGTCTTTGATGTCATATGTCCCATACTCAAAAAGTTGGATTGTGTAGTCACACTGGGAGGTGGTCATCAATCCATTCATGGGGGTTTTATATGCCCGTCACAAGGATTCCCATAGGGGGATGGATGACCGTAAAGCATATACCCTGTTTTGACAATTTAACATGTCACAGATGATTGCAGAATTCTTGGAACGTGCTTAGCCCATCTTAGCCCCAGTAACTCTAAGGTCACAAGCCCACTTGACAGATCCAGTGGACCCAGAATCCCTCACCTTTTGAATCCTTCTTTAAAGCGACCAAAGAGTGGGACGAATAAAATGCTCCGGAGAAAAACGAGCAGAGAGAAAAGCTGGATGATTCTATGATGATTCCTAGAATTTCAGGGAAAAACATGCAACAACTGGCAACTTGGCATCATGTTTTATGAGGCCGGTAAAGGATGTAAAGGAACATCAATCATCATCAATCCAACGAATCCATGTTTTATCAGGACCAGAGCGGCTAAGTGAAGCAGCTCTAAGTCAGGAAACTGCAGGGTGCCCCCAGAGGATTTGGTCACGGCTGAGAAGTGGTGACCATGGATAGGGGGTAGGGGTAGCAGGTCGGAAGATTGGGACAATTTTAGATCATAAAACATTCCCATGTCGGAAATTGGTTGAATGTTTACCAACACCCATTCGTTTTCTGAACCTTCCCCAGTTGCATGCGGTTTCATACAAAACACAAAGGGCCAAAAGATACTTGAAGACGTGTGAGCAGTTTATACAGGTTATACATGTTTTTTTTTATTCACATACTTTGACCATAATTAAATGTGTACATATACATAATAACATGTATATATATATATATATGTATATATACACATAGGCATTTACACACATAATTACATATATATATATACAAAATTACATACACATAAATATATACATATCATACCTTTACGTTTTTTAAATTGTATTAGCATTTAATTACCTATAAAATGTACATTACAATTGTTGACTTGCCCGGGTGGCTAACGTCGACGCCTCCAAGGACACTATTCGAGGGATGCGTCGCTTCAGAGATGGGGCTTGGCGTCCCAGAGTGCTACATGACATGGGTCAGGAAAAGTCATGGCACCAACCCATTGCTTTGTTGGATTAGTATCAGGATGGGAACCCCAAGATAGCTAAGTTGCCTTATAAGTGGCTTAACTATGGTTTATGGTAGATAGAACATGATAGAACTATATCACGAAAGGTAGCTCCAGAGGGGCTACCTTGAGTTTTACTTTACGAAGTAAAGGGGAGGGCGGCCAGCCCCGTTACCTAAGAGCAGACTCAAAACATTGTAATTTACAGTATTTTTGTTCTTTTCGGATCAAGAAACCACATTTTGCTACATGGTGAAACCTCCTAGGTGCTGGCCAAAAAACACTGTAAATACCATGCTTTTTACTACCAGAGGCAAAAAACATCGTAAATACTGTGGTTTTGGGCTTCCGACCCGCCAAAAACATCGGTATTTACGGTGTTTTTTGCTCCGAGAGTTGCAAAAACACGCGAAAACAC
>Ga0126342_10003466_pt1 | contig 26088 bp, 24 predicted proteins | sample Cyp1metagenome_FD_92528 | JGI IMG/M metagenome (GOLD analysis project Ga0126342, IMG submission 92528) | Coral microbial communities from Lord Howe Island, Old Settlement Bay, Australia - Cyphastrea 1 metagenome | ecosystem: Host-associated > Invertebrates > Cnidaria > Coral ... | reverse complement strand
TTTAAGTAAAGATCTTACGTCGATTTCGTGCAGAGCACAGCTGGCCACACCCCAAGATTTTCAAGAAAAGGCGTGCTGTGTGCCGTCTTGCTTTTGGGTTCTCTGGCCCACCTTGTTTTTTCGGATTTCTTGATGAAGAAAACGGCTCGAAATGGCGTGAGAATGGGCTGATCCGTTTTCACCAAGGCTCGAAGATCGAGCTTTGCGGCTCTTGCAAGAGGCCATGACAACGGGATAACTGGGGCTACCCCCATGACGACTGGACACCAACTGGAAACCACTTAGGAAACCTTCATCCCAATGCTTTCTTTACTTCGATAATCTTCGATCCAAATCTTGGATGATTGGAATTGGCTTACACTTGTCCGAGATATTTTCTGACTAGGTGGCGGATAGGGGTCAAGCACTCGCACCGCAAACCATGTGTCGTATACTTCCAAGTAGACCATCCTATATCATTTATGATCATAGAGGTATGTGAATGTATTCAGACATACTTATGTATAATAATCATATATAATATGTATGTATATGATACAGGTATTTACATATACATATATGATACATATAGAAAACATGAATATATGTATATGTAATTATTATATTTACATATATATGTATATTATTTTCATTTATTGTGATTAATCCTGGCGTCTTTTTGCCGCATGACGTCCTGCAAACAGCCCAAGGAAGTGGATCTGGATGGTCGCCGGGGAAGCTCAGTCGAATGGGATCATCCCATGTTGAAAGATCATTAACATACTCCATTATCAGTTTTAGTAATAATAAGAATCATCATCATCATCACCATGGATCATCATTGATCATTATTGATCATCACCATTGATCATCATCATCATCACCATGGATCATCATTGATCATTATTGATCATCACCATTGATCATCATTGATCATCACCATTGATCATCATTGATCATTATTGATCATCATTGATTATTGATCATTATCAGTTTTAGTCAATTATAAAAGTAGTGGTAATACTACCACAATATTGATCATTATCGTTGATCATTGATCATTGATCATATTATACTGAGATTATTTGTCCCTTATTATAATCAATAATAAACCTACCTTTGGGGATGGTTTAGAGCACCCATAAAAATTGGTGGTATCGGGGATAGTTCATGATTGGGTTTACCACACTATCATATTATTTGTTATTCATTTACATTATTGCAACTACTATTACTACTAAGGATCATTGCCAGCATTGCCAGCATTGCCAGCATTGCCATCATCACCACTCCACCATCATTGCCAGCATTGGCATCATCATGCTCAGCCTCATCCGCATCGCCATTTGTTTTTTGGATGGATCATAATCATACTGCCAGTTGTTGCCGTTGTTTGGCTTTCATCACCATCAGCACAATGAGTCACTAGCCAATCAGCAGGACAGATACTCCTGGCACAGCAACCTATGTTTCCGCATCTGACCTCTAGGCGAAATATGACCTCCAGGCGTAAAACTTGAATGGAGTGATACATGTTTTATCTAAACTAAACAATAAATAAGTCATATGTATTATATATATACATGTATTCATTGCATTATCTCCCTTATAGTTGGTTAAACATATATATATATATATGTATAACTTTTCTTATATGTAAAGTTCATATTATACATCCCCATTGATAGCCCCATGTACTTTCCGTTCAAAGTTCACCGATTTCACGAAGAAATTTGCAGGCGACACAGCACGGGCAGTGAGCCTTTCTGCACAGGCGCGTGTGGCATGGGGTTTACCAAATTCTGGAGGAGTGCAAGCGATATTTCATGGGAATATTTACTCGGAACATGTATATCCAACCATGATGGGAAATATTGAGGGAATATAGCAAGCTATTTCATGTGGGGGAGATATCACCTGGGATATTTACTCGGATATGTATGCCCCAAAATAGCCCAAAATAGCTATTCATTGTGGGAGATAATGATAGATCGCTGGATGTTTGGACAACCGGTTATTTTGTTAGCGAACATCCCAGTGTTGAAACGGTTAAACCATGTTTGTGTTACTCAGTGTTACGTCCCCTTCTTTGTTTCCAGTTTTAGGTATTTGATGCTGAGATAGATTTGAACGTTTTGTTGCTTCATATCCCAGCTTCCTTTGCTTACATCGCCCTTAATCTTTGTTGCTGAATTGGTTTGTCTTAAAAAAAATCTCAACTCCCCCTCAAAAAGGGCCATGAAATCAGGTCCATATCCCCCAGTTTTGGACAAAGCCAGATATCATACTGGCGATACATTCCAGAACATATCCCCATATCATGGTGATCCCCAAAGCTTTCGAGATACAACCAGTTTCGAAGTCCCGTAACTTTCGCCCGGCTGACCTGGTGGCACCGCTACCACGGCACCAGGCCTTGCAGGGTTCTGCTCTCCTGGGAGCAGGAAATCTTTGGCTTAGAGCTTGTGAGGCCCGCTTTGCTGATGGGATGGATGTCCCGTTCTTACCAAAGAGGGTCAATAAACAATCGGAATTGACCTGGTCAAGTTAGGGTCTTGACACGTGAAATCATGTTTTTGTTGGGGTAAAATGAGGTAAATCATATCTACAATTGGAGGAGTTTCAAGTACAGGAGGACCATTTTCGGCGAGTCCAAATGCTTCCTCAAGTGATCTTTTGGACGCAGTAAGTTCCAACATGAGTGGTACTTAAAAATGCTGAAGATGAAGAACTTTGAGGGGCAATTGGTACCCCAATGCATGCAGATCCATATGCAAATGATTGAAAGTAATCAACAAATACCCGACTGGAGTGACTTGTGAACCCAATAATAAACCTACCATTTCAGGATGATATTTAAAACCAATTAATGGTGATATTGGGTATGGTTTATGATTGGGTTTACCACATTAAGCCCCAAGATATCAGTCAGGATGGTATGCCTGAGGTGTAGGGATCAGCGTCCGCGCTTGGCCGGTGTGAACAACATGTTTGACCCAACATGTTGCACTTTGCATGGCTCTGAAATTATATATATATATATATATAAGTAGTACCCCCCAATTGGGGACCGTTATGCTACATATTAATGATATACACTCATCCCATGACTATCTCAATAGTTATCTCAATCATCATTTTGTCCAATGAATCTTGGCTTTACCTCATTGCTTAAGTCATATTTTGGTTTGTACAACTGCCTTGCCGACCCCTTTGATTGCAGGTGGTGGCGGCCCGGCTTCTGTTCGCCGGCCCCGATACAGTTTGGGCACAACTCAGCAGGGGGCCCAGTGGATGCAGAAAGCTGGCCATTTGTGGGTTTGGTGGGGCCTTTCAAACTCTACTCCCCGATTTGAACATGTATAGTACATGTATTCCATTTGTTCAAACTGACCAAAACTAGGGGATCCAGTGGCTTATATTATGATTTTCCCTGAAAGTTTTTCCTCTCAGACTGACAATGTTGGTGCCGACCCTAGACCTGATTCTAGATATATAATATAGATAGACAGGGCTTCTCAGCAACATGGGTGGTAGGAACCTGCTATTTGCTGCACAGTTGCAGGGAAGCTACTACTTGGATATGCATCCCCGTTAGACAGACAGACAGACGGACGGACGGACGGACGGACGGACGGACGGACGGACGGACGGACGGACAGACAGACAGACAGACATACAGACACACACACATACACACACATACACACATATACACACATATACACACATATACACACATACACACATACACACATACACACATACAGACATACAGACATACGTACATACATAACATAACATAACACAACATAACATAACATAACATAACATTACATTACAATCAAGTATGTATAATATCATAGAGCATATCTATACATAATGTCGTTGGGGAACCTGATAATTTATAGTAGTTTATGAACCCAGGGTTTCAGATTGGTTACATCCTACACAGGTGCCTTCTAGCTCGTGTTGGGTCTGACCTACGAGTGCGTTGTACCAGGCATCTTACAACCAGCTGAATTTTATTGGTTATACCAGTTATATCCCCACACTTAGATGAATTGCATTGAATTGTCATGTACATTGAATAGGCATAATATCATGAAGTGAAATATATGGATATTATATGATATTATCCCCAGATCAGTTTCTAGATACGGGTCCTAAACCACTTTCGATGCCTGTAATGCACATCGCTCCCCAGGTGCCTGGAAGGCAAGTGGCGGTCTGGCGCCAGAGCTGTGGGATGAGGAGGAGGAGGAGACGAGGGATGGGCCGGCAAGATACCTTTGATGATGGGTTAATACAGGGGGCTTAATATACTCATATGGGTGTATTGGGGATTATTAATTATGAACTTCTTCTGACTGAGTATAATGGGATGGGATAGGGCTCTTTTCACGGCTCATTTGGGGTGTAATGGGGTATAACCAACAATATGATATTGGGACGGTGGTTTCACATACGTTTCTACTCTCAACCATATTTGGGACCATCCCGGATGACGAATGTCTATGGGAAGTTGCGGTCACCGCGATGATATCGTGGGCCGGTGCACTACACATGGTGCCTCTAAGAGAGTTATATCAGTTCTGTCTAGAGGGGGTATATAATAGAAATATTAGAAATGGGTTATAAATAGACTACCCCAAACTGGGAATACTTGGGTACAGTCTTAGGTGCTTAATGCCACAATCATGGGCGCTACGCACCAGTTCTGGCTGGGATGTTGCCCACATCTGTTTCAGGAGTTCGAGCGAGAGCGGTGCTGGGAGAGGCTCAATCCGAAAGGTGACAGAAGCTTTGCATCTATGTCAATTATGTGTGTTTAGAAATTCGCAGCCATCATCGACATTGCATGACCATTTTGATTTTGGCTTTGCTAATCGTTGAACTTGTATTCCACTCGACCCACCACTGAATCCAGATTGCAGGCAACGTCAAAAGCAAACATATCTCCATGATTTCCTTGGCACTGTGCAATGCCCTGTTGTGACTTCACTTTGCCTGCTTTCGCATCCTTTCACAGCCAGCCACAGTCAGAGTGTGGAACATGAGTATCAGTCAAGCCATTGACACTCATAGCCCCACAGCAGCGGGATCAGCTGGCAAATAATCAGGTCCCACTTCGCCAGCATGCTATTCAGATTGCGAGAATTGCTTGAAGACACTCAACCCCGGATACTTGGAGGGTAGAAGTGTTCAGATTTTCCATGAAATTCCTAGAAACCAAGCCAGAAAGAACAGAACAGCTCTTTAGAAGCAGCCACGATGGAGTGCGAAGACGCACCCGCGGGCCATGATGCCCACAGCTACGTGGTTGCCAGAGGTGAGGAGAGGGCCGTTATCAAGGCGTCAGCCCGGTTGCCGGTGATGCAAGTCACCACGAAGCAAGCCGGGTCTCTGGAGCAAGCCATGCGCCTGTGCAGGCTTTGCTATGTGGAGCTGGCAAACGGGAAGTCGAAGGACAGTTTGAGTGGATGAGATTGGGTGGGACTGGCAATTCTTGATGCCCTTGTTGATCTGCTTAGAAATGATATAAAGTGAATCAGCTGAATTGATGGTTGCAGTTGGTTGCAGTGGATACCCTCAATGTTTGGGAAATGTTATGATTCAAATGATGCATTTCACTGCCCTTAGGAGGAAGTGGAGCAGCTGAAGCAGCAGAAGCTCAAACTTCAACCTGCCAAAGGACCGAAACGACAGAAGGCTGGTGGAGCTGTTGGGCAGCCGAAGGCCAAGGCCGTGGCTGGGGCGGCTGATGCCGGTGCCAGTGCTGCTGGTGCCGCGGTGGTGCGAAAGAGGCCTGGTTTGAAGGACCGAGGTCCAGCCAAGAGGCGAAGAAGGCAACTTCCAGCTGAGGCAGCAGAGCCAGCTGAGGCAGCTGAGGGTGCAGCAGAAGTTCCTATGGTGAAAGAGGAGGAGCCGGACGAGCCAGCCAGGCCAGCGTTCCAACGGCCTTCAGAGGGGCCAGCAGTACTTGTAGCTGCAGTCTTGCAGGACTGCTGTTTTCAACCGTTTTCATGGAATATCATGGAAAATTGTTTTCTCCTGAATAAGTGGAAAATTGCAGAATGCATTGCTTTGGAATTCATGCTTTTGGTGTGATTTCTCAAGTGTAGAAAGGCATTGCTCAAGTCGCCACCCGTGATTGAAACAACCTGGAAATTCCATATGCCAAACTTTCTGGTTTCTTTGCCAGGGGAGTCACTCAGCTTGCAGGACTTTGACGAGTCAGCCATGTGCAGAGTAGACAAGTCCATCGACACATGCTTCAAGAGCAGGGTGGGCCTGCCCCCTGACTGCCCGTTGAGGCCAGAGCTTCGTGAGGACTTCGAGTTCGTGATCGCAAGCTGTCATGGCCCTCGGGCGCGGTTCTCCAGAAACTTCCGTGATGCTGCAGCTCTGCCCCACTGGGACCATGAGACGAACTGCGACTTGTGCAACCAGAAGTGCCCCAGCCACCTCTACCTGCTACGGTGCTTCGACAGAGAGACCAGACCCTTTCGGTTGCACAAAGCAATCTTGTATGCAGGGAAGGAATGCTCCAGAGCCTTGTTGCGAGAGAAGAGGTCTTCACCTCAGTCACCTTGTTTGAATCCGGTTGCATTCTCAACGGCCAAAGCAACACATAAGCATCACATACTTGCTGCATCTTGCTGCAATTGCCATTTAAGAAAAAAATCAGGCTTGAGAATGATACCCGTTTATATTTTGTGGTAAACACTCGCCATGTTGTAGCAAGTTCTTGTGTGAGTGAAAGGTGGTCAAAAAATGTCAAAAATGGTTTTGGACAATCGGAAGGGCATGTTGCATCATGTTGCAGCAGCTTATGTCGAAATGTTTTTGAGGCATATCAAACTTCGAAGCACATTTTTAGCAAATTCATCCCACTGACACGAGTTTGCATTGCCCAGGGGCCGGAAGGACATCACGATGTGGCAGAAGAAGCTTCGAGGGATTCTGGCCAGAGATGACTGGGAGGCCGAGCTGCAGGCCATCATCGATGCGGGCGAGTCCCTGGAGGTTGTGAGGAGAGCTTTGCGAAATGCCGCTTGCCAAAGTTCAGGCTTCGAGCACCAGCCAAACATAAGGTGTGAACTCCTAAATGGTTTGTGCACAAAAGCACGCACATTGCACATGTACGTGTTTGTGAAAGCAAGTCTCTGGTGATGATGGAGCATGATGCAACAGCGAAAACAGGTTTGTTGCCCAGCCTGCATCTCTGTAAAGTTTTTTTAATGTGGTGTAAGTGTAAGTGTACGGGTCCCCCCATCAAATCATCTAGCAGACATTCATCGGTATTCAGAACAAAGATCAACATGTAATTCCACATGTGTGACACAAGTGGCACTGTGCTTTTTCCATTTGATAGCTCAGCACTTGCCACCAATAAGGTCCTGGGTATGGACCGACGACGTGACACGCCGGCTGGTCCTCGAGTTCGACCTGAAGCACGTGGCGGTGATGATGCGGTGCGAGATCGGCGCCCAAGATTGAGAGGTGCCCAGCCGAAGGCATGGGCGGACAGTGCTCTGAATGCCAGGTGACTTGACAGAAAACTTTTGTAGGAATGGTTAATCCCGCAAGACATCTTCAAATTTCATTTTAAGGGGATATCAGCCATTGAAAGATGCATCAGGTCAGTATTCCAAGCGAACCAATTCTTTGGGAGGCCTTCTCATGGAAGACCATATGTATGCATTCGTTGTTTTTGGTCATGAGGTTTGACCGTTTTTGTTGGCCATGGCAGGGCCCAAAATGCGGAAATTAACAGAAACTATATAATTGGTGTTGTTCATGTTATTTGCATGGTCATATATGTCCATTATGTCCATGTGTTCTTGTGGAAACTTTGGGTTTGTCAACGTGGATGTATTATTTTCATATATATATATATATACACACATACAACCAGCTTTCAGGAAGACGCCAAACAATGTTTTGGCGTTTTTTTCCATATCTCGTCAACAGTGCTGGTAAATATAAGCCGTCTCTCTCGGCCATCCTCGGGTGTTCCATCGCAACACCGAGCTTCAACCAGTTTCGGACCCCGGCAACAACAAAAGTGGGGATGGCCAAAAGATTTCTGCACGTTGAACCCAGAACCGAACACATCATTGGACCATAACTTAAAATAACAGTAGATGATGGGTAGACTCTTGACCCAACACCAAAATACAGTACGGTAGGCGTGCAAGCTGCTTGCAGTATTCCAACGCTATGGTCACTCTTTCTTTTGTGAGAATGCCAGTGGTCACTTCCCCCAAATATGAACGACACTCTCAAGAGGGACGCCAAAATTTGAAAATCCAGTGCATTCCGGCAGTGAAGCGAGTCCAAGGTTGCCCCAGGGGCTCCGAGTTCAAAGATCTTCAAGCCTTTGGGCAGCTGTTGGAAGGGCCATTGGATTTGGCAAACCTGGTGTCATGGCATCGAGACTCCAGACACTTTTCCCAGCCCTCGATGTGGAGGAAGGGCATCCAGTAGATTCATGATGATGGGTAGAAAAGGGATATATATATATAGAGTACTACTACAGTATGAAAACATTTGGATTGGATTTTTGGGAGAACATGTGTTGGTTTACAGCCTCCTTAAAATGATCATGGAAATGCATTACCCGTGGATTTTACTACCTAAGTTGGGCATACTTGTCCGAAATGGATGGTTCAAGATTATGTTGGTTTCCACTAGGGTACAGAAAGCTGACGCGGCTCAGCTTCGTGCCGCACCTGCCAGGAGGACGAAGAGAAACGGTTGCGGGCCTTCCTGGCCAGAACCCACCTGGCTGCGAAGATTTATGACAGCAACCAGACCAAGGACCGACAGATTGGCGGTGCCTCGCTGCACAGATTGGATGTGCATCCCAGTTAGTAAAAGGATGTAAAAGGTAATAGCAATATTACACAGCAACCCACTCAGATGCAGGATATACCCCACTTGTATCTCGTGAGACTTAAGTTGGGATTCACCCCCAAGTAACCATTACCATTGGGGATGATCTTTACCACCCACCTCGATCCCTTTAAGGCAGTAATATTGGGGATGGTTTATTAGCTGGGTTTACCATGGTTTACCGCAAGTCATTTTTCCCAAGATTTGGGGACATTGTTCCCTGAACTGGGGAAACCTTGGACCGGCTCAAGGCCTTCACCTTTTTTGGCCACACGTTCTTTTGGGTAGTTTTCCAACCTGCAAATAGGGATAACCAACAAAAAGATCACTTTTTGATTGGGCACGATGTCCGCATGTTTGTCACCAGGTGCGGGTATGTGATATGTGTGATATGTGCTAGCCAATCCAAAATGTTTTTTCTTTGCGCGGTATCCAAGATCGACCCAGGCATGGGTGGCAGAATTGGTACCCTGCAGTTGTGCTGCATCTATGGGCATTTTCATGGAGTTCGGGCAGGACGGTGATGTACGGAGAGTGTTGTGAAGATTTGTTTCTTGTTGACGAATGAGTTTAATGGCGGTTGGGATCCAATTCTGATGAGGTTAACAATATTGGGACATAACTGGGAATATTGGGATATAATAATTGGGATATAATTGGGAAATAATCAGTCCTCAAAAACAGCTGGAATATTCACCATGGTTTGCTTCTGGGAGTTCGTACTGGTTGGAGCTTGGGAGTAGAAACCTTGAACTTAAACGGGGACTGTGAGGCTGTAAGTCAAAAACAGAACCTTTTCCTGAAACACCAAGAATCTTTGGTGTTCACACAGTTTGCTGCAATGTCTTGTTTGTAAAACGGACCTGATCAGGACTCAGTGCAGATGAACTATCACAACTACAGCAAAGGCTGCCTGACCTGTTCCCACAACAGGCTGCTGCACAGGGTGGAGATGGCAGAGATCGTGTAGTCATGCTCCAACCACCTGCAGCGGCAGAAGATCCCAGCAACTCTGAGGATGACGACGAGCAGGTGGATGAGGAGGGTCCAGCACCAGGTGTGCTGAAGCAGCGAGCTGATCGATCAGTGGTGTTGCTAGAGCTGGCGATGAAGAGGATGGAAAAGGCGAAGCCTGCAGCGCATGCACAGCCAAGAGCTGCTGCGCGGCCTGAAGTGAGGAGGTCTCCATCCAGGTCGTCCAGTTCGTCCGTATCATCCAGTGACAGTGAAGTTCCAGCCCCAGCCCAGTATGCCCCTCCAGCCCCGGCTGTTCCAGCCCCAGCTCGGCGGGTCCCCAAAGTCCGCGGCACAGTGGAGATACCAGCAAAGTCCCGAGGTCGCCTCATTGGATTCAAAGGGAAACACATTCGGGAGCTTGAGGAACGATACAAGGTCAACATCAATGTGCCCAAACTACAACTACGTGCTGACAGCTTGGAACCCGCCATGGCAGTTTCCATCATTGGTGGTGAAGAAGATGTTGATGCCTGTGTGGCAACGATCAAAAGGCTCTTCCACAAGGAAATCATCTACTTTGAGTCCGTGGGTGACTTCAATCGTGATGTCGGAATGGGTGGTCTGAAGCGCCTTCGAAAATCAGCTGGTCTGGATGCTGAGTGGGTCGAAGAGGCCAAGAAACTGGTGATCCATGGGAACATGCCAACATGCATTGCGGAAGCAGACCGGATAAGGAGAACATTCCAAGTGACTGTCAGAGTCCCCATGGATGCATGGCTGATTACTCGCTTTCGGGATGACCTGCAACGAGAACTGCATGATTGTCAGGGCGTTAACTCTGTATCATCTGATGGTGATGGAGTTGTGGTCACCGGACAGGCGCAAAGTTGGGTGGAATAGTCTGTCATTTGTGTTGGGTCAGGGGGGTTGTATGTTTGTTGAAGTATCAAATTCATAAAATATCTTGATTGGACGCCAAACTCATAACATTTACAAAAATCCATCGAGGTGCGATGTGTTTTTTCCCTGTGTTTTGTGTCGTGCTGTGGGCACAGGCCGAAGCCGTTGGATGGGCTGAGCAAAGAATCTGGGTGTGGCACAACCGCATGGACCACTACCGACCCTTTTGATATTTTTTTCCGAGGTTTTGCATTGGGAAACCCTGGAGCCGGCGCACTTTGCTGCCTTAGACTCCAGGTTGCAACTGAAATTTGCTGCAGGGTTGCCTGAGCATGTCAGTTCAAAGACAACCAAACCAACAAGTCAAAGAACCTTGTTTCCGATTGACTGTCATGCTTAGATTGCCGCCCGTTGTCCCCAGCTGGCATGCACAGAAGTCCTCTGGGGTTAGCCTGATGGTACGTCCTGGTGTTTGGTGCACAAAGGCATAATATATAGCTGCGACATTCATTCGTCAGTTGTTGCCCACACACACACACTGCAGCAAGTCAAACACATCAAAATACCACAAGGATCCACAAGGAGTCTACATCGATTTTGAAATTTCATTTGCGATGATTTCCCCGTGGTTTTGAGATTGCATTTGACGCCTCCCTGGTGTGATTTTTGATGTAACCGGACATGGCCGACATGGTCTGTGAAACCTGCCCCAGGGAACTTCTCTTTGGAGTTTTGGCACTAGCCTTCACGCGAAGACCTTCAGAGGAATTGGGGTTTGGGGGCCTCAGTCAGAAATTTCGGGGAAAGGAGACCTAAGATGGGATGCCATTGAATGCACCCACAGAAAGCTGGTGATTTTAGTTGTGGCATTTACCCATCCATTTTTTGGCGGCAAAATACTTTGAGCCATTTACTCCGTGTGCTGGATGATTTCTGGCTAGTGCTAGCCCTGGAATTAGTGTACCTCTCAAATAAGGCATCGTTTCTTGGGATATACCCTCCAAATTCATCAACCAGGGTTCTTCCAGTTTTTGTGGGGTAGCTGACTTTCCCTTTGTTTTCTATTCAAGATGCTGTGAACCCAGATGCGCTTGATGACTTGGGGCCAGAGCATGATACTGTATGCGTAAGGTCACACCCGAAACGAGGGCAGCTCAGCGACGAATCCAGTTGACCTCACCACAGCTGATTAGTAGGTCATCTCAAAAAAGGTTTGATTTCAGGCTTGTGCAGAATGTGCATACGACTTGTTCACCATTTTTCGGGTTCAGAGGACAGTGCAGAAATTCGTCCAAAGCACTTGCAAAGCTAGTGCTATTCCGTGGGACTGGGTCGTTGAGCGTCGAAGGGCCTGCCGAACCTTGTGTAAGCAATGTGTGTGCAGCTTTGATTCCAACTTTTGAATATGTGGATACATCCACAGTACGTTGACGGTGTTTTTGTGAACGTGCAGAGCTCTTGTACAGATTTCGGTAGATTTTTTGTCGCCATGTCGTGGCTGGGACTGTCATCTTGCTTCATTCCCACAGGCTGGAGATGGATAGACGGTGTCAGCCAACATCTGAGACGGTACCCCTATTTTAGGAAACCTCCAAACTGGTTTGAAAACTACATAGCGGAATAGCATGGTGTCATGCCGTGTTTGCACAGCTGGTCCTAGTTCTGCACACAATGTTTGTTAAACAATCATTGGAGTGCCGGAAAGTCTGTATTTTGCTTAATTTTGCATCAGTTTCATGATAACGCTCATCTGTGATGTCCAAGAATGTCTTTCAGAAACCGTTTCTTGGCTATTCGTAGATCACAGCTTGATGAGAACACAACTACTACAGTTGATGCTGTGTTGGACGCGGCTTTCAAAGACGGCAGGTGATCAACAACACGAGCTTGTAATCAGGGAGAGTGAGGATGATCAGGACGAGTCGTCTTCGATGCCTGGTGCGCAGTGGTGAAACAGCTAATATGTTCGAATGGGTTTGCCGCTAAACATATTATGGTTTATCCAAAAAATATTAGGATGTAATAGGGATAATTATAATGGGTAGATTCTGGATCTGGAATGATCTGTTTGATCGCGACTTGACCCGCGAAGGAAAACTGGAATGATGGGAATTGGATTGGGGGATCTATCCCCTACAAGGCCGAACTGTTAACGTTGGTGGATTTTTTCTGGTTCATCCAGATCCAAGCAGTGACCGTTAGTTGGTTTGGGCACCTCTTTGGACTCGTAAGAGAATGGTCATTTCGATTTGAAACCATCCATTTCAAGCTGTTGATAGTTCTGACTGTTTTCACCCACAGCCATTTGTATACAATGCGAGTATGGCCCTAGCTGGGATGGTTTCATACTAGGTTTGATCAGCAGGTATATGGCGATAAAGACTGGTCTTAAAGCTTCAGCCATACCGTGGCCATACACAGTTTTTGGTTTTTATCAACCATCCAGGCCCGCTCGAGTCTTGTTTTTCCATCGACATCCAAAAGGTCGAGCTATCTGACTCGATGTTTTCCGATTCCTCAGGAATCTGGAGGTTGAACTGTGTGACAGCACCAGCTTGAGTCCAGCAACTCAGCAATCAACTTAGCGACAGTCCTGGCAATGCCTATGTGCCCCAGGAATCGGTTAAGTAGGGACCATATGAAATAGGCTGTGTGTATACATAATTATATATATAATATTTATAATACAATATATACATATATATATAATATGTATGGATTAACGATAAAACATGGGTCATTTATACGGGTTGTAAAACAACTATATAGTGGGGATGATCATCGAAATTCCATCCCTGTCGCTCGCCACCCCCAGGATTTTGTGTGGGATGATCTGATGATCTGATGATCTGGTGATCTGATGATGATCATTGTTACCATCCAGTAAACTACCATAGCTTTGGAATTCCATCATTTTACTGTTCAGACATGATCTACAATGGGTGCTTTTCCATATCTATGGCCTCCCAGGAATCGAAGCACCTGATTCAGGGCGACAACCTTGACGTCCGGGCGGAGCCGTGCACACCACCCATTTCAAAGAAGGTTCACTTTGACCAGGCGAGGGCCATAAGGGTTACGGCCGCTTTTTTGTCCCCACAGAAAATGAGATTTAAGTAGGATAACCACAGATGCTTGGGGGATTTTGGATGTTTCATGATGAAGCTTATAGAAAGTGATGATTTATCCGTGGGTTGAGTTCGTCCAAGTAGGTGGGGAATGTACCTCCAGATGTTGGCTGTTTGAATGGGGCAAAACTCATCAACCACTGGACTTTTGGGCATACCTTGTTTGGCAAACACGCATGGTTCGAAAGGATGACATGATATGATCAGCTGACGTTTTGCACAACCGTTTATCAAAGGCATCCAGAGTATCCAATGGGTGTCACACAACTTGAGCAAAGAAGTTGATACTTCCCACGCACAGGATCAAATTACCAATGTTCAGAAGTTCTCATTCAACCATTGCAGTTGGCAAGTAATTCATCATATGACGCGCCGGAAAATCATTGCTCTGGGGGTCACAGAAGTCTAGGAAATATAAAGTTAAAGCGCTCTGTTTTTCCCCATTCTTGGTTTTGGTGAATGTGTGCACATCCTGTTTGATGAAGATATGTGCCATTGATGGTTTGTTATTTAAAAGTATATATTTAAAGATATATCAGAGCAGTTGCCACAAGATCAAGAAACCCTGCAGTGGAATAGAGCTGCCCCCTGTTGCCAGCTTATTATCCTAGTCATGAGTGTGGCCTAACCCTTCTTGCCCCATGTATAATCCAGTTTATGACCTATTCTTTATTACAAACTACTTGGATGTTGATCCCGGGCATTATAAGTAGCCAATAACCAAAGAAATCTAAGCCAGCTGGATTAGGGAAAATATACCACCATTATTAACCTGGATTATGATATAGTCTGATAATGTAACAATGTATGATAACTATTTACTAATCGGGTCCTGCCCCAAGAGATGAAGCGGCGCCAGGAACTTTCAGATTCAATCAGTACTCGGGCATCCACGATCGAATCCGATGGGTTCCTTTGCGACGAGGTAACGAGGTAACGAGGTATAGGTCAAAACTGGGCCCAGATGGTGGATCTATTCATAACCCAAACCAATGGGATCGCTGTGGATCGATATTTCCTGGGTGGTGAGGGAGCTACCAAGAGCTACCAAGAGCTTCCCAACCACATAGAATTTTGAAGTCATTTTGGTTTGTTTTGTAAAGAAACGGTTGGTTGGCAGAAAGGCGAGATCACGCACTTTCTCCTCAGACACTATAGGGTGAGGTCGCCAAACAAGAGATGTAAACAGCAAATCCAGCAAATCCCATGGAACATAGTCGGAGAATCACAGAATGATGAATTATATGTAATGACACATGATATCCCAATGCATACCCCTACATTTCAGGCTTGTGACTTTGCTGCGCAGCTCTAACTGTCGTGGCGTTCGGAGTTCAGGATCCTCCTAACAAGCTCACCATGAATGGTGAAGCTGAAATGGTCAACTTGATGGAATGAACGGAATGAACACTAGCTTTGGGATTGGATATTGTTGCATCACTAGTGTTGCTTATGACTTCATGGGAATCAAATCAAATTTGGGAAAAATATGATATGAATTGATATGAGACGGTATCATCAGAATAGTGTTTTGGAGGCCATAAGATAGGCCATGAGATAAGCCATGAAATTGACATCGTTTGGATCGTTCTTCGGAGGTTAAAGCCATGTTATACAAACATCATTAAAGAAACATGGTGACATAGTCTGGATGCGTTGTCACATGTTGTAAACATACACTTAGATTTTTTGCCTTTTTGGGATTTTAATGGATTTGATGGATTCAGCATCACATATGTTCACCGTTTATCCAACTAGAAGTTCCTCTTGGGACCTGGGTATTCTGGGTATCCTGGATATCCTGACTTCCCTCGACCTCAGTGGTTAGTCCAACGATTGAATTTTACAAATGGCTTTCTCTGAACATTTAGGGGTACCCCACCTTATTCTATGATTTATCTTATGTTTTTCCTGTGAAGTAGCATTTTTTTTTTTGTGTACTCCATTTCAAGAGACTTCCAAATCATCCAGAATGCGCTCAAAGGTCTCAGCAGAGCCCCTTGGGCCCTCGCGGCTCAAGTGGTTCAAGTGGCTCAACGACACGGCGCACTCTGGGCCCTAGAGGCCAGTCAAAAATTTCAGGGTTAGCCAACCAGTTTCTTCTGTGGTAGAGGGTCACCAGCTCACTGCTCAAATGGACAGCACCAAGAAATGGGAAAGTCGCCATGGAATCGAAGCACCAGAATTCGGATATCTGATCAACAAGGCTTTTCAATGAGATGTTTTACTGGGATATTAATGGGATATTTTACTGACTTTTACTGGGACAAATCACGTGGTTTCCATTTCTGACAGGCTGCGCCGCAGCTAATAACACGCTGCACCAGCCGCTAACACCTGCTGCGGAGGTAATTCAAAGACCTTGCTGAAAGTCGGCGAGTTCCTTCGGAAGTGACCAAGCTGAACAGTGGATGGAGCCACCTCGGCACGAGCTCACCATTTTTGATGGTCAATATTGGTTGGATGATCACCCCACAAAGGGCCTCAAGTATCTTCATATGAATCAGCTTTGAGATTTACCGTATCATGTGATCTGTATCTATGTGTATGTACATATATATACATATATATATGTACAAATATATGTACGCATATTTGTGGTCATATGTTTTTGGTGGCGTTGTATATATATACATACACATGTGCATACACACATATATATATATATATACACAGCAGTATTTGCCCAGGACCAACATGGCATATGTCAGATTTTGAGTTGGCAGCAGCTACAAGCTGCACTCTTCTTTCTTGCGTTCCTGAGCTTGCCATGTTGCATTACCCTCGACGCAATGGAAGATCCTGATTTCTGATAGGAACATCATTTGCAAATAAGTGTTTTTTCCAGATTTCTGGGGGGAGTCCGGTACATCTTTGAGTTGCATTCAATTTTGGTTTGGTCCTTCCTGAGCAGGTCGATCAGTGAATTTCCTCACAACTTGCGTGACACGGACTCTGCAGATTAAAGAGTTCTAAGAAGGGGGCATACCCAAAAATTGCAATTTAAAACTGAAAATGAACATAAACCATGGTATTTTGGAGTACTGTACCCGATTTTCAGACAGTCCTTGCGTAGGTTCCCAAATATTTGTGGTCCGGTCTGTGTGGGGGGTTTCCGTAGCAGTTTTCAGGAAAGCCTGTGCCAACCGGGTTTTCCAAAAATTCACCCATATACCCCAAATCATGGCTGTCGAAATGGCATGGAGCTTTTCCCAGCATGTTTGGATTGGATGTGATTTCCCCCAAACACAGCACCAATTTGACTGCTGCGAGGAATGGATTTCAGGACGTTGACAGCAAGCGCAAAACCTACGGCGGACTTTCATGCGGGGCGGCCCAGGGACGGCCCTGGTGGAATGAAGGGCACTGCGTCAGTCGTTGTCTAAGTGACCTTTGTTTGTGTGGATCAGTCCTTGGATTTATTTGAATTCACTGATTCACTGTGTTGTAATATCGCTTCATCTTGTTGGTGTCAAAATGTTGAGCAGCATTTCTTGTTCGAACCATTCCTGAGATGACAATCCCAATTGTTGATTGTTTTGATGGCTTGAAACCACCAACCGTTCACCAACCAATCTTGTGCAGCATGGTGCAGCTATTGAGGAGCTAGGTAGAGAATTTGGCTGTGTGCCAATACTTTGTTGGTGTCGCTGCAGTAGCAAAGGTTGCCGATTCCTGATACACACGGTTGATCTGTACACCTGGAATTTCTATTGTTAATTGCGTTACATTGACATACTCCCCAATAAACAACAACAAACAGGGCAGAAGACCAATTTCTTAAGGGAATCACCCATATTTTCTGCATGTCTTTGGCCAGGTTAGAATACCGAAGAGTGTCTCAGAGTAGCGGTGGTTGCCGTCCCAAACAATCTCCCCACTGGGTAACATCACTGCCCGAGGCACCTATCCTCTTCATGTGGCAGCCGAGCAAAATGAATCATGTCCGCAGTGCCAGGGCCAGGCTGATGGGATAGGTTCCCTGTTGTGAAAAATCCCAGTGAGTACAAAGCTACAAAGCTCCTTCAAAAGATGGAACATGGTTTTCCATGGTTTTCCTCTAGGAATGATGCTTGCCTCATAAATTTCAGGTTTTCAATTTTGGATCTATGTTGGGGTTTTTATGCCATCCTCCAGGACCTAAAAAACGGGGATACATTGGACGTCAGTGTTTTTCTGGCTTTCAGCGTTTGCTGCGCCGGATGCCAACTGTTACTCTATTTGATAGTCACATGATCGTTGCTGCTGTATCACCATCTATGAACTTTTAGTTTACATTGTACAACCCATCAGTGCTTAATGAGTTCTAAGGTGTCATAGGGCACAATGTATTGAAATGTATTGAAGTGTATTAAAATAATTCAATCTATGTAGATATATATGTATATATATACATATATGAGTATATATAATTATATATATATATATATATGTATGTATATAGATCACCTTTGATCTTCTGGCTAACATCATAGACCCCGTTAAACTTGTCATTTTTGGCTCGTGGGAACTCACCAGCCCCTGGCAGGGCATCGCTTAGGATACTAAGATGGTTCTGATGCTCCTCCGCCTTGGTGCAAACCCAAACGAGAAGGACGGACGAGGCGCGCTTTTTTAAGGCAGGAAGCCATGGGTTTTTGTTTTACCTAATTCTAATTATAATATATTATATATACACATACACATTTTTATGACTATATGTGTATATATGCATATATATGTTTGTGAAGCATTGTTTTTGGTGCCGGAAGCTACGCTACTGTACGTTCACGTGCACTTGCACACATGCTGGATGCTACGCTACTGTACGTTCACTTGCACTTGCGCGCATGCTGGATGCTACGCTACTGTACGTTCACTTACACTTGCGCCCATGCTGGATGCTATGCTGCTGTACGTTCAATTGCAGTTGCGCACGGCACATGCTGGACAATGCTGGATGCTACGTATTGTACATTCATTTGCAGTTGCGGACAGCAGCATGATCCTGCAGAAGGGACAGTTGAACCCAGCTTTGTATGAAATAGCTGGGCATGGAGATATTCCCACCTTTCGCAGGACATGGAAAAATAGACGCTGCTTTGCGTAATATTGGTCAACTGGCAGCCTATGTATGAAAAAAGGAGCCGCGGCTCTTGCAAAGGCACATTTGGATGATGCTCTTGGAGATCTTTATGTCGATCTAATGACGATGTTGATGATGATGTTTATGGTGATGTTGATGCTTGTTTTTGAGCAGAAAACTATTGTTTGTTTTGTGGTAATCCAATTTTAATAGTAAAACCATCAATATTTTGGTGGGGTACACCATTTCCAACTCATAGTCACAAGGAGCAGCAACCCACCCAGTGACATTGTTTCTGGTTTACTGAACGATTCTAAATTTCATCAACAAAATCATTGATGATGTTTCCTTCATCACGGGTTGTCACTGGAGCGATCATTGATGGTATTCAATTTTGGGGGCTAGTCATGACCCACTCTGAATAGTGAATAGTCAGACGAGTATCATCAGAATCGTGGGATGGCTGAAGTGCATTGGCCGAAAAATGGACGAAAGAAATCAAACCATTCCAACCCGGTTCACCATGAAGTGCAATGCAAGGTGTGAATATGTTGTTCATTTACAGTAGTAAAGTTGAGTAAAGGGAACCACGCCCCACATTTATTTGGGTGAAGTATGGTGAAGTCTTGTTTTCGCACCAAGTCACAAAGTCATGAACATGGTAGTCATGGTAGTGTAGGATTTTGAACGAGCTGGACAATTTTGAAGCGCAAGGCTTCCTCCATAAGCCATAATGTGGAAGAAGTCAAAAAGCGATTCTTTAATAGTCATGGCTCATGGATGATTGATTTAGCTATCATCAATAGTGATTTTCCAGAGCTATGTTATCATACCAGAGGGTATATCATCATTTTCTTCTGCGAAGCTAGTCGGTTTGGTTTCACCTAAATTTGGTCCATGGACGAAGATCCCTGCAGGGCGCACCCCCGACGAGTGTGTAAAGAACAAGTTGACTCATGTCGAGGTGCTGGAGACTTGCACCGAAAATATGCGAGTGGGCAGTGGGTCAGAGATCCTGTACCTCTGGCCGCCTGCCATGATATGTACAGATGTATCCAGATTTGTGTGCGACATGTATATTGTTATATTTATACATGTATGCTGTATGCACAAATGTATGTGACATGTATAATGATGCAGTGGTTGTGTATGTGTGGATATGTGCAAACACTGGATGCTTGCAACTGTATATATATATACACATAATACATACATATACATAGAGGGAATATACACACAAAGAGATAGAACACACATACACGCACATCCTATTTGTACTACTGGTTCAGTTTAAGCTTGCCCTCCTGATAGCTGGAACCTAAAGATGGAACACCCACTCTTGATGATTTTCCAAGCGAAATCATGGGTTCTTCATATCTACGTTGGTTTACCCCAGCGTATGTGATCTGGACAGAGGTTTGCCGTGAAAAAGTCAACTGGGAGTTTGCTTTCGTAGATGGACATGTCCCAAAATGGGGACACTCCAATCGTTAGCCTCTACTGCAAAGCCCGTTGGGTGGTATGTTCAGGTTTTTTGACCCGTACGCATCTGGATGTTATCGCTGAATATGATCAAAGTCGCTATGAACAAACTATGTATGAAGCGGGATTGGTTCAAAATCATCTCCTGTATCGATTGGAGAGAATCAAAAGACAACCAGCTTTGCGGATCCATTGACAGCTTCAAGCAAGCCATAGCCGCCATAGCCCAACACCCTCACATCGGATGTCCAGGTGCACAGCGTTTTGCAATGCGCCAGATTGGAGAAAAGCCATGTGCTTCCAATGAGGCCGAGGGTCCGGGGAATTGTTTCAGCCCGGAGTAAACACCATCAGAGAATGGGAAGGTGTTGCACCATGTTGCACCTATTGATTGTGAGAAACCCATGGTTTGTGCAACCAGTTCATTGTTAATCCCATTTTCGTTCGGCAAGATTTCTCAAATAAGTTGCCCAGTGTTGATCATGGCTGGTATTCATATGGGGGTTTCCTAAAATGGGTGTACCCCAAGCCACGGGTTTCAATACTAAGCCATAGTCTAATTTTGGATGATTGAGGGTAGCCCTATTTTAGGAAACTGCAGATCCCCCCATATTCTCATCTAAACTCTCAGTGGCTGCTTCCACACAGGACGAGATGTTCTTATTGGGACGCCTTCTTCTCTCAGCTGGAAATGCATCCCTTGGCCCAAAGCTGAAGGTTCCTCCGTGCTGTGGTTGAGTGGTGGTCATGGTCTAAGACATTCAGATTGGCCCCTTGTAAGAGGATATATACAGTAGATTGAAGTATATACATATTTATATACCAAAGAATAGTTCAAACTGCCAAACAACATGAATTAACAAGTTCCTCCTGACCATTGACTTACAGGTCCAACTGGTTTTGTCGCTGACTTGAGACATTACGGGAAGAAAAATCGACAAAGAAATGGCCACCAGCGGGTCTTGTGATAAAGTATCCAGAAGTTAAAGTGAATAAAATTAAGATTAACGTGTTTTTATAAAAGCGAGTCTGGGTCCAAGAGGTTTTTGATTGTGAAGGGTCATGACCGTTTGGAAAGATGGGGTCTTAAACAAAACAGCTGAGTAATGCTGAGTATAGAAGCAATGAAGGTGGACAATATTCCTATTTACCCGCTGGGAATCGCACATTTTCCTGACTCAGCAGGAGCATCATCCACAACTGGCGGATTCTCCAATGCCATGTCTTGTCTTACATGAGGAAGAATGAAAGAATGGCTCAGGGTCCTAAGCCCCATTCTTATGCCTCTTGGAGCCGTCCCCACAGGGCTGGAAGAATCCCTTTTTGCTTGGGATCCAACCTCCCACCACATTACAAAAGGGGAACAGGGAGCATTCAGCTTTTTTTTTTCCCCATCCGGGTTGATTCGCTATCCTCAAAATCATTTTCCGTTCCAAGGAATCCGTGACTCTTGGGGAGTCTGCACTCGGAATCAAATCCCTTTCCCCAAATCCAAAACTCTCCACAATTTCCGGTGGAATATCTTGTATCTGATCATGAATTGGGGGGGTGATTTAATGGGGAATTCGAGGAAACAGTTGGAAGGGATTAGTCCGACTGTTGACTGTGAGAAAGAGGGATGCCCCATGATACCCCAGGCGATTTTAGTGGGAAAGGAATGATGATAAACCACTGCACTGGTGATTTGGTTTTGGTTCAACCAAAGTTGTGCAGGTGAAAACCTCACACTTCCGATGTGATTTCATTCTATTCTGTTCATTTCTGGGGCTGATTTCACCAGGCTGGACCATCATTTTATGATGATTTTGTTTGATGGGAACGCCACTCACCTGCCACTCGTGAAGCCCGCAGCCAGGTCCTTCTGGCGTGATGCGTGACCGAGGATAGGGAAAATGCATCTTTCACTCGCAGGGAGCTTGACCCTTGACCTTGGTAAATAGGAAGCTGGAGGGTGTATCCCATTTTTCAAGTGTTGCAATGGAGTGTGCAGGGCGGAGAAATTGTTGGAATACCGAAGCCCCTCACCAAGGATTTCCTGCTTCAAGGGATCATTCAAGCGAGAGATGATGAGACATGTGGCGGTTTCCATGGTTGCGCGTCTCGTAGTCACCGAAACAGCGTGAAAGTGCGAGCTGCGGAACCATCCTTCGAGCTTGCAAACTCTCAGAAAGTACCAGGATGGAAAAAAAACATGTGGGCCTTGTTGAAGCAACAAAATGGGGTGAGCATGGGTGAGCTTTGAGGGGGATTGATGGGATGTAATTAAGATCTCAAGCTGTTTTTCTGAAACACTTTCTGGAAGTCTTTTCGCGATTTTGTGCGGGGATGATCATCTGTGGGATTTGCTCATTTGAGCTTTGACAGCTCAGTTGGAGCGTGGATTTTTGAGCGAGCTTTGGGTACACTTGTGATTGGTCAAATGTCAAGTATCTGTCAAGTGTCACCAAATGTCACCGTTCAGAAAGTGTCTGACTAGCTGTGTAGTCTTTCGTTCCCAAGCCCGGCTGCTGAGCTCTCTTTTTTCCTCTGGTGCCACTAGTACCAGACTGAATCTGAGCACCGTCCCAAGGCTCTTTTTCAGGAACCCTCTGGCTTCTGGATATCAGAGCGGGGCAAGAAAGCCTCTTCTAATATCTTCTAATTTGTGAAAGAAGACTCTACCAAGAAGCTTGATCAGCAGACTCTCACCAAGCCATTTGAAGTTAATCAAGCAGATGTCAAACCTGCGATTGAAAATCAGAATCCCGGAATAGAAGAGAAAATCTACAGTTCCTCCTGTTTTTCATGGGTATAACCGTTATAAACTATGGTTTCAGCATGTTTCACCTATATTTTGCAAGGTCGCAACCCTATCAGAGTGGTTCGTGATGCCTCTGAAGCAATGGAGACGTGCTCACAACTTCTTTTGGGTCGTTCGCAGACCCACTTCTTGCATAGGGGGTACGAGACCGTTACCCAAAAAGGGGACGGAACGGGCGCAAGCAGCATCCGCTCTGCGGAAGAGTTGCGGACGAATGCTGGAGACCATTTGGACTATGATAAATCGGACATTAGATTTTTTTTTGCCTTATGGTATGATATTGATTGATATTGTATGATATTATACGTTGCTTGTCGGTTGGTGGTTTCGCATATTCCTCGGTATAGTCTGTGTTGTGGTTGTTTAACTTCTGCCTGGAATGATTACGGGTCACTTGATGAACATTTTTGTGATGGCTCAGCCACCAAGCGGCTCTTGTGCTTCAAGATGCTTCAAGTGTCGGGTGACTTTGCACGACTTTTGCTGCCCAAAGGCCCAAAGCCCACTCTGCTCGATTCCCGCCTAGCCTAAGCCTATGCTCAAGTGCAGCATCCCGAGATATCCCGAGTCTCGCACGCGAGCTCTTGCCCAGCACTGTTCGTTGACAGTCAATTTGGGCCAGGACCCGTGGTGCGGAAATCATGCTAGTGATGAATGATACTAATGGATACTACTGGTAACATGTAATACTAACATATACTAACTATTTATATAATTATATAACTGTTTGCTGGTTGGGAGGGAGCCAAGAAGCTGCGGCTAGCACCGATATTCATATTCCTCATTGAATGCGGAGCCAAGGAGCTACTAAGAGTTTCCCAACATTTCCCAACCACATGATAGCAAAAATGATGGAAAGAGATTCCCTAAATGGATGATTAATCAGACCCCCTGGATCCCTCTGGCAAGCCTGGTAAGATACTTTTTTTTTTTGCAGGGTATCCAGGATTCGCAATGATTTGTTCATGTACATGGGCACCTGAAGCAACATAATCAACGCAGAGGGCCGCGGACTTCCATGTTTCGGGTATTTTCTGTGATCAACCCTCTTGTTTTGTCATGCCCCGCATGTCTTCCTGCCATGTGATCCTGTCAGCAGTAGCTGATTTTGTGGACCCAGTTGGTTGGTGGTTTCAACTACTCGCTTCAACGAGTGATTTCCAAGCTGACTTGGGATGATCCTGCTTGGTATTATTTGGTACCACCTGACCAATAGCCTGTGATTTGACCTTCACCTAGCTTTTGCGTCTGACGTTTGTCCATGATCGCCCAAGACAACCAAGATGAGTCGTGCCGCACTTCCACTCTCTTCCACCGTAGAGGATTATATAGAATGATAATTTCAATCGTTGCAGTTGCAGGTGATATCAATGTCCTTGCATGCATTTGCATGCATTACCTTTTCCTTCTCCTTCGGACCAAGAAGGCGGCTAAATCTTAGCAAGTCTGTCATTGGAGGGGTTGAAACCACCAACCATCCGATTCTTCAGGACACATGCCGTAGAATGCGTCGGATGCTCACATTTGTTTGAAGCGTTGGAGTAGCTGTGACCTTCAGCTTGGGAACTCCAAGGTTTCAACGCGAAATGAGATCAACCAGGTTTCAATGCAGCGAAGCTGGTCCGGCTTCTCGTGGTCGATGGCCTGTGTCAAAAAAAGGGGAAAGAATGGATAGATGGATAGGTACTTAAGTTTGAAAGTCCCATAGTAACTATTAGTACTTCAAGAATAATATGTTGATATATGTTGGAAAGCCTAGCTGTAGGTTGTTACAGTAATAACAGCTTCTGACAGCTTTCTTACTCCGGGCTGAGTTATTTGGAAACGTTACCTCTTGTGGCAACTCGGGCTCCTGTCGCCTGTCTTTTTCACTTCACCCAGTGCAAAGCTAGGAGATGATGTTTCGATTAATTAATTTTGATGACAATATGCCATGAGATTATATTATAGACTATATAATTATAATCTATATATATATATAGTTATTTGTATTGTACAAAAGAAAAGTATACAGAGAGATATTGATAATATACATTAATATATTATATTATACCCCAGTATCTTGGTTTTCCCTAATTTTCACAAGCATTCCTGTGACACTTTGAGATTCCGACCACGGAAAGCCAGCTGAACAGATGATGACTTGCGGCCACACAAAACCGGCCGCTCATCTGGGCCAGTCGAATTTAAAGTCCCCAAAGTCCCGACCAAGTCGAGGACAATTCAGATCTCTGGGCGAATTCCTGGCTGACCAGATGGTGGAAATCACCTCAAGACGACACAACATGACCTTATATAGTAAATCGTAATAACCATATATAACAATATACAACAATATAAAACAATATATAACAATATAAAGCAATATATAACAATATAAAGCAATATATATATAACAATATATAACAATATATAACAATATATAACATTATTGAACAATATATAACAAACAACAATATACAACAATATATAACAATATATAACAATATGTAACAATGTAAAACAATATATAACAATATATAACAATATATAACAATATATAAATATATATAAATATATATATGTATATAAATATAACAATATATAACCGTATATAAAAAATATATAACAATATATAACCGTATATAACAATATATAACAATATATAACAATATATAACAATATGTAACAATATAAAACAATATAAAACAGTGCGAATAGAGTGTAGGCTACGGACCGTTGTATATTATCACAATTAGACACTCTAGGATCCGGCACCAAAGGGGCACTTCAAACTGGCCTCTTTGGCTCAAGACCCACTGCAGCACTGGAGTAAAGAACAGCAATGCGGAAGCTGATGCCCGTGTAACGTCATCACCGAAGCAATCACTTCAAAC